>Ga0153978_1000522_pt1 | contig 10344 bp, 12 predicted proteins | sample TSGA062MetaG_FD_104749 | JGI IMG/M metagenome (GOLD analysis project Ga0153978, IMG submission 104749) | Attine ant fungus gardens microbial communities from Georgia, USA - TSGA062 MetaG | ecosystem: Host-associated > Fungi > Mycelium > Unclassified | place: USA: Georgia, Yuchi Wildlife...
GGGACGCTCACCTGCCCTCACAGCAAGTTGACGTATGTCTGGGAGCAATATCTCTTTCACTATGTATCAGAAGGCGGATATACATACCTTGTAATGGCAGATGACTCTGCAGGGAGGTAGGAACCATTTCTCCGGATATCTGCGTACCATCTCTCAAAACATACCACAGAAGAATACCTTTTGCATTCCTATCTGAGCTGCAGCGCAAGGCATGTGCTTTTCACGCGGTCCTGTCCAAAATGCTCATAAATGAATTTATATCTGACACTAGTTCAATTCTGTACCGTCTTCTTCTTCCGCCCAAGATGATCTTTCTGCTTATGGCCTGCAAGATTCTTTTGGTCCTGTAATCTCATCTTTGATGCACACATATAACACATCTCCACCCACGGATGAACTTGCACGTGCGCAATCCGAATTGACTCAGGCCAAGGACATCATGGTTCAGAATGTAGAGCAAATCTTGAGCAGGGGCGAACGAATCGAGTTGCTTGTTGACAAGACGGATGTTATGGCTGGACAAGCGACGGCATTTAGGAGAGGTGCACGAAGCATCCGACGTCAAATGTGGTGGAGGAACAAGAAGATGGTTGGTTTTTCGGTGATTGTAGCACTAGTGAGTTGTCAACGGAGGTTGTTGCACGGCGGCCGCTGACAAATCGACAGCTCTTGATCTGGATGCTTGCCGCCGAGTTTTGTGGTGCTGGATTAAATCATTGTGGTCGTAACTGATCATATCTGAACTAATTTATTTCACTGCACTGAGTCTGGTAGTCTTTTTATTCACCAGTGTCTATGCTTATTTATTCACTGTTCAAGATGTTACGCTTTCTCCCAAGACGCGCTTTGATCCGACCTAACCTACTCGTCTTTCTCCCCTAGGTTGGACTTGTATGTAGATTTTCCTTCTTCTCTATCTTTACGGCCTATTTGGTGGTGTATTGTATCATCAGCTTGATATGATGACGAGTGTTAAAGTCTCCCAACTTTGTCCTATTAATAGCGGGGGTAACTTGGCCAAGCTTCGAGTCTTTCTGTTCGTCTCTGATCATCTGTACCCTATCAATGTACAGAATACATCATCATCTCTGACATTGACAATACACCGCCCATTCTGTCAGCGGGTGGGATTAAGTATCTAGAAGGAGAGAGAGAGAAAACTTTTTTCTGATTTGGACTTCTTTTTTTCGAGATAGAATTAGTGGTTGTGTTGCTTTTTTCCACGATCGAACTATCTTGTTCTTGGAAGAAATAGACCACAGACAGGTGGACAATACTTCTTTTTCAGAAGTCGATTTAGGGTGATCTTCCTATAGCTCACGGCGTGGCAGCTGAGCTGTACATAATGAAACATATTTTTCCCAGATCTATACCAGGCTCGCTGTCTCATTGTGACTTCTATTCTTGTACAAAGGTGGAGCGTTAATTTGCCAAGTGTTCTACCCAGCTGGAAACACCGTTGAACTTTTTGTTTTTTTGTTTTTTTTGTTTTTTTGCCAACTCTCAGTAAAGGTCCAAACGAGCTGGAAACCATGCATAGAGTTAAATAAGATAATATACAAGATATGTGTGTAGTGAGTACAAGAGATCAGTGCAGCATGATATACTTCAAAGACGATAAAATCAAAACAAACTATGTCATACTTGGAAAATGTGATCATCATATCGACTATCGACAAAGAGGAACGACGAAGAACTAGAAAGGGGGAGGGGAGGGAAGACGGGTCGATGAACAAAGCAAATTATTTGCTTTAACCTAGGAGAAACTGATCCAGCAAAGCAATATGCACTAAAACATAGCAAACGAATTGCAAACTGTATCAAGTCAGAATACTAGTAGAAGAATTGGAGATTGGGATAGGTTTGCGGTTTGTTCTGTCACTAGTAAGGTACCGGGGTGCGTATATTATGTGCTTCCCGGGCGTTAATCCTAGTGGACGAGATACCCGTGGTGCTAGTGGACACAGTCGAGTTGGATCGACCGAGTGACTCAGATTCAGCAAGTCTCTTCTCTGTCCGTCGACGTTCGCGTTCTTGCTCCTTCTTCTCCTTACGTTCCCTTTCCATTGCCATAGCGGCATTGCTGGCACGAGATATGACAGGCGCTGATATTGATGAGTATGCAGAAGGGGTGGCAGCTCCTGCATAACCTATCACTCCTGGAGGAGAGACTCTGGCATGCTCTTCACCTGACTTTGGCGAAACCACCGAGTTCATTCGGGCTTGTGGATGCGCGTTTCCGTAATCAGAGTCGACTCGCAAGGCCTCTTGTCGAGAGTCTTGTTGTGGAATCTCTCTGGTCAAAGAGGAGGGGAAGTAATTCGACGACACGTTAGGAAGAGAGGTTGAAGTGTTAGGTTCGTCCTGGAGAAGATCGCGTAATCGGGATTTTAACGACTCAGGCTCCCGGTTTCGAAGGCTACTCTGGCCGGTATTATAGGCGTCGGGAGCGTTGTTATAGGATTGAAGAGACGGACCATAACTAGGAGGATTTGAAGAGGCAGGAATAGTTTGTGACCTACTCCTTCCGGGACTCAGGGGTGTATCAGAGAGGCCTGATGATTGAGAAGACCCTGCTTTGGCTGGCAGGACAGGAGTTGGGACAAAATTTGTGATTGTGGGTCGAGGTGTTTCATGTATACCGTTGCCCAAGAAACTGACTTCCTCGCAATTACATGTTGAGGGGTGTCCGTTGGGAGCATTGCACCCTGTCAAAGGGGTGGGTGAGACCTCAGAGGGCAAAGGAGCGGGGGATTGGTCTTGATGAATGGAGACAGCGGCTGTTGGGTCAACTCCGCATTGTATCTCCCGATCTTTATCGTCGCTAGGAAGGGGAAGCGCCTCAGGCAATTGTCCTGTAAACTGCGGTAGGGGTGATATCAACAGGCTGAAGGGATGTTGTACAGCTGCCTCCTTCAGGTTTGTTTGGTCGAGCTCGGTCAAAAAGCGAGATTGCGGAGTCTCCGCCAGATCAGTGTTTAATCCCAGATCAGGCTCAAGGTCTAGATCAGGGGTTGGTGGTCCCAATTGGAGAGTCGAAAGCGTCTACATTCGCGTGATTTCGTCCTGAAGTCGCATCCACTCCTGAACAACAAAGTTGTACTAAGAGGATGGTTACTACTTGCCGGCGAAGCCAAAATTGGTTACTTACTTGCCTAGAGATCGAAGGTGTCAGATCAGGAAGCTCAGCAAAAAACTAGCTACTTACTGAACGATAGCCTCGTACGCTGTGTGAGCCCTCGAGCAGTGATCTCGGAGTATCTTCTCCACATGATGTGCTGTCTTTTGCTCCAATTTACGAGTGCTTCTGATCTTTGCCAGATGTTGTTCAAGGTCTTGCTTCTCAGCGCAGCTGGTCGATCTGACTTTGAATAAGATTGTTGCTCTGGGTCTGGGCCACAAGATTCCCTTTGACCTTGTACAAATAGCTCATTAATCGGTTGATGGTCCGTAACTCGGAGAACTAATTGAAGCAGGATAAACAAGAGATCGGTAAAAATGAGTTCAAATATACACCCACCACAGATCGTGGTTGACTACTGAGAAATGCTTTGCACGCTTCAAGAAGCCCCTTGAGTTCTACTTCAGAGCAGCCGTGATCGAGAGCTTTATCAAAGAGGCCTAAAAGTCTCCGCGCCTCTTGCTCTGACTGAGTGATGTTCAGGGGTGAGGTCATAGGGGTCCCCTTCGGGGCATCATCGACGTCGAGGTGAAGCTTTACGACAGAAGTGAATGGCGTCCGACATAAAGGGCAGAGATGTGTAGGAATATTGGGAAGACAACTGGCGTGTGTCAAAGGTGGAGATGGCATGAGTCTCCAAAATGCAGTGACAGCGGACGACTTACACATAGCAGAAGATATGGCCACACTGCAACGAGCAAGGTATTTTGGCAGGATCTTTTTTAAAAAATTCAAGGCATATACCGCAGGATGAAGTCGAGGTGAGAGCAATCATGGATTGGGATAAGTAACAACAGGAAGGACAACGAAAGGCAAAGGATAGGATACAAGAGTTGCTCAAGACGAACAGCCCACGAAGGTGGACAAAAGAAGAGACGAGATGGGGATAGAACAGACTGGGGACATGCAGCAAACGTCAGACCGGCTGGGTTTAACTTATAACCAGGGCACGAGGCACCCAATGTGAGTTCCATTCAAAGAGAAAACCTCTTACGGAAGGGCCAACATCACCCACTTGCCGAAACTAATCAGTTCCGGATCCCTGGATTGCTTACATACGTCTTTGCACCTGTTGCAGTATTCTACTAAAGCACGTTGTGATCATTCATTCTAATTACTTTGATAGAGGCTTGGCAGCGATAGTTATAGATGGTGCGCTGAGGCCCGTCTTCGTACTCGACATCTGTACGCGCTACGACTTTCCCAGTATCCGTATCTAGGATTTTGACGCTGTGAAATGCTGTAACCGCCACCTTTCCAGAGGGTGAAATTCTAATAACTTGTCGCGTATCAGTATCATTTTGAGTGTCAGCCCGATTTCCTGTTAAGTCTATGCTCCACATCCTCACACTTCCACCATGATATCCAACTAAAAGTCTGTGGCCATCTCGTGATAGACAGATTTTCGCTACGGATAAACCGGCTGGAACTTCGTCTCCCAGACCATTTTTGAGCCAGTCGTAGAGACATCCCATATCTCCACTGTGTGATATCGTGGGATAAAAAGGTAATTGGTGAGAGATGAATAAATAACATGTGGCGCATAGTCGAAATCATGGCTGAAGGATACCGTCTCTTGTCTCCAAAGGTAAATATGACGAGGTTTTTTCTTAAATCAAAGTGTCGCTAGTTGGAGAAAAGCGGAGGAATGACAATTTTCCATGAGGATACGTGAATCGTTGGGGATCCCTGACATTTTCCAAGTTCTATAGTTCACTTCTCAGATTTTCTTCCTACGACCAGAAAACGCCCATCAGGGGAAAATCGGGTGACGGTACCATCATTCGCCTCCAACAGCCTGTTGGATATTAGTGTACCATTGCTAGCATCCCAGACCCGGACCAGAACACGACCTTCAAAGTCGTTCGAGGCACTTCATCTTCAGAGCCGTCCAAGGCACCTTCATCTTCAGAGCTGTCCAAGGCCATATTGTCTTCAGAGTTGTCTAAGGCAATCATCTGAAAGGAGCTTCCATCTTCATCTATCCAATGTGTGGAGGCAATTCTTTTACCCTGATGAATGAAGGCGTAATTAGAGCCCTGGATTTGAAACTGCTCCTCACCCGTCTCAATGTCCCAGACTACTACATGAGTGGCAAATTTGACTAGAATATGCTTCCCATCAGGACTGAAGCGGGCGTCGTTTACAAACCCATAACCAGGCAGCTCGAATGGACCTGAAATGCAATAGCCTGTTTCAGAGTCACAGACATACATAATTTCACGAAATGGTCCTGATATGGAAACAAATGTGCTTTCATCCAGCGAGAAGACCATATGCCTCACACCACCCTTGTGGTGCTCTGCAGTGAATGCCATCATTGGTCATTGACTGGGTTTCTCTTGAGTGATCGCAAGAGTGTTGGGGACCCTCGGACAGAACTTTTTGGCAACATGAGATTGCTCAGGCGCGAAGGGGAGTGCTGAGAGATAAACATGAGGAGCGCACTGAGAAATCGGAATGATGAATGTAGAAACGAATCGGAGAGCATCGTAGATAAACAGTGTCAGCTCATGATCAGGGTTGAGGGACTGGCCGGCCAACATCAGATGTATTTCAGAGAAATAATCTGGAAACACACCTGCCATGTTGAAGCCCTTCTGAGGATCGGATATGCTTCATATACATTACCCGTCAGGCTCATGACTTCCAACCAGAAAAGTAACTTCTCGTACATCACAAATTTCACTGCCTCCGTCATCTTCTCGTCAGAGGGGGCCTGGATAAGGTTGTTTACCCAGCACAAAGATGAATATAAAATGAGAGGAGGGATAATGGATTTGACAGTAGACTGAATATTGATGTTCTCTATGATCAAAGACTCCAAGTTGCACATATTGAAATGGAGCTTGGACGATACCAGGGTTTTCAAACACAACACAGACAGTTGACGTTCGTTATGGCTTCGGTCCTGAACAGTGGAAATTTCAGGTAGCTCTTGTACAAAGAAGGTTGATAGAAGAAAATCCTCGAATGAGCAGTGGTGAAAATGAAGGATCTTGACTTGGGGAAGCATGATAAGCACACTATCATCAAGCGGTTGCTTGGAAAAGATCATTGCACCCATAACCAAGGCGACTGCTCCGATCTCTTCCTGTTATCATGTCTGAATGATACTTTAATAGTTGAGTACAAGGAATACAAGCTTGTCAAACCCTTCCATCACCCTTTTCAAGCATGGCAAACCGGCCTTCGGGATCGAGTTCGAGGAAGTTGGCAACCGCTGTTGCCCAGATAAATATCCCAGCAGCACAGGGAGCCAGGTAATCAAGAGCCTTTTTGATCAATCCATTGTTCATGCCCACACTCTCGAGGCATGACTTGGGGAATGTACGGATGTCATTTGAGACACTGTCCCCCGGCTTGACTCCATAACCAGAAGGAATATCATGGATGCTGGTGGAACCAGAGAAGGTAATACGGTCGTCTGGCCGGCTAGTAATGACCAACTTGAGCTTCTTCAAGTGATCAACCTGAATCCAGCGCTTGAGCGTATGCAATAGACTTTGGAAATCCTCCCCAGATGCGTCGTGCCTCAGGCCACCACACTCGTCCAGCGCATCTATCACAATCACCGGAAGCTCCTCGTGGAATAGCATCATCCAGCGCGGATTAGTGGTACCTCGATGAGCGATTTGAAAAGTCGATCAATGTCAGATGAGTCGTGCCCTTGATTTCCTTGAGCTAAGTGTTGGCGAAGGGAAGGGAACAGGCGGGCAAGATCACAGGCAACAGTGCACCAGAGGATCTGTGAGAGTAGATTGTGTGTGGTCGAATCAGTATGCTTCTGGTCCACTAGCCATTCCAAACTCAATAAACATTCCACCCACATCATTCGCAGAACCGAGACGATACATAATAGGCCGGAAATTGTTCAGGTCCTCAATTGTGCTCTTGATTTGTTTATCCAGGGCACTCAGGTCACAGTTGTAAGCCTAGATTTGGACTTGAGCAGGCAATCTACATGTTGACAACAACCATGATAGCGTACCTCGGCGACGATCCAGAATTGTCATCCTGCGATTCCATTGGGGAATTTTTCCTTAAAATTTGCTGAAGTATTCTGAGCAGGCTTGGAGCAATTGAGGCAAAGATCAACCTACATTTGGTTCCTTCCTGTGCATAGATCATCAAACTTAACGCTAGCTTTACAGAGGGTCATCCTCTGAGAAATGCCCAAGGCTGGAGATCTTCCGTCGCAGAGGATGCTTTCTGTGTATCTCAATATCCAGGTCACTTCCTTGCTTGATAATACTACATTGTGCGAATGTTTAGCACTGCTTAGGCATGTGGTGTTCAATTCACCATCTACTTGTCAACTTGAGATGCTGCGAAGTTTTTCTTGAGTTTCCCTTCAGTGTCTCGGAGATGACCATTCGCCTTGTCGGAGTGCTTGACAATCAATGATTGTGGAAATTCATGATCAAACTTCCCAATGAATTCTGGACGCAGTTAAGGCAACTGATAAATTGAGCTAATGAGTTATACTCACCGACAATTCGGATAGTTGGTACCAGAATATCAGTGTCACCTGGGTTTGCCATTGATAAAACTTTGGGTTTGGGTAGAGGGAGCAAGAAACAACGTTGCGAAAGGGGATATGATGTTATCCGGTGAACAAGGCCGCGGAACCATCCGAAGCAGCTGCTACTGCCAACGGGTGGGAATTTGATCATCAGAAGCATCAGTCATTTTCTTTTGGCTGACATGGTTTCCAGTTACAACTGGTTGACTCGCTGCATGTAAAAAGTATGGGAGATCTCATGCTTTTGGGTGAGTATTGCCTTCCGTCGTCAAATGTATTTTCTCACCACTGTCCTGATGTTCTGACATACTCAATCCAAGCTGACTCCGAGTCCCATGAAAATGCAAACACTCAGGAAGTCAACCGCAAGGAGAGTGTCGTTTCATCACATTGACCACGATCAATATTTGTAGCTGCTGAATTGGTGTAGAAAAGAAGGCTAGTAGGTGTCATAGCAAAAGCTGAATATTTATTTGACATACCAAGCCCTTTTTACCGGGGCAACAATGACCACATAGCTTGAACAACTCGAACGTGTGGTTCAATTTTTTCCCACGGTTCTGTGGGGGAGGGTTCAGTTCAGTACAACACAGAGAGCCCCGAGCTCTCGCATTCGCTTCCCTTCATCAAATCGACCTCGCCTCGTCGCCCCGCCGATCAACCAGACTAATTAACACCTAGTTCTGTGTCACAAAAACTGTCAACATGAACGGTTGTAGCTGCTTCATGTAGAATTCTGTCCGGCAATCCTTCAGCGTTTGCTTGGACTACATAATCTAGCCGACGTTGTCTACTGACAACTTCTGACCCCCTTCTTTTCCCTTTGTTCTCCCTTTCTTCAAGTTGGTCTGATTTTCACTTGTGTTTGTGTAGATTTATAGTGTACTCTGTATGCTACTGTAGACTGCAATCAAGCCCCGCATTATAAACTTTTTATTTTTTCAAAAAAGGTGAAGTTAATCTCTGTTTTAGAGAAGTTGACGGAGCATGATATAACTAGCAGTGATCTTCAAGTCGAAAAACCGATGGTGCCTATAGATACAAAGCTAGAAAGGATTGATAATTGCTTCTCTAGCCTAGTGTGATGGACTCAAAATAAGTATCACCTTTTGAATTGTCTAAAGTTACTTGCTGATTAATGGTATCAGCCTGAAGACTATCTGCTTTCTATGAACCCATGGGGATCCAAGAAGGTAATGGGACACAATTCCAGTTGTGTTGAAACAAAGCTTTCCACGGATGCCTTAGGCCCCAGTCGAACCCTAAATAAGCCAAGCTTATGTCGTAACTAGCTCTGCTTTGAGCTTCATGGAAATGTATAATTCTTCACATAGTATTTCGTGCCTACTGTTGTATGTGACAACTATACAACAAAATTTCAAACCATGGTTTTTCGTAGCTTGTCTTGTTTATTTTGTTGCCTTCCAACCCAAGGTCTGCGGACGTTTTTCGGTCATTCAACTTGTATTACCGTAAGATACTTACATAATTTTCTCAGGCAGACACTGGGCGGCCATGGTATTCCTCATTGCTATCGCCCCATTAGAATTCCTTGCTTCTATCCGGTCGTATGTTAGCGTAATTCATCCTCTGGACCTGACCTCTGATCTTGTATCGCAAACACTGAATTAGTGAAAAAACTGGGAAAGGAATGATACAACTCCGTTGCACCAATTGATTATCCTCCGAACACTTATCATCATCTGCAACTGTGTCGGTCTCTCCGCCAATTTGATCCAATGATCCTAGCGTCATCTTAGATCAAACTTCTGATACTAAGATGAAAAACACTCACATCCATACTTCTGCCTACCAACCACCCACTGACTACCGTGGATCTTGCAACGTTTCCTGTGTCGTAACCCTGAACACTACCAGATGCCCAAACAACAGTCAAACATTTTGCTAGGGATTCGCTCAACAACATCTGTCCAATCACTCCTGCGTCATCCTCTCCAGCACTCCATTTCACACGAGTACCACCATACTCGTCTCCGCAAGCTTCTTCGTCTAACAAGCCAGTAGACAAGTGAGACAAAACTTGGTTGAGAATCTTTGCGTCAGACGACTCGTCCATTGTCAAGGATAATTGCGGAGCACTTGATAGATTTTTCCACGATGGCGAGATTGGCGAGGTTGACGAGGACGATGAGATAAGAGGGAAGAGGAGGAAAATGCTGCATGCAATGGAATCAATGGTGTCGGGCGAAAGAAGCAGATGAGTATTTTCATTTGGATTTGTGAGACCCCATAGATTGGACAATATACGACTACGGAGAGGTGTTGTTGAAAGATTTGCAGCAGCCTTTGTACACCATAAGCAGCGTTCTGCACTTGCAAGCTAACCCAAAGAAGTAATTAAATTGATTAAATGGATCAGACACCCGTATTAGCTCACCTCATTCGTCGGAGGCCAAGTTTTGGCTATTAACTCAAACGCATCCACTGCCAACCATCTCTCCTCTTCGACCTTACCTGCATCAACCATGTTGACATTACTATACCCACTGCCTAAAAATGGCACCAACAAAGCGGAAAGAACCAATGACTCATGTGGTAGATATACTGACCGCAGAGATACAGAACTCGATCCCGAACCTTGCCACAATACCTGATGCAGGTACTTGACCGACGGGAC
>Ga0153978_1000524_pt1 | contig 10312 bp, 19 predicted proteins | sample TSGA062MetaG_FD_104749 | JGI IMG/M metagenome (GOLD analysis project Ga0153978, IMG submission 104749) | Attine ant fungus gardens microbial communities from Georgia, USA - TSGA062 MetaG | ecosystem: Host-associated > Fungi > Mycelium > Unclassified | place: USA: Georgia, Yuchi Wildlife...
TAGGCTTTACAGAGAGCCACAAGCTCCTCAAGCTGAGATAAGACCTCGAAGGAGCTCAGCGACAGAAATGAAACATAATGAACTACGAACCTTCATGGGAGGACACACGAAAAAGCTGGACACGCAGGCGAATGAAAGCTCCAACGCCTTGGGGGTATCATCAGACGTAAGGTTCCCCCAAGTACTGACAGCATGACTTCTAGAAATAGCGCCGAGAAGCATCTGGGCCCAAAAGCGCATGGGGACTGAATGAGAGGGGACAGGCCTCCCCTGCTGAACACCCGGTTCGTTGAATATCTCTGGAAGTGGACAGCTCGCAGCAATCTCTAGGGCATTCCAAGCATCAAACGAGAACATGGCATTGACCTGTCGGGCTCTTTCCAGCCTGCCCTCACCCTGTTCCATGACGATCTTTGACAGTATGTCCAATGTTTTCTGGTCTATGCGCCGCCTCTCAAGATACATCAATCGCCAGTCGCCTCCTGTGGACTGCATTCGAGATTGCTCTTTTACGGGGTCACATACTGTGTATCGGGCATGGTAATGTGGCTCCCATAGTCCTGAGACAGATGCAGCTGCCCGAAAGGTAGAGCTTGCCTCCAGGCAAGACACGAGAACCGAGACGCATTCGTCAGAACCAAACGGTGCCAATTGCTCGAGAATATGCACATAGAGATCAAAAGGAAGTGCCTGTATGGTCATCATAAGTAGTTGTGGTTCGGGAGGGTTACGTTCTTTGTGGAGTCGGCCCTTCCCATGACAGCGGTCCGGGTATCTTAGATAAGATAAACTTGAAGCAGAATGACAGACAAGTATAGATACAACACCACATTTTCAGTGCGTGAAAAGAGCAAGTCACTGAACATGTCCAAAGTTCGGAAGCAATCTATATCTAATGTCCGATTGTTCCAGAGAAAAAGCATTCAAAAGTGCGTACAGTCCGGATCACCTTCGTTTCCTGGTTCACTTCAGAAGCAGCTCGTTCGTCGTCTCTAATACGTTCTCCCAGAACTGCTCCACCATCACCTTCTCGAACCCATTGACATCATAACCAAAGCTGATCCACAGTTTGCCAGCGAACGTATATCCAAATAGCAACATGCCTCCTGATCGTTGTCGCGAACCTGTCGTTAGCGTGTGAAGCTTGATGGCAGGGAATGTTCCATGTTTGTACATCGCGTCTAGATTTCCTAGAAGTGATAAACCGATCAATGCAGTAGATGGAGTACGTGGTGCGGTGTTCGTCGTTGCAGGAGGGGGAGGGACGAAAGTACCTCGCTCCCTTTCATCGTCTTCTTTGGCCCAAACTCGAGCCCGTTGCACTCTCTCCTCAATTGTCAGGAGAGTTCGAGATATGATCATCTTGTTTTTCGCAGCCTGAGCGGTCTGCTCCTTTGCCATCCGTGCTCGATGCCAGAATACGGAGGATAAATCGATTGACCGAGGGATGAACGTGGGAAGAATCAGGTTGAAATAACCCACCGCGAGGAACCAGTAAGAATCGTTCGCTGGTTTGACTGTCAAATGTGGACGCATGTTTAAGGCGGAGTACATCAACCTGATGTTGAACTAGGTTAACGGAGGGCAAACAAATTATCTCCGACTTACATTGGCAATTCTTTTTTCTCCGAAGTCATTTTTGCCCAAGCGATATTACAAACAGCGAATAGAGCCGCGGAAAAGGAAACTCCATGGGCCTTGCAGTTCTTGAGAATATCTTTTGTCCGTTCAGGGTCATAAGAAACTGTGGGGACAATGGTATGCCTAGGCTGCTTCGCTTGTCGACGGAATGCATGTCCACCCTATCAAGTTATTAACATATCACCAGTCAAGAAGACGCATGACAGTCACCACAAGTTTTTGCTGACTCAACTGAAAGTCAACCTTTTCGGCTGCACGGCGGAATCTCCTTTGGTCGACCTTCAAGTTGTCTTCCATCGCATTTGGTAATGCAGCGGTCTGAACTTGGGCTCAGACGGGATGGAAACATCGTAGCAAATGTATACACACCGTGTTTCCGCCCAATCGAGACCAAAGTTCTTCTTTCAGCTGTGCTTCAAGGTCATGAATGGTTTTATCGCTCCCAAGCAGGCCGAAAAATTCGTTTGCAAATTGGTGCAGTGCCATTCCATCTCCCATAAAGTGAGTTGCACAAATCATGATGTCATGATTGTATGAAGGGGTCTCCTGTACATCAGACACTGATGTAGAGCCAGGCGTGAGAGGGGGAGTAGGTAATGATGTGCCCCCTTTAGACACCATAAGATACGACAGACGCTCATTTGACAAGGTCCGTGCTCCATTCAGGTATGATCCGATAAGTTCTGGAGCTTACATAAACACCAGAAACAATCCAAGACATCAGATGAGAGACGCACCATCTTTGGTCGAAGTTGTGTATTCCAAATTGCGGTCCGCTTCAACCAAAGCATCTGCCGGCGATTGCGGAGGGGTAAACCTGGAAATAAATTGATGTGGGTGTACATATCGGAATAGGAGATGCAACTCACACAAACTTGATATCATTATAATCGTGCATGACGACTTTCGAAGCCAAGAGTGGATGGCGGACACGAAGGATTGCCCAGACCATGCGAACACGGGCTCGACGAACAAGGTGCTCTGGAGCAAGGAAACCCAAGTGAAGGTACCTACGGAATGGGCGGCTATGAAGATCACGATTGAAGAAGTGATTTGGAAAAGCCCACATGTCATTTACACCACTCGCACGAGAAGGAAGAAAGTAAGCTGTTTCATTATTGCCCAATGGGCGTTCCAGCGTCCAAGTGTTATCCTGGGGTTTCACCTCCGAGTCCTCGCCAGAGACACTGTAAGGGGCCGACGATACGAGAGACGAGGGACCATCCATGATGCACATAGGAGATGGGCTGACGGTGGTTTGGGCATCTTATACCATTTCGCTCTGGTTCTAGCGGCCGATCGGTATCATAGGGTTCCTGCTTCAAGTTGAGCTGGTTCACATGTAAATTCAATTCGGACTATTTGTATACTTACGTCATATCACCCCAACGTGCGAAACGAAGCGGCCAAAGGGCATGGGGAAGCCTGGACCTTGCATGACCGAAGTGATGCACATGCTTTTTGACACAAAGGCAATACAAAGGTACCCACGCCGCCCCTGACGCTATCTGTCAGGTCTTCAAGCCTTCAGAAGGCTCTGCATAGTTCCTTGACTTCAAGTTGAAGGGGCCGCCGTCAGAGAACACCCGGGCCGGTAAGCATCGATCGAATATTGAATGTCGTACATTTCACTATGTAGTGTTATGTAGGCATCTGAATGGCGCATAATAATCCGACTTGTATCCTCGGAGATGCGTTGATGTAGAATTCGAATCGTCACCGTCAATTCGTCTTCAAGCTGTCACTTGCATCCATAACGTATTTTATCCGACGGGTACCGCCTACGTAGATGAAGTCTGCCGCGTGTGCATACTGCAGAGGCACACGCAACCATTGCAAATATAGCTAGGCTACGAAATTTCTACAAAGTTCATATTTGATGGAATGTACGTGAGTAGTCGATGTCCATAATTATAGTCTGTTAGCAACCAATGCATCATGCTTCTTACGCCTTCTCCTTCTCCGGCGCTTCGAAAACCACCGTAACTTCGTCATCAGAATCTTCCTCCGACTTCCTGTTACCCAATGCCTCGAGATCAACATCCTTGCGCGGTGGAACCTGTGCGGTTTCTGATGACTTGACCCAGGTGTAATAACTAATACCAGGGCAATCAATCAGTATTCCTACAGGATCAAGACTTGACATCCCAGCACTTACACCGTTCCTATCATGATAACGAAAATAGATCCTGCGCGATTACTGTGCGATGGCAGCGTTTAAATCTCGGATGAATTTACGAGCGAGGAACATACACCGTCATGATATCCTTGAATAGCCAAACGCCCAATAAGGTTTGGATGACAGATCTTGCAGCCTGCAGGAACGGGTTGGCGTCCACTGATTTCTGGATACAGTGAAACAACTTACACTAGAGAACATATGTGTGATAGGACTCGTAACTTTGATGCTCAACAGGCCAGCAAGGCAAAGCAAGAAACCGAAAAGGCCAGTCACGATACTTCCCCACAGGAAAACATGTCCGTCCCAATTCGAATCGTGAATGAGGTCCTCGAGAACAGAAGGTTCATTGTGGAGGAAGACAAAAGGAAAGACAAGAATTGCAGAGCCTAAATTTGTCCAGTATGCAAGTTGAATGGTTGAGTTGTTGCAATATGGAAGGGATGATTTGATGAGTACAGCATGGAAAGCAATGAAGAGCGATGACAGAAACCCGTAAAACAGAGAAAGGCTTGAAGGGGCAACGTTGACCGGCACTGTGGCGGATGGTGCTACACCAATCAAGAAACCAACGGCAACTGTTATAGCAGCAAGTATAACTCGAGTGGAAGGTTTGGTGCGAGTGTTCACGGAGGACACAATAATGGTCAGTGGTAGAACAAGACCGCGAGCAATCTAGAAAGTCAAATCAGTAGTATTTAGAATTTGAATGAAGTCACACACCTGGAAGAAAGAGGCCTCAACGTCACGAAGGCAAAGTGTATTAAAAACGAGTCCAATAATGTTGACGAGTACTACAGGCGTAAGCTTCTTGGCAGTGTCAAGCTCAAACTTGGGTATCTCAACACGTGTAATGAACGCGGCTGACACATGGAGCAGCAGCACTGCGATGAGAAGCTGCATTAGCAGAAAAAGTAGCGGCAAGTCTGGTGAACTATTAAGGACGGTTTTATTTCTGGCTCAAAAGTTGAGTAAACGACAGTTAGTGCTCCTGCTGGGCAACTTACACAAACACCATCTGTGTGTTCATTAGGGGCTGTAGTCTGAATCTATGTGGTACCCACTCACCACCAGGGCAGCAGACATGTAGAAGCCCACAACCGCCGCTACCTTTGGGGTATTCGCATCGAAGTACTTGCCAGACATTATCTCTGAGTGAACGAGGGCTGGTGGAAAGCTAGGCTAGAAGATTAATGCGTATGGTTTTAATGCGGAACTTTTAAAGATCTGATACCTAGGCTCACCTCAAGGTGACCTTTATTTCATATTCCGTCGGAAGATGACGGATCGAACCGGTTTTGGCGTCTGATCTTGTCAACCTGAAATGGAAGTGTAGATCTACCGAACGGAATGCCATCACCGCTTGCCATTTAGTGTTCCGGAGCGGCCACCGGCAACGTGTCAAGCTTCGAAGTTCGCGCCCCTTTCAAAATTTAAAAATATCAATAGTGATATCATATAGATGTCACAAATCACAAGACCTGGACCGCCTGTTCCAACCTCCCACCGTTGTCTTAGCCTGCCATGCCTCAGGCCTCGGGTAAGTATCATAATCAGGCAGATGGTGAAATACAGGACTCGGGTGACGACGTGGAGAGCCCATTTATCCCAATGTTCCGTACCAAGTCGTCCCGAATTATTGACAGACGCCGATCTGTCTGCACCCTTTGCATAGTCCTAGCAGGTGTATCCTTGCTCAGTTTTGGGGCTATCTTGTTCGCGAAGCCCCTGAAGTATCTGAATGCTGAGGACCCACCGGCGTATCCTGATATCCTCAGCTCCCAGTTATATCTTCAGGGCTCACCAACCCAAAGCTTTCGAGGTCAGTTGAATCATCAACGTCCTCCCCATCGTCTCATCACAACCGCCTCAGATAACCTTCGGAACGACACGAAGTACATTACATCATGGGTTTCTGCGGGCTGGAGTACGTCAACACAACACTGTCTATCAGCTGCGATACTGACTACAATTACTTGTTAGCGAACGACGTGATGACCTATGTGAGTTGAGGGTCATAATTCCTCGTCCAGATTGCTTACAGAGACCAGGGAAATTTGATCTACCTTGCCCTGATAACGGGGCGAGTACCCATAATTGCGAAGTTCACTCCATCTCATGTCGACACTCGCACAGCTCCGTTTGCTTTTGGAGAAGTGTTTGACGTCCCTCGGCTCAGCCAAGCCATAGGCTCTCCAGTGCTTGAATGGCATGAAGTAAAAGACCCAGAAAGTCAGGTTCTTGATGACCTTGGTTGTTGGAATCTTTGGGAAAGCGTTCAATTCGATAATCATAACCCTCGAAGCAGCCCCTCGCTGAACTTGCTCAAGCTCGGTAAGGTCACTTTGAGTATTCGCAGCTGTTAAGCTGCATGGCCATCACAGATATTTCTTGGACACGTACTCCGGATTGGGTCAAGATGACACCTCGTGGAGAAGGAGACAAGCATGCTTCCTTTTGGTCCCTAGCAACCCTTGCCTTCCCAGAGATCCGCTCGAATAATCTGGCATCGACAAATCTCCCATCTCCTCATCATCAGGTTTCACTTCCCCCCGATGATCAAATGCTTTGCTATGATTACCTCTACTACGTCGGAGCTCAAAATCCCTTCGAATGGGAAATGGATTATTCTCCTGCATGGAGATTTGTGGGTCAACACATGCGCTGGAATGCAAGCATGGAAAAGCTTGCCGAAGAGCATGCCCGGCGTGCTATGAAAGTCCCCACAGGCGAACCAACACCCCCCGTCAGTAAAAATTCCCACTTTGGGGTCACTCCACGGGTCTAACCTTTTTGATAGTACATATCTATCCACCAGCGGCACGGCGATTTCCGCAATTACTGCAATGATCTTCCCCTGGATCAGTGCTTCGCCTCGTTGCCTGTCATCGCTCGTAGAGTCTCTGAGGTGCAAGAAGAACTTCGCACTCAGAAAGGTATTGAGGTTACACAGGTTATTATGACTAGCGACGAACGTGACCCAGAATGGTGGGCCGGGGTCAGGGAGTTAGGATGGACGTGGGTGGATTATGCAACAGAACGCACTGAGGAGGTTTATGGCAAGTGGTAAGCCGAATAATTGCCGAGTTTCGCTTCTGGTGATGAAGGTGTGGTTATTTATTCCCAGGTACCCCGTATTCCTCGACGCAGTTATTCAGTCGAATGGAGCCGGGTTTGTCGGTACTCATGGATCAACGATGACTACACTAGCCCGCCGCAGAGTGGAGTCATGGCATGGTGGACCGACCCGGGTCATCCGATGGGGATGGCCAGGAGCCGATGATCATTGATGTCATATATGTACTGGAATCATGGAAAGGACTATGGAATGGACCTGCAACATCGCCATTGGCTGACAATAATGCTTATCGTTGCATTTTTAGACTATATCTAAACAGCTCATATGGACATACCTCATCTATTTGTAATGCCGTAGTCATTAATGAGCAGCCTCGTCGGACATACTTAGTGACCCGTTTGATCTCCTTCATGACATGTCCTCAATGCTGCCTATACTCTTTATTGTAAGTACCGACTTGATAGTCTCAAGGAAATTGACTAATAATACATCAAGGCGCGGAAATAAGTAGACAGTCAAATGAAAGACCACTGCGACTCACTCGGGTCGGCCAACTCCACCGGTCAAACTAGAACGTCTGATCGACTGGTATGGCGCACCGCATCTTGACTAACTGGTCAAGGGCCTTATTGACTGGCATGGGCACATTATATTGTTCTCCCAGCCGAACTAAGTAACCGTTTAAGAAATCGATTTCCGTTGAATTGTTCTTCCTGATGTCGGAAAGCATGGACGAGATGTTACCTCGTGTTAGATTTGCTAGGCGGTGGACTTCGCGTTCAAGTGCATCCGCTCCAAGCTCCTTTGACACACGCCCCACCGGTGCCTGGCTCTTATCTACTCCAGGATCCAACGAGTCGAGCCACGTTTGCGTATCCGCTTCAATCTGTGCATGGAAAACTGCCGCAGCTTCTTCGCAGATGCTCCGCGCCAGTTGCTGGGATGACTTGTCCTTGAAGAGACCACCATTGCGGCAGCCTAGAATAGCTGTGAGTGGATTCACAACGGCGTTCACGACGAGCTTCTTGCGCATCGCAAGTTGGACGTCTGCAATAGGATTCCATCTACATGCTAGGGCATCCATGGATTGTAGGGCAGCGACTGTGTGTCGGAGGCTGCGGTATTGATCGAACATCGAATCACCAGGACGTGTGATATCATCCAGAACGAGTGATCTCTCATACAGCGGCTTGCTTTCATCCGCCATGGAGGCTTCGAAATCCCGCTTTCGGGTATCTGGGGCAATCCCGAATGTAATGTCCCCGATGCCCGCGTGCACCACATGGAACGGCGACTTAGCCCATGCCCCGTGGGTGATTGATGCCAGGATAAAGTGCGGCCTGCTTTCAGGATTGCGAAATATTCGCTGGATGAGGTCTTCGTATATTCCCATTCCATTTTGTAAAAGCACAATTGTACTGCGAGACGTGAGGCGTGGTGCCAAGTGTTCCAATGCAGGAACAGTGCTGTATGCTTTGGTTGATATGAATAATGCTTCAATGGGCTCTGTCCGTAAATCCTCATCGCTGGGGGCGAATACGGCACTCTCCTGCCTAGAAAGCTGCGGATTGAAGCGTACCCCGCCGCCTGTTCCGCTATACTTGTCAAGCACCTCGATATCGAAACCGTCTGTGGACTGTCGTACACCTTGGTTCTCGATAGTAATTTTGGCTGCTGCATTTTTTGGCGTCCACGCTTGCTTGGCAGTTTTGTAAACGAGGGTGATTGGGTGGGCGCGTGGAAGAACGGAACGTAAGTTATGAGCGAGAAGGCAGCCAATGGGCCCCAATCCGAGGACGTAGAAACGCATGTCACTAGTACCCGATGACAGTTCGATTGGCGAAAAATACTACGCTGGTGGCAAATATTTATGTGACACTTGTAAAACGAGGAGATGTGACATACTGAACACGAGGGGGGGCACCTTCAATAGCTGATCCAGAAGCACGTCAGAGAAAACGAGTCGTGAAACTTCCCACGTGAAGAGACCACGTGAAATACAACTTGAAGAATGACATCGCATCCATCATCATAAGCAAGTCACGCTAGCCTGACGATCTCTAGTCACGAGAACATCAGCGAAGGAGATTTCGGACCGTTTCTCGTAGTACTACTAGTAGAAAAGCCACTCGATCTCCATTGTCCCAATTCCATCGTTCCCATCGTTCCTACTCTCATTCAATTCCACTACAGTAGCCATGGCCTCCATTGTTTTGAAGAGAACCCACCAGAAGGTCGGTGATATACTATCGGTGTAGATCGATTTCTGATCTTATATCCTCCTTAAACCCATGTAGATGCCCATGGTCGGGTAAGTACTGATTTTTTGACACCACGCAGGATCAGAACTTCATTGAACTCAATTTCGCTTCAGCTTTGGTCTCTGGAAGGCAAGGAAGCGCACATTGGAACTAATTTGAGTACAAGAGCTGACATGCTTCCCAGGTAACCAAATCCACTTGCGCCGACGTGAGTTTCCAGTGAATGTAATCAAGTGGTTGTTATTTATATTGTTATCTAGACTGTGTACAATGCAATCAAAGCAGGTTACCGCCTTCTCGATGGTGCTGGTGACTACGGAAATGAGAAAGAGGCCGGCGAAGGTGTCCGCCGCGCTATCGCGGACGGTCTAGTTAAGCGAGAGGATCTGTGTGAGTAACCCTTACCCTTGAACCAGCTCGCAAGTTAAAGCGCTTTTCATGAACCAGTCATTACATCCAAGGCAAGACACCCCTTTACGTGCAATTTTGGTAGTAACTTCGAAATTATTATAGCTCTGGAACACTTTCCATGCGCATGACCATGTCAGCCAATTTGTCTAGCAAAGTTCTGTTAGTGTTGATTTCTCACCGATTCATCAGGTCAAACAAATTGCCAAGATGCAGCTTGGCCTATGGGGAATCGACTACTTCGATCTCTTTCTCATCCACTTCCCCATCGCACTGGCATATGTGGACCCAAGCCACCGCTATCCCCCTGAGTGGTTCGGTGACGATGGCAAAGTCTACCTCCGTAAGCCATGGGCTCCAACAGAATTATCTTAGATTAACAACACGCCCTAGAAAACACTCCCATGTCTGAGACGTGGGGTGCAATGGAGGAGCTTGTTGATGAGGGACTGGCTAAAAACATTGGTCTCAGGTATGCGCCACGAATTAAGATGTATCATTAATTTTCATCAGTAATTTTCAGTAACTGCCAGGGATCCTTAATTCTCGATGTTCTTCGGTATGCCAAGTATGAGCCCCAAGTGTTGCAGGTTGAGCTGCATCCATACCTCGCTCAAGAAGCCCTCGTCAAACTTTGCAAGACGTTCGACATTGCCGTAACAGCCTACTCGTCATTCGGACCCCAATCCTACGTTGAGCTGGGTATTGATAAGAGCACTCCTTCCCTCCTCAAGCACAACTTGA
>Ga0153978_1000525_pt1 | contig 10312 bp, 11 predicted proteins | sample TSGA062MetaG_FD_104749 | JGI IMG/M metagenome (GOLD analysis project Ga0153978, IMG submission 104749) | Attine ant fungus gardens microbial communities from Georgia, USA - TSGA062 MetaG | ecosystem: Host-associated > Fungi > Mycelium > Unclassified | place: USA: Georgia, Yuchi Wildlife...
GAAAACATCTCGCGTCTCCATGACACGGTGCACGATGGGGATATCGGCGCCGGGGATCTTGTACACTGTGATGTCGCCTGTATGGTAGCGTTCGCCTGGAGGGTTGGTGAGGAACAGAAGGTCGCCGCGGTAGAATGCCGGTTCCATTGAACCACTTTATGTATGCAGGAGGTCGCTTGAGTGGAATGGTGGATTGCGCGAGAGTCATACTAACCTAAGGACAACAACAATTGGGGACTCCGTGTTCAAGAAAAGCCCAAGGCCTTTCCATAACATGAGGCCAGAGGCCATGACGGAGGCAAAATTGAGCGCTTGGAGCAGGAACTACACTAGCCAATGCCGACAGAAGTATGGATAGGTGTAACAGAGAGACGTCAGTAATGTGGGGAAGAGGTGGAATGGAGGGACAAACGTGTCGGAAGCCTAGTCTGCGAAAGGCCTTGAGTTCATCTGAAAACATTGCTGGTGGTCGACTCGCCGAGTGTAAGTGTGGTAAGGAAATCACTGCAAGGAAACCCGGCAAACACGACATCATTGACCATCACAGACTACACAGCCACGGATACTATTTTGGGTAAGCATATTACAGTGCGCATATGTGTACATTTTTGCTACCCTTACAGAATACATATTGCTCTGATCGTGTGGAATATGATTTAATTATGCGGAGAATAGTATTACATTTAGTATAGCAGGAATGCTGTATTGGGCATAACAACAGAAAGCAGGAGCACGACAACATGAAAAACGTATCAAAGGGATCATGGAAGCGTGTTGAGAACATGGCAGGTGCCGCGCAAGCGAAAATGTGCTGTGGGTATTCGAGAACACGGAGCTGTTGCGGTCTAGTAAATCATTCCCAGGCTGATAGTTTTGTCCCACTTGTCAGTAGCAACCTGACGGCTTTCGCCAACAGCAGTGATAGGACTGTCACTTACTAGTTCACTGACTTCCTTATCGTAAGCCTAAGATGATCGAACAAGTGAGAATAAATGCACACGAGAATGAAGAAATAACATACCGTGCGCTGATGTCCAGTGAGGCCTACATCGTCAGTCGTCCCATTTATTTTAGCCAGCAACGCGCTCACCGCTATCCCCATTGCTCTCAGCATCATTGTTGTTGTTGTCAACGCTCTCATAACACCAATGTTTATAGGCTGTCCTGGACATAATGTGACTGGAATCTTGGAATGAGTACTACTTCAACATACCATTTGACACTCCCGCCGGGCCAGACCCAAGGTAACTTAAGAAAAGGCAATGTATTCCTATTTGTAACCTTGAGAAAGACTCAGAAAGTGCGATGTGACGACGAACGCAAAATAAACTGCCCCAAAACCCTGCATATCCGAGTGATCATGGTTGCTGGCTTCCGTGATTTAAAGATATCTGGTGAGTTGGGCAAGCACTTTCTGCCTCACCGTCACCAGGCGTCAAGAATGTTTGCATCAATGTTGGAACAGATGGGGGGAACTTCTACTGTCATGCATTATCAAATTTACATAATCGGAAGTGTAAGAAAAAGTGACCGTTGACATCGAGTTTTGCGATATATAAGCATAGCTGCCCTGGCAGGCCAGTTCAAGATTACAAAGGTGGGATGACTTAGCAGACACCTTTAACCATTGCATCATGTAGATGTGGTTGGCTTGTAGGAGTTATCCTAGCCTGAGAGCATAGAATTCATGATGTAATACCTCTTATCGACTGACTGCTGAGATTCAATTCAACTAAATATAGTCGTTCGCGTACCTCCACAGTGGCAGTGGAACGACTTGAAGAGACTGCAACTTGAACCAAGTGGTCCGACCTTACACCTATAGCACTATGGTTAGGCTCAGCTCAGGTGTCAGAGTGTTCCAGGTTCAAGTAACACGAACAGAACCTTTGAAAGTTTGATACGAGAGCTTACAAATGTGTTTGGACATCGGGGCCGAAGTTGGCCCTCGGTGACTGACAGACCTGACCCTTCGTGCCTCAGGCTGCTACCCTCGAATCCGAGGAATTTCGGACCTGAGAGTGCCCCGCGGTATAATAGCAAGCACACTAGTCAATGCGAATGGATATTGGTGCAACTTGAACATGGGGGCTGATTAGGAATTGCCGGTTGGGCTGTAATCGAACAGAGTTCAGCGGAAGGATTAGAAGTGAGGAATGCTGAGGGGTCCCCGTTGATCATGACACAAGGCACCGAACCATAAATGCATAGGCACTAATAGTGTTAGTACTAGCGCGTAATAAATATTTACCCGACGTATCGTATCGCTCTCGGGGTCTCGGACCCGGTGCACCAATCCGCTTTTACATACTAACCTTTTCCTTCAGCGCTCGTTCTTCGTCTTATTCGCGAGTCGTCGACCACGACCACGACGACCCTTTGACGACCTCTAGCCCGTCGACAGTCGTCCTTCCTTGCTTTCTTCATTCATGGAATCTAGTAGTGCTTGTGACCAACTTGTCCAAGCCGTATGCCCGTATGTCTCTCCGTTCTTTCCTCTATCATATCAGCTTCACTTTTTTTAATTTCACAACAGACAAGTTCGCTCTCGGGTTACCGTCGTCTGTGCCGAGGTCCGTTCCATTCAGCTCTCCCTGGTACCTGACTCACCGTCCCTCAGTGCAAACGCCTCAAACTCAAGTGTGATCGTCGTGCCCCCTGTGGCTCATGTACCAAGCGCGATACTGTAGCCAGATGTATATATTCCCCTGCCGCCGCTGAAAAAGTGTCCGTTTATTCTTTCCTTTTCTTTTCCCTTCAAATTTGATTCCAAATTCCCCAATAGTGACCTCCACTCCCTCAACAACAGGCTCATCGCAGTCGAGTCTCAGCTTGCCCAAATAACCGCTCCAGGTGCTCGTTTCCCCTCCTCATCTACCTCCACAGCCCTTTCCTTAGCTTCTATCTCCACTGCAAACTCGTACGCTCAACACGAACACCTATCATCTACCATGGACGACATCACAGCTATATGGAAGGAAGAGATCGACATCCCGCATCTACTACCTGCACCCTCTGCTACCAATGACGCCCAGGATAAGTTCATCAAATCCGAGCCTTCACATTACTCCATTTCCCATCTCTCACCCTGTTCAAATCATGCAGCGACCCTTCCTCTTCCCCTCCTCCTACCTCCAGCCTCTCACTACTACTCCCCACATCCCTCCCCCACATCGCCACCTCTCTTCACCAAATCCCTTCTTTCCCACCTCCCATTTGCCCCACGTCGTCGCATGCGCCTATATGAACATGCAGAAGAAGTTCTCAGGATGATGCCCGGTCCATGTTTTAGCTGGCGCGTCTGGAGAGAGCGCGCGGAGGGCATTTGGAGGTGGGTAGAGAGTGAAGGGACGTCATTTCTAGCGAATGAGTGTCCGGAAGAGCTATCCAGGCCAAGTACATCATCATCAACCACCGCTACCGCCCATCCATCTGCAGAGATCAGTAAAGCGGATACGGCCCGTACCATATTTTTTGGTCCGCCACCAGCTCCTCCACCTTCATCCTCCCAAAAGACTCCGTCCTGTGCACAGATGCCAAGCAAAGCACTTGCCCCCTCGCTGCCTTTCTTCGCATCTGTCGCAGGTGTCTTAGCACTCGCATTGTTGGTCGAAGAGAGCGCAGCCAACGCAAGTGTTGCCATCCATACATCCAACTCTAGCCTTCCTGGAGGTCCTGGTGAACCGACAGGGCACGTTAACATCAACGAGAGGACATATATTGGAATGGGGTCGAAGAAGCCCAGGAAAGATCCATCCACCAAAGATAACCACACGTCTTCCGCGCTCCTCCATGCTCTATCTCGGCAAGCGATTGGAATATGGGAGGCAGGATTAGCACCGCGTTCAGGCACCAGCTCGACTTCGACCTCAAATGCCACTGCATCCGCGACTGAGCACGACTTGGATTATATTTCCGCCGTCCTGCTCGGTGTGCTCTTTGTTCATCTTTGCGATAAAGGATGTGCTACTGGTTCCGGCGAAAGCGATGTCAATGAAGGTGCTGCAAGTGGTACTTCATACAGTGCGAAAGAGTGTTGGATTTTAGGAGAGGTAAGTAGTGGATTTTATTTTATTTTACTCATTCTATTCTTGCACTATGTTTTTTTTTCTGCTTTCGGGTGTCGGAACGAAGGGGGAAGAGCCTTTGATTGAGTTGATTGCTTCTTCGGAAATTTCTTTCTATGATTGGGTAGCTTCTTCCTCGGTGAGATCAATCATGATCGGTCCTTTTCGAGCGTCAACATGCTGTGCTCTAACATTGGTTGTTTCATGGGGCTTCTCTTCATGCGTACTACCATCATTCCTCTTGTACTTTCTTACTCGATTTACCGTCATGCCATATATCCGCCATCCCCCACTCTTCAAGTTCACTGCATATCACTTATCTTACCAATCCAACACCTAAATGAAATACCGACTAACCCCTTTCCTCACAGATTGGCAAACTCGTCAATATTGCACGTACGATGGGACTGGACGTCGACCCTGATCTCACGCCGGGGCGGTATGGCCTATACGAGAGTGAGGCACGCCGACGGGCCTGGTGGGATGTTTGGTGGTGGGATGTGTGAGTTGCCTCTATTTTGCGAGGCTCACCAAAAAAGTTTCGCAACACTTCCTAATATGACATCGTTCTCTGCAGATACACATCCACCCTTTCTTCACGCACTCCACTCATACCCTTGCACGCAGCCAGCACACGCCTCCCGCTTGATGTTGACGAAGAGGTGTTCACATTTGCATGCACCTCTGCGCCTCTCTTAAGCCCGACTGGGAAGGAGGGTGTAGGACGGTGGTTTGGGATGAGAGTGAGGTAAGTAATATAGATGCTTCGAACCTGGTGCAACATCACTGACTTATCCTTCCGTCACTGCAGACTCGCACAGCTCGTGAAGGATATCAACTGTCGCACTTCATCATTATCTGCCCTGGAGAATCCTTCACTATCGTTATCCCTAGAAAACGCAGCACAATGCGAAGCGGAGATTAGACAGTGGCTCTCAGACCTACCACCTGCCTACCGGATGGAAGGCGAGGGAGTGAACGAGGACTCTTCTTCTATATCTACGTCCACGGCCAATCATGGAGGCACCCCACCAACCCTTCTTGCCCAACGCCTCGACATCCTCATGACAACACAACGGCTTGCCTTGGGGTTGTACCTGCCATTCCTTCGGCCCCATTCTCCCCCCGCACCCGACGCCCAATCTAGTGCAAAGCTCGATGCGAGCCCCCAAACGCATCAAGCGCGCGTCGGGGCGCTCACAGCCGCACATGTGCTCATTAGAGCTGGGAGACACTATCTTGATCTTGCGTGTGCGCGGCCGGATTTGGTGCGGAGGAAGGACGGGCTCGGATTGAGTCTTTGCTGCGGTCTTGTCTTCGGCGTGCATTCAGGTCAGTCATTTTCTTCTAGTCTCGCTTTCAGTTCTCATCACAGAATAGGATTTGAGCAGGGAGTAGAGAAGGGATACTCGAGGGCCTTGTTTGACGCATGTGTTGTCTGTGCAAGTAGCGCTCTGCGTGATCCGAGTGCTGTGTGGACCCGTACGGCTGTAGATGATGCTAAGGCGGGCCTTGCTTTACTTCGGGATCTTCGTGACCTTAGCCCTGCGCGGGATGTCAGCGTGGTGGAGGCGCTCATTCGGAAGCTCGAATCAGGGTCTTCCTCAGGGTCCGGGACTGGGAGCAAGAGGAAGAGAGACGGACGGGATGAGGGTGAAGGCAGGGACGCCATTGCGGTTCCAGGTGGTGAAACCGTGGAGGAGAGTGTTTCCCTTGTCCCCGTCCCTGCGAGCGTTTCGAGCCAGGAATTCAAGTTACACTCTCCGCCTCCCAATATCAACGCCACCCCAAGCGCCAGCACAAACGCACCCTCGTCCACGCATGAGGCCTCGAAGGACAAATCGTGCTCGGAACCAAAGCGCGCCTATCCTACACTTGCCATCCCTTCGAAGTTATTGACCGCGAAGGACCGTCTAAAAGACAGATATTTGTCGAAGGACGGTCAACGAGAGCGCGATAGAGATTGCTCGCGCGGGGACAAGGAGAAGGATCCACGTAAGAAGGCACCTTACCCACCTGTCGGGTTTCGTGTGCGTCCTAGGAAAGAAACATCTCCGCTTATCAGAGGACAGTCGGAGAGTGTTGCGCCTGAGGCACAGGGACCACGTACGGCGGCGCAAGGGATGCTGGCCACGCCACAGTCGTCCACGATCATGACACCATCAGTATCGATGTCTAACCAATCGATGTCAATATCTGGTCAGTCGATGCCTGCAACCCAGCTCACGGTGATGTCCCAGCCACCTTCTGCCGTTCCCCCACTTCGGCCGCCCTCCCTCGTCTCAACGCCCATCGACCAACCTTCTTACCGATCCACACCTACGCCCATGTCCCAGGACGGCGGAGTCGATTTCTCCCTGCCATTCGGGGCTGCATATGAAACTCAATCACAGGTGTGTCCTTTCACTGTATATATAATATGTTCTCTGTCTCACACCGTCTCAGTCTACTCAAAAATTCCCCTCCTATGACTATGCTAGTTCCTCTGCTTCACCATTTTCATATCCGGACACGCCGCAATACACACAATTTAACAACTGCAGTGTTCCTCCGTCGACGCCTACGTCAACATCGTTCGCTCCACCGCAATACACCGGTACCGCTGCTTCCCAATCACAGCCGTCGTTCCCTCAGCAACCTCAAGCATCTCAATATCCTTCGTCTCAAGCGCCGTACAGCGAACAACAACAACCTAGTCGCTTCAGCTTCGGTCCGCAATATCCTGAGACAGGGTATATAGGCGAGTATTATGGGATGCAGGAGAAACAGGCACCTTCACGGCCGAAGTATCAGCAGGCCTACTCCGGGGAACAGCAGGGGACTTATAGTGCCAAACCGATGGACCAGCACCCTGTCCAACAGCAGGGGTATATCGGAGAACAACAGGGTTACTCGGAGCAGGACTGGTCTCGGGGGACCGATGGCGCTTATTGGAGATCGTATGAACATCCTGTGCAGTCCCAACCGCGTTATCAGGAGTGATCGTCCCTTAGAGCTACTCACGCCTCCCCCTTTACGACTCATCTTCGGGCACGTATCGGATCACCACGCTCATTTATGACCGCCATGTCGTTACGCCGTTCCTTGTTTACGCCCTCGTCATCGCTATCTGCTATCTGTACATCTATGCTACTGCCTCGTACCATTTTTATATTGTTTTTTCTGGAATTTATCACTAGCTATCTAAGTAGCTCCCGTTAGGACTTCCCCTGTTTATCTCCTCTATTGGGATCCGGATCTATTTCCTCGTCTCTTCACATTACACCCCTCTGATTAATGGCTGGAAGGAGTTGTATATTTTTTCTCCCTTCCTCCATGTTCCTACTGTCAAGTTATCGGCCAATACTTAGACTAGGTTTTGGTCCAGTTTTCCTTCCTACTTTTCACTGTTAATGCAGCTGGATCTTCGCTTCGCGAGCGTGTCTGACTCTGAGAACGTTTCGTTTGTGACATCGTCGAGCGAGTGCCCGTGACGTGGTTGAGTTTAAGCCTGAGTCGAGGCCGTCATCTGCTGACAGGACAAGTAAGATCTCCCCTAAGATCACTAGGCGAATGACTCGGATGACGCATCGATGACCGCTCGTCTTTCATCGATAGATCCTCTGAGTCATTCACCTGGCGCTCACTTGGTTCTCATCTGCTGGTGACGCCACAAGAGCCTGAGGAAGCAACTACTACTTGTAACTTGACACTCCGCTAATTCTCGTCAAGCATCTTTTTTATTACCGCCTTACTTATGCGCGCTGTAGTCTCGAGATCGGCGCTGATCTGGCCCACTGCTTATATTTTCCAGTGCGCATCCACACTGGCACTGCAGGCGAGTACTGAAGTGCCTGACTGCCTTACCGTTTTCTCCCTCGACGGCGCAAGCATCTACATTCGAGGATTCGTAGCATGCAGTTGGGCTCCAATGCGTATGCAGACACGGCAAAGCAATGTATTCCTGTCAGCTCCGAGTTCGTGCGAGTAACCAATCCCTCGAGTCACCGGGTCGCGGCTACGAGTTCAGAATCAGATCTCCAAACCTCGAGGTTATCCAAAGCTCCAAGCGAGTCGATGCTAGGCTTCGAAAGTAATCTTCGAAGTTGCGTGCTCCTCGTCTCGATGTTTGACTCATCCTTCATCTTTACGAGCAGTACGAGGTCAAATTATTCAATAATACATGCTAGTGTAACATCAACGGAGAGCGAACGAATTTCTTGAAGAACAAACAAAAAAACGAGAAGGCAAGGAATGTGATACGTCAGGGTAAAGGTAAGAAAAATAACGAGGGTGGGGTAGATTCAATTCTGTCCAGTTTAAGCGATGATAACGAATGTGATAAGTGAAGATATAAGGTCCAGGTAGCGTCATACCGAATGCAACTCCTACCAGTTAACGTGATGATTACCACCTTCACAGCGATAGCCACCCGCCTCTTTGATCGAACGATATCCGTTGGGGCATCGGTGAGCCTGTGGAAGATTCTTGAGGGCTTTCTTGATCATTTCTTGCTCCTTTTCATTCGCGGCTGAGCTTTGGCTGCGTGGTCCGCATGCAGCCCCTGCTCCTTTGCGTCTGCAAGCTTAACAACTGTTTGAGCTTCTTGGAGTTCGCGCTCAACTTCTTTCCAACAGTGCTCTTCTTGATGCTCTTTCTCCTCGGCGCTCTCGATTGTCTCTCGAGCTTCATGAAGCCTGTGTTCAAGTTTCTCCAGGACGTGCTCCTCTTTATTCTCCTTTGTCTCAGAGTTCTCAAATGCCTTCCGCACTGCTAGCAATTTGTCTTCGAGTTTCCTCCGGGCGCGCTCCTCTTCCTGCTCCCTTTTCGTAGCTTCTTGGAGTTGGCGTTCAGCTTCCTTTCGGAGTTCTTCCTCTCTTCGCTCCTCCTCCTCCGCGCGCTTGATTGCATTCTGCGCTTCTTGAAGCTTGTGTTCAAGTGCCTCTCGGACGTGCTCCTCTTGATCTTCCTTTTCCTCAGCGTGCTCGAGTGCCTTCTGTGCTTCCTCAAGTTTCCATTGAAGTTTCTCCTGGGCGTGTTTGTGCTTCTTTTTCTCACCGTTACGGTGCGCAATCTTCTTCTGCGCTTCCAAAAGTTCGCGTTCAGCCTTTTTCCGGGCGTCTTCCTCCTCCCGTTCCTCCTTCTCCGCGTGCTCGCGAGCCTTCTGCGCTGCTTGGAGCTTGAGCTCAAGGTCCTCTCGGAAGCGTTTCTCTTTACGCTCGTTTTCCTTCGCGTCATTGACTGCGTTCTGCGCTGTTCGAAGCTTGTCTTCAAGCTTTCTCTGGTGGCGTTGCCCTTGACGTTCCTTTGCCTCAGCACGCTCGGCTTTCTCCTCCGCATCTCGAAGTTTGCATTGAAGTTCCTTGTAGTTGAGCTGCTCTTGAATCTCCTTTTCCTCGGCGTGCTGGAGTGCCCTTTGCGTATCCCGAAATTTGCATTCAACGTCCTTCAAAGTGCGCCTGTCTTCATCCTCCCTATCCTTAGCGAGCTTGATTGCCTTTTGAAGCTTACGTTCTGCTTCTTCCCTGGCGTCTCTCTCTTCAGTCGCACTGTCCTTGGCGCGCTCGACTGCCTCCACCGCTGCTTGACACTCGCGTTCAAGTTGCTCCCTGGCATGCTCCTCGTTTTGCGCCTTTGTCTTAGCACGCTTGAGATCATCCTGCGCATCTCGCAGCTGGCGTTCGGCTTCCTCCCTAGCTTTCTTCTCTAGATGCCCCTTGTCTTTCGCGGCTTGGACTGCCTTTTGCGCTTCTTGCAGTTGTCCTTCAGCTTTCTTCCGGGCGTTCTCTTCTTTTTGCTCCTTTTCCTTGGCCCGCTTGACTGCTTCCGATGCCTCTCGAAGTTTATGCTCAGCTTCTTTCCGGGCCTGCTCCATTCCCTCATGCATTCCTTGAAGTTGATGCTTGACTTCTTCTTTGGCGTGCTTCTCCTGCTTCTCCCTTGCCTCCGCGGCCGTGACTGCCTTTTGCGCTTCCTGGAGTTTGCGTTCAACTTCCCGGGCGTGCTTCTCTTTCTCCTCCTTTTCGTACTTGGCATCCTCGGCTGCCTTTCGTGCTTCACGAAAGTCACGGTTAATTTCTTCTTTGGCACGTTTCTCGGCAGCGATGTTGGCTTTCAGCTGTGCTTCTCTACGGGCATGCTTCTCGTCCTCTGCTATTTTTTCCGCTTCGATTCGCTTCCTGTGCGCTAGCTCATATTCGTGTTCAGCGTCTTCCATCGCCGACCAAGCCATTTCAGCGTTCGTCTCCGCAGGTTCTCTCGCAGCC
>Ga0153978_1000527_pt1 | contig 10293 bp, 8 predicted proteins | sample TSGA062MetaG_FD_104749 | JGI IMG/M metagenome (GOLD analysis project Ga0153978, IMG submission 104749) | Attine ant fungus gardens microbial communities from Georgia, USA - TSGA062 MetaG | ecosystem: Host-associated > Fungi > Mycelium > Unclassified | place: USA: Georgia, Yuchi Wildlife...
ACTAAACTATAAATAGATTCAAAATTAGTTAATCCTGTATAAGAATAAATTAAAGCAGAACCTAATAAGATTATACATGAAGATAATCCACCTAATAAGAAATATTTTAAACCAGCTGAAGTTGCAGATTCTGAATCTCTAAATAATGTAGATAAAATATAAACTCCAAAAGATTGTAGTTCAATACTTAAATACATAGAAACCAAATCAGCACAAGACATTAATAAAGAAGCTCCCAATGTACTGAACATAACTATTAAAGAATATTCAGTAGATGGATTAACGGCTTTACCTACTTTATATTGAGGTAAATTATTTGTTTTGTTAACTGTATCATTTTTAATTGTTAATACAGAATTATTTATTATAGGCCAAGCTATTAATATTAAAGAAGCCATTATAAATAAAAATGTATCCATTATTTGTGATGTCACAGTTACATGGAATAATCCACTATATATACCTAAACCTGAGCCAATAGATTCTATATATAAACTATTAAAGCTTAATATTCCGGCGTAAATAAATATAATAGAGGATAACCGAGTGAATAAAATAGGAGAAAAATTCTTTTGAAATGAAGGTAGGGCAATTGCCACTATTAAAATTAATAAACTGATAAAAATCATTGCTCATCTTAATATAAATTTAAATTTAATATAACTTAAAAATAAAAAACAAAAATATTACATAAATTTGTATTATTATATTTTTATTATTTGTTTATACGAGTCCTACCAGATTCGAACTGGTACCGTCCTAATTGACAATTAGGTGCCCTAACCTATTAAACTAAGAACTCTGTTATATTTTATATATCTTATATTTCCTTTTAAATATAATATCTTAATAAACATTATTATATCTGATTTATTCTTCATAATATCAGTTAATGTAAATAATAATTGATTAATTCATGTTTATTTTACATTAATATAATAAAAAATTTAGTATATTAATAATAGAATATAAAATTTTATTTTTTTTTTAATCAAAAAGATTTTTCCAATTGATAGACATTCAAAATATTTCGCTATTTTAGCAAAAATTGCTACTGCGGCTTATTAGAAGTATATAATTTTAACTCTTTTTTCGAAATATTTTCTACTTGAAAATTTCCGAATAGACGCTGACCGGTCTTAGCGTCTTAGTATATTTTTAAGCGAAAATTATTTTATTTCTTAAATTTATATCTAGTCTAAATTATAGGGGAATAGTTAAAAATATAGTCTTATATTTATATAAATTATTATTAATAATATTATACTACAAATAATAACATCTAATAAAATATAAAAATGTTGGAATTTTCTTCTTAGTCTAATGAATTTACTTAAACTAGGAAATCTACTTTCTAAATTAAATTTAGTAATTAAAAAATCACCATAAAATATAGTTAGTATAGAAAATAAGGATGTTAAGATAAATATTGATCCAGAAATGTGTAAAAAAGCTAATTGTTGATGCATACTCATATTTTGAATAATATTATTTAAATCATGAATTAAATTCATGAATGAATCAGTAAAATTATTTCTATTTTTAGAATTAATATAATTTTCAATAGAATTAATTATACTATTTAATTCATTATTAGATTTTTGGAATGTTTGACTTATATCATTTAATTTTTCTAAAATATTACTTATCATTCTTTTATATTATCTAATTTCTTAATGTAAAATCAGAATTTGTTGGTGATATAGGAGGATTAAATAATAACCTGAATCATCTAAATTCATATCAGAATCATTATCATTAATATTAATAGATTTAAAATCTTTTAAATGAGATAAATTATCTAATAAATCATTCATACTATAGAATTGTAAAAAAAACAAAAATTAGAATTAATATCCTAAATTGCGTTTTTCATTAATTAAATTTTCACATTAAACTATTATAGATACTTAATACATTTTTATTCGTAAATTTAATTTATTAAAATTAACAAAAATATATAGTGCCAAGAGCGAGGTGAATCGAACACCTATCGATGATTTTGGAGATCGCCATACTAACCAATTATACTACGCTCTTTAAAGTTAATATATTTATTTTTTTGTTAAATTATTATAATTAATATTATTTTGTTCTATAAATTATAAATTAGATTTCTTTTATTTATTTAATAATAAATTAAATATAACTTCATTAAAAATAAGTGTGGGGGGTATTATTATAATAATTAGGATCTATTACTTAATTTTGTTATATACATTCTTATTACTTGTTGGAATGTAAATAAAGGTAAAATATATTTAGAGAAAACATAAATTAACGCAATTAAAGTTAAAAATGAAAATGATAGTTGATTTACAAAGTAAAAAGGTATTAATTGTGGCATTATTTATATAAATATAATATATTTAGGCTCTTATATATATAATAATTATATATATCTTAAGAACTATCTCTGCTTGATAATAATAATTATCCAACATAAGAAAAATTATGAATATAATCATAAACTTTCAATAAATGAGATAATGAGGGTATCTAATATCTATTTTTAAGATATAAGAAATTGTAATTAAATTAAAAATATTTAATAAATTTTAATATTAATTAAATATTTTAATATACGAGTAATCAGATTCGAACTGATGATATCTACTTGGAAGGTAGAGGCTATACCAACTTAACTATACTCGCTAATATATTTATATAAATAAAGTTAATTATATTCTTATATCAAAGATAAAATATTAGAACTAGAATAAAACTTACTTTATAGCTAAAATTAGATTATAAAAATAAATTAAGTAATATTATAATTATTAATATTATAAGGGGGGGTAATTAAAAAAACAAAAATAAAGATAATTTTATTTTTCATAATTTGTAATAATTAAAAACTTAATTACTTTAATATAAAAATTATGAGTAAAGTAATAAGAAAGCAATCATTAATGAGAATAATCCTGTAGCTTCAGCTAAAGCGAATCCTAAGATTGCGTAACCGAATAATTGTCCTCTTAATTGAGGATTTCTAGCTGTTGAAGCGATTAATGCAGAGAAGATTAAACCGATTCCGGCTCCAGCTCCGATTAAACCTGAACAAGCTAAACCTGCTCCAATGTATTTTGCAGCTGCTAACATATTAGTTATATAAAATTTAAGTAATAGCGTCTAACATACATTATATTTAAAATAATATACTCTTTTAAAAAGGATAAAAATCCAATAAAAAATATAAATTGGTCCTATTAAAAATCAATTTTATAAACTAAACATAAATATTTAAAAATTTTTAGCTAGAATAAATATATAAATATATAAATATAGAAATATGGAGGGGGGTTATACAATATTTAAAAAGAAATTATAATTTTTTAATAAATAATTTGAAATTTTATATTAAAAATTAGATTTTCTAGATATGAAGATAGGTGCAGTCATAGCAAGTAATAAGATTAAACTACAAATAATTAATAAAGAAGCACCGTAAGTATATAGTCCATGTCCTATAGCTTCAATATGTAAGAAATTAGTTATAGTTGTATCAGCTATATTAGGATTAACTGTATTTAAAACATTAACAAATGAAGAAGTATCAGAATTTACCAATAAATTATTAAAATTAGTTAAAACTTCTAATAAAGAAGATAAAGCAGACACATTATTAAATGTAAATGGCATAATAGTAAAGATTTCGTAAATAAATAATGATCCTATAGCTAATGCTAATGGAAAATTTTTAGTATATTGAGATCCAGTTTCTAATATATCCGTTAATTTTATATTAATCATCATAATAACAAAAAGGAATAAAACTGTAATAGCACCAACGTAAAGTAAAATATAAGATAAACCTATAAATCCTACACCTAATAATATTAAATAACCAGCAGCATTAATAAATACTGAGATTAAAAATATTACAGCAATAACTGGATTTTTAGAAGTAATAACTAAAATACTAGATAATAGAGTACCAAAAGCTAATATATTTATTAGAATATTTTTCATAATTTGTAATAATTTTTATTTTTAGCCTACGTAATAACGCTCGAATTATTATATTTTTTAATATATATAGTAATATATTATAAATATAATACGACTAAAGGCTGGAAACATGAGATTTACTAAATTAAAAATAAAATAATAAACTCAAGTAGGTTTAACCTAGAAAATATGACTTTTAAATTAAAAATAAATTAAAAGCAGAGTTCAATTGAACAAAAATCTAAATATAAACAAAAATTTAAAGTATAAAAATAAAATAAATTTATTGTTAAAAATATAATTTAATATATAAAAATATTAAACAATATAAATCGCTATAACTCTAAATTTAACTTAATGAGTTGCGAAGAACCCAAGAGGATTTGAACCTCTATAAAATAATTAATATATACAAATTAATTTTACTGCCAAAAATGAGTTCATTTATTATTATATTTAAAAATATAACTAATTAAAAATTAAATAAATCAAAAATATAGAAGAAAAAAATGAATAATAATAGTTATATATTTAAAAAATTAATATATTATTAAGTGAAAAAAGATGATCTTGTTATATATTTAATAAATTAGAAACTTAATATTTAATAAAGTGAAAGGGTGATCTAAATAAATTTTATTTATTAATTAAAATAAATTATAAGAAGTAACCTGATGTTACAGTAATACTAAATGATCCTCTTTTATTTTTATTAGTAAATCTAGCATTTTCTACAAATACAGATTTAGTTCTAGATAAACTTCCTTTTTGAGCAAATTTCACAGTTTTTCTAGGTACTACTCTTTGAGTCATAACTCTACCTGCTACTTTAATACTAATACCAGATAACACACAAGGTATAACAGAAAATCTTTTTCTATTAATCAATCTAGTTGGATTTTTAATAATAATAGCTTTAAATAATCTCTTTAAAATTCTTCTTAATTTTATTTTATTAACAATTGATCCTAAAGCATTAACTAAAATATTAGGTTCATGATAAAGTCGATGTAACTGAGTTAATTCTAATTCAACAGATTTATTAAATATTTTACTTAATAATGCACATAAGTTTTCCAATTTAATTTTATTTAAAGTTAAGAATGGTAATTTTTGATTATCTTTAATTGCTTTAATATTCCATTTATTTTTATTAATATTCAATTTATTTGTATTCCACTTATTTCTAAATAATTTAAATTTGGGTAAAACTTTTTTATAGAAAAATAAATGAATAATAATTTTATCTTGATAAATATAAAAATAAGGTTTACTTATTAAACTAGACATTGATTTAAATGAATAATCTAAAATAGTATAAACATTTTTTAATAATTTATTATTAGTTAAATTAAAATTAAAAACAGTATTTTTTACTTTTCCTATTTCTGGATTAAAAGTTGTTATTAAATTTAAATAATTTATATTTCTTTCATTAATAGCTGGTTTACCTATAATATTTATAGGTAAATTAATATTATTTTTTAAATTAGTATTAATATTATTTATTCTAGTTATTAAATTTTTATTTATTTGATTATTAATAATTTCTTTTTTTCTAGGTGTCATTATATTATTTTTATTTATTAATTCTTTGTTGATATTAGTTAATATATTTTTATTAGTTAATATATTTTTATTTGAATTCTTTAAATTTTGTTCTATTTTATTTAATACTAATAATTTATTATTTAATTTACTATTAAATGGTATATCTTTTTTATATTCACTTAAATTAGTTATAATATCTAAAGAAGTTTTATCTTTATATTCATTATTTAATTTAGATTTTATAGCACTTTCGAAATAATTTAACATTTGTAAATTTGTATTTTGCATTCAATTTTTGTTTTTAAGTTTTTTAATGTCTATTTTTCTAGACTTAATTTACGACTAAATAAATAAAGGGAGTTAAAACTCACTAGAATAATTACTTTATTTATTAATTTCAATAATTCATTATATATAATAATTACAATATGTATTATTTTCTAGTTTTATATAATTATTTAATTAAGGAATACTTATCTTAATTTAATTATTGAACATTTTAAAGCTAAAGATTAGTATAAATACAAAAATTTAATTTGTATTCAATTAATAATTTCTAAATATTATATCATATATTAATAAAGTATTCATAATATTTGAAAAATTATAATTGTTAGCTCATTCTTTTAAAAAATAAAAAACAAAAAAATAAATAAACATTTTAATATAATTATTTTTATTATTTAATTATTAATTATTAATTTTAATTAATATAAAGATTCTTATGTAAAAAAATTACAAAATCATAAAAAATTTATTCTAATAAAGTTAATTTATATATAAATGTGCTTTATGTTAGGAAACACCCGGGTTTGAACCGGAACTTTCTCCTTAAAAGGGAGACACTCCACCACTCGAGTTCTGTTTCCTATTCTTTTACTAATTTAGTAATATAGTATATACTATATCAAATAAAAAATTTTATTAACCAATAAATTTAAATATTTTAAGTAATATAAATATATCTTTATATATAAACAAATTTAATACAAAAAAATTACTTTATCTAATTTAAGGTAGCTTCTACTATTCATTATTCAATAGGCAATAGTTTATTGAAGTTAATAATTATGAAATATTATAGATAACTATATAGATACACGATTTTTAATATCACCAACCAAAAAGATTATATGTTTATTACTTAAGAAGAAAGTAAAAATTTTATATTTTATATATTTCTAGAATAATAATAAAATATTTTTCTATACAAAATTAAATTATTAACTAAACTTATTAATATTTTTGAAATTTTTAAACAAAAATATATTTTTAATGAATAGGTTAAAAAAGGGAGGGTAAAATTATAAATATAATATAATATAAAAACCTAGTTTATACTAAGATAATAAACATAAATGTGAAGAAAATAATAAACATGAAAGTTCTAGATTTACTCCAGTAAAAATATATAATTGTTCATTTTGTAAAAATTATTTTAATAAAAATTTTATGATGGGGTAATTATAAATAATATGCAATATAATCCTAAATGAATTAATAATATATCAGTAATAATAATAGTATATGCAATAATAAGAATATATTTAGAAGAAATATTCCATATTCTAATATATCTATTATAGAAATATTCAATAATAATAAACATTTTACTTGATTTAATAAATTCTGGTAAATATTGTAATATATTCTTATTTTTAATATAATTCACTATAGTAATATTGAAAACTATTATTAAGATACTTACAGCAAAAGAATTCAAAAGAAACATTTGAGATAAAAGATCGTAAGGATATTGAGTATGTTTATCTAAGGGTGAAATAAAATATTGTATAAAATTATTTTTAGTTTTATCTTTAACTAATTGTTTAGCTAAATTTTCTCCTAATGTCATTCCGAAAGATACACCTGTGGCAGTAAATCCTGCAGCTACTGCACCTAAAAAGATTTTACCAGGTATAGTTGGTACATGTTCAGATACTTTCATAGCTGTATGATAAGCACCAGTAGCACCTATAGCATTAGGCATATTCTCAAATATTTGATTATATGGAATAGATGGATTATTGTTATAAGTATTATTCAAATTAGGATCATTTACAGTTTTAGCTAAATTATCTAAATCATCGAAAGATAATATAGCCATATTATTTATAAATGTCTCATCAAAATTAATATATAAATTTAAGCAATTAAATAGAGTATAGATAATAGATAAATAAAATAAATATTTTAATAAAAGTGAAAAAGTATTTGTGAAAACATGAAAATAATTCATGATTTTATTACTTAATTTAATATTAAATAATGTTAATAATTTATTAAATAAAGTAACTAATTCATTTTTAAATAAACCTAATGAAAAAGAAATTATAAGTATATAAATAAAAGTCATTGTAATTGAGTTAAAATCTTGGTTTTAAATTAACCACTATTGTACACCTACGAATTAATCGTTTAACATTATATATTAATTATAACTTAATAGAATAATTTATAATAATATATAATCGATTACAATTAAAAAAATATTTTATTATTTTTCAATCGATATAAAACACATATAGATTATGTTTTTGTAGGTTGCTTAGGAATAATATCATTAAATATATTATATTTCTTTTAAATAATTATTTATATATATTTTTACAATAATTTTAGAGTGGTACAATTATTATGTTATAGGAGATATTTAAGGATTTAATAAATTATATTTAGGATTAGTTAAATATCCTGAATCATCTGAATTCATATCAATTAAAAATATTAATAAAATATTTTTTAATTGTTTCAAATTCTCTATTAAATTATTCATACCTGTATTATTTTTATTATATAACATTAAATTCAACAAAAGAAGTCAAATATTTTGAACAATCTTAACATTATAATAAAATAATAGAAATATTAAATAATTATAATGAATGGGTAAATAAAATTAACAAATATTGTTAAAATGATTGTATTTATGATGTACTAATAAAATTTAGAAAATAAAATATAAAAATATTACTTTATTTATATACAAGTTTAGTTTAATAAAAATTATAATTTTACTGAGTTGACCAGATTCGAACTGATATAAGCCATTACCAAAAAATGGTGTTTTTCCAATTAAACTACAACTCAAAAATAAAAAATATTTATTATTGCCGAAAACTGGAATCGAACCAATATTTAAATCTTACAAGGAATTCGTTTTACCTATTAAACTATTCCGGCTTTGAGAACTTAAATTTATACATATTTATAAATTTTATAATACTAGAAAAACAAAAACAAAAGTATATTTATTGAATTTATTAATAATATTTCTTAAATATAAAAATATAATATATTTTATTTATGCCCCGGAATGGAATTGAACCACTGTTTTTCGATCTTCAGACGAACGCTTTAACCATTGAGCCACCGAGGCTAGTTATAATTTATAAATTTTTATTTATTTTTTAAAATTTTAAATAATTAACTTTAAATTATATTTTATAAATTGGAGAAAGATAGATTCGAACTATCATATTTGTAGTGCAAATACAACTGATTACCATTATCAGATTCCCCCATTTTTTTGTTTTTTATTTTAATTATTTATTTTATTACTTTTTTTAATTTAAAAAGCTTAATCAAAATAAGTCTTCTTTTATAAATAATATAAAATTTAAATCTACATTGACAATTAATAAAGATAGTGAGGTAACCTGTCAATTAAATACCAATTTTATATGACATACTAGATAAAATATAGTGAGAAACCATATTTACTAATACATTAACATCTTTTTGTTTTTGTTTTTTTGAATATAAAAAATATATTGTGATTTAAGTTTATAATGAATGTTAGAAAATACTCCTTTTTCAGCTAAAGCATTTTGTAACTTTACTATTTCTAGTAAAGTAAAATTAATTAGTAAAACACAAAAATTGAATAATATGATGAGTTTTATTATAAGTATCCAATAACCAATAAGTAATAGCTACATCTGTTTATAAAATATTAATATTATTTTATACTATTTTCTTATTATTAACTTTAGTATACCAACTTAGATAAATTTATGTTAGATAAGGATTAATTAAAGTAGCAATTCTAAAACTTTTTAAACTGTTTATTTTTATCCCAATTAATTTAGTACTAAATTCTAAATTTTTAAGACCCACATGAAATCTTACATTTTTATAGCCTTTTCCTAAATATAAATGACCATATAATAGTTACATACCAACTTCTTTAGTAAATTGTTTTATCATATTGTTATATTATCAAATTCTATTTTATGTTTTACTACAAATTTTCGTATAAAAAACTTTTATAATATATAATTAGTCTAAAATTAGATAATAAAATTAACTATTAAAAAATTATAAATAAAAAAACACTTTAACTATAAATAAACAAAACTAATATAAATGAAAAAACTATAGTTTTACGATAATGATATACACATTTACTACTTTTAAATTTACAAATTTTATAATCATAAGTGTCAAACCTATATTATTATTTTATTAATTTTTATGTTATATAAAAATATATTAATAAATATGATTTAAACAATTTTATTATAAAAAAAAGGGTGATATTAAAAAAAATAATAAAAATAATAATAAATTATATATGTTTATTAAAAAATAAAAATAAATTACAAATTTTTATTTAAACTGATTAATTAAACAGAATCTATCCATGCTAAATAATCTTGAACTGATACAGCTTCTACGGCTATTGGCATGAATCCGTGCCAAACTCCACATATTTCTGAACATTGTCCATAGAATGTTCCTGTTCTTTCAGCTAATATAGATGATTGATTTAATCGTCCAGGTGTAGCA
>Ga0153978_1000528_pt1 | contig 10281 bp, 15 predicted proteins | sample TSGA062MetaG_FD_104749 | JGI IMG/M metagenome (GOLD analysis project Ga0153978, IMG submission 104749) | Attine ant fungus gardens microbial communities from Georgia, USA - TSGA062 MetaG | ecosystem: Host-associated > Fungi > Mycelium > Unclassified | place: USA: Georgia, Yuchi Wildlife...
CCCCAAGAATACTCCACAACCACTTCAACTATGAAGGGCACCTTGTCTTTTATTTTTCTCTTCATCGCTTTCGCCCACATGACGGGGGCAGTACCCACCATTGCCCAGCGCAACCCAGGTGATTTTCTAGTGCCACTACTTGCATTGCGTATTCTGCTCACCATGTTAATGATATAGACCCTCATGAAGATGTCCCTCATGCTGATGGAAAGACTATTTGTGTGTCTCAATTTCTACATCCGAGTCTTGATTATTAACGAGCAATATGTCGTTAATAGATGGATTGGTAAATGGTGCGTCTCTACTGATAGCACTGCCAATATTTTCTAACATGGTGCTCGCCAGCCTGATGGAGACTCTGAACCTGAGTAAGGTCCAGGAGTTGGCCCATAATTAAGGCATGCATTTACTTTGTGTGATATCCGTGGCCGGAATAACGTAGGCCCGGGTCTCGCAGACGGAAACTCTTTGGTGACATATTCATCTGGTTGACGCCATAAAATCTGCCGTCGAGAAGCATTCTCCAAAACATCTTCGTGTATGTATCTACGTGTCTATATCTTGAAGGCTATTGCAAAACGGATTGAACCGTGAAGTAGACAAGGTTCGATGGTAATGATTCGACTAAGCCCAGCAACTTGAACTTGCGCCTATACAAAGGGTCTACTGTAATCAGGAAATGACCCACTCTTCAAGTTATTCAGCCTGCAAGGCTTATTGCTTACTTTTGTGCTCGGACAAACACACGTAAGATAAGGAGTCGGTCGGGACCATTGTTCAGAATCACGAGAAGCGGAAGACAAAGAAACGGGAGCGTAGCATATACTGTATGTATTGTCTAACACAGGGCACTGCCCCAACGGACAGTACACAAGGATTAAAAAATAAAAATAAAATAAAATAAGGAGAAGGCAACTTGACGTTGAATAAGACCACTCATCGTCTGAATTTCTTAATTCTCACTTTGCCAGTGGCCGTCAGAAGGTAGAAAAAGCATCTGTATTCGGGAGTGCAATTTGTTCTTCCCATTAGATCGCCCACTGCTCAATCACGATGCTCGCAACTTGACATGCCTGTGTGCCAGAACTATTCGTCCTTTTGCACAGCATTCTGTTCGATGACTTTACCTCCACCTTTCTTGCTTCCACGGACGCATCAAGAGAGAGCTGAAGATCGCAAATGGACTGTGATGGCCGGGCAGACCTACACATTGTGTTCAAGGATCATGGTGGTCATCCATTGATGGTCATCCACTGGCAGGTGGTGTGCTTTAGTAACTTGATTCAACGTTCCGACTCCATCATCCGCCATTTTGTTCTCGTTCTCCCACTCGATGCGAGGTTATTAGAGCCAGTTATCATAGCAACGCTTGTAAGTCATTATCGTACCATTAAAGGGGTCCGCTTCCAGTTCGAATGCCGGTACCAGCCGCACGGTAGTACGAATAATATTTGGAAGGGCGGATGAAAATCATGTGTCCCAGAAGCTGCAGTGCAATGCAGCAATATTCGAGTTGTTTCCTTTGAGGAAGTAACTCAATGGATGAAGACTGTAAGTTAGTGGCAGTTAGTAGTCGATCTGTTGCACTAGTCAGCCATCAAAGATGATCGAATGACACTAACGAAAGCTCGAATACTTCGCAAATTCGATTAGTAAAATCGCATAGTGACACCCCAAGGCCAGTTGCAGCAGCAGTGGGAGTAGTCCTCGTTGACCAACCTTTCAAAACTACGTCGGCTAGGCCAGTAGTCACGTGATCTGACCTAATCTCCTCCAGCGGGTTACTTAGACTGTCTTGTGTTCGCTTGACGTGCACATATATTTTTCGTCATCTGGTATTCAACAGCTCCCATTCCAGAGATGTCATCAGAACTTTGCCCACCATATGCGCCCTTTTTCGGCTTTGCGGGTGTTGCCTCAGCTGTGAGTCGCCGCAGTTGTCGCGTTGCGTTCGACCCATCGTAACATCCCTTTGCAGATGATTTTCAGCAGTACGCCGTGTTCTAAACTCAAGTTCTTCATTTGTCTTATTTACTCCAATACAGCGGTTGGTGCCGCGTTTGGAACGGCAAAGGCTGGAATTGGCATTGCAGGCCTGGGGACATTCAAGCCTGAACTGATCATGAAGGCGAGTGGTGTCCTTTGACTGATTGCTTTGACTTCATCTCGTATAATACAGTCACTAGTACCCGTGGTTATGGCAGGAATCATCGCAGTGTATGGACTAGTAGTGTCGGTTCTCATCGTAGGAAACCGTAAGTTCTCTCTATGTATTACATGATAAGGTTGATTGGTTCGCATTGCGCAGTAAACCCATCAAACTATTCACTAGCTGCAGGGTTTATTCATCTGGGAGCAGGGATTTCATGCGGCACAACTGGCATTGCTGCGGGCTATGCCATTGGCCTCGTTGGCGACTCAGTAAGCTTTTGAGTCACTGAGAATGGAGGCGTGGACTCATTGTTGATTGCAGTTCGTTCGGGCATATGTTCACGAACAACGAGTATTTGTTGCCATGATTCTCATCCTGATCTTTGCGGAGGTTCTGGGGCTTTATGGGTAGGCATTCTTCTCGTCGCTGCTATTGTCCACTAATCTTGTGCACTGTTTAGTCTCATAGTTGCACTACTGATGAACACAAGGGTCACTGGCCTTGTAGATTGCATTTGATCACGCATGCTTACTACGTACGATTTATTCCCGAGATAAATACACTCTGCCCAAGACCGCACCCGAGTAAATGCTTCTACAACTGTTATCCCATTCTTGCCTCCTGTCACCGAAGTTTGGTGTGCATTCACTTTCGCGGCCTGGACCCTCTACTACGAGATGAAGATTCTGAGATAATTGAAGATGAACGATGTCGCCTAGGTCGCTTTCTGCTTCGTTCTCTGGAAACAGAACGTGCAGAGCTTGAATTCGAAGTCGATCCCGAGCTGTCGGAGCTATCAGATGAACTGGATCCTGAATCTGATTCCGAGTCTGAACTATCTGAAGAAGACGATAAAGATCTATTCACAATGGACCGTCAGCTAACATCGATGCAAGATATGATTTTCCAACAACCTTCTGGCCTTTTTTGAAGTACTCTTGTCTTCCTCTTTTGTCTTCCCCTTAGATGCCTCCAGTGCCTTCCGCTCCGATTCTTTTGCCTCTAAAATTCGGTTAGCCGTTCCACTCCTGGATGACTGCGTAAGTTAAATTCCAACTAGAAGAATCAACACACTTTCTCCTGAACTCCTCTGGGACTTCCACTGAAGGCTTCCCTTCAGCCTTCAACTTTGCAAGCAACTTTGGGTTTTCCAACATTTCTGTCCGCGAGGGACGTGAGACGTATGGACGCGTGGACTTGCATTCGAAAATGTAATGACCTAAACCCCGGCTTCATCCAGACACCGTGAATGCAATGAAGTTAGAAAGCACGGACCTGTACCAAGACACTTTTGGCAGATGGTGGTCGAGCTCGCCTTTGGACGGTTGTTTGACTGACGATGAGGCGCGAATTTCGACATTACGGAGAACACAGAGGTGTTAAGTATCGGACTTTGAATAAGTAGTAATAGATACTATCACCAAATTTAGTAAGTAGGACTCTGCTGCAGCCTGAGAAGTATACCCGCACGCATTCTCTGGCTACATCATGACAGTGACCCCTCAACAGAAGGAGACCTTGGAATTGTTCCGCAAGCAGGTATTCGAAGAAGACATCATCCGTGATGGGGACTTAATTGGGACGGATGACGCAACTCTACTGTGAGCCCAAGCACGAACTATCATTCACCTCCAATGTTATATATTGCAGTCGGTTTCTACGTGCACGCAAGTTCAATCTGAACGACTCAAAGGCTATGTTGCGGAACTGTCAACACTGGCGGAAAACTGTGGGGGGCGACGGATTAGATGCACTATATCACAGACTAGATCCTTTCGATGTACGTCTTGTCGTCAACCACATTTTATCAACCCTCCAATGTGATACAGTATCCTGAGCGGGAGGAAGTATTCAAGTCCTGGTCCATGTATTTCCACAAGGCAAGTTCTTTGTGAAGGTCTTTGCTATGAGTCCTAATGACAGCAACAAAAACGCACTACCTTAGACGGACAAGGTGTGCTTGCCGCTGTGCTTTACCTCAGTGATTGAATGGTCTTGCCTCGCAGAAAGGCAGACCAGTAAATATCCAATTCTTCGGAGGGCTGAACCTTCCGCAGCTGTACAAACATATTACACCGCAGAAACACTGGGAAGCTATCGTCGTGAACGCGGAATCCCTTACCCGTGAAGTGCTCCCAGCCGCATCGCGTGCTGCTGGTAAACATGTTGACCAGGGGGTTGTAATCGTCGACCTCAAAGGTTTTGGGTTAGTCATCGGCACTCTCTAACTCTCGATACGCTGAAGAGCCGCCACAGGTTGTCGCAGTTTTGGCAGGTCAAGTCATTAGCACAAGCCTCATTCCAGATCTCGCAAGATTATTTCCCCGAAACGTACGTCGACCGTTTCGAGGTCCGATCCGTATTGCTTTATTATGGTTCTTAGAATGGGCCAACTGCTGATAATTAACGCGCCGTCCTCATTTGCGTTTATCTGGGCCATGATCAAGCCGTGGTTGTCAAAAGAGACGGTAGAGAAGGTTGATATTCTCAGCTCGAATTATAGGGAGGTTCTACTCGAAGTAATAGATGCCGAAAACTTGCCAGTCACGTTGGGAGGTAATTGCACTTGCGAGGGTGAAGGAGGGTGTGACCTTAGCGGTGCAGGACCTTGGATGGATGAGAGGAAGGCAAGCCGGAAGATGGAAAGCACTGAGGATTCTCGATCCGTAGAAAGGACAAAAGAAATCGTCCAACCGAAGTGAGCATATATCCATCATACAAACCAAAGGACCAAACACGACAATCCTGTTACCCATCTATAGATATGTAGAGATATGTGTTTATATCATATGTAAACCATGTGAATGTGTGCAACATGCATAATTGTATACCGGGTGATTGATAACAGCAGACTAAACATTAGTTTTCTCGGAACAGATATTGGCAGTCTTTCGACGAATCTTCAAGATGAATTGCATGGACGTAAATACAATGCTCCCGCACATGGCGACGCTCTAGAGACAGATCGTTAGCCAACGTCACAGCTTAACATGATTCACTCACCCCAGCAAAGACAACAGGTTTCCACCAAATATAGCTCGAGGACAGGAGAGCACCGCAAATCGGCGAACCTAAGGTAAACGTAAGCAATGGTTAACAGAATCAGACGGCGGACATGCCCAAGAGTGATCCGATGCCTGTGTACACATGTAAGAATGTGGATGGGGTTCAAATACACGTTTCATGACTTACCAGAGCTTGCGAACGAGATTCCCACCCGAACGCTTCAAGTTGTGGAGACCGTCAGAACGAGTCAAAGCGAAATATCAAGTAATTACCCAAGGTCTGAATTTTCCGGGGTCAGATACGACGTCAACGGTGTCATCATTGTTATGCCTAGGATTGACGATTTGGTAAGCATAGCAGGAACGTTAAAGTGTACACGCACAGATTCCAGCAAAGTAACCGTAACTGATGCCTATACATACCACGCTTGACAACGAACGCAAGCCAATCGTGGAAAATATTATACCGGAGGATATTAAGGAGGAGCTAACGACCGTATTTGGGATTCCCGCGTACGAAGAGATAATACCCCCGGTAAGCCTTCCAATAAGAGAACCAGAGTGAAGGATCGCGAGCTGTTTGAACTAGTAAGCAATTCACTCACATATCAATCTCCGGATATTACGCACTGAATAAAACGAAAATTGCTTGCTCAGATCATGCAAGGAGGAGTCTAATTGGAGATAAAAAACTTCGAAGAAAAACCCAAACTCGAAAGTAGCCATCCTAAGCAATTAGCGTAACATGAGTCATCCGTGTCAATAAGTGTTGACCACCCACCATATACATGCACAAATATAAGCAGGATCTGTCAACGAGACTTGGAGGACACGAGTGTAGCTGACGGCCTTCTGTTGCGGTGGAAGCCTTGTTCGCATCAGGAGACATGCAACGAGAAGCAAAACACTGATCAAGCCCGCACTCGCACGAACACCGTTCGCAAAGCCAAGTCTTCCACTGATAAGGTTGTTGAGCATGATTGGGTGAATTATTGCACCCAGCGACCCTCCCGAAGCGACAATTCCCATTGCGAAAGGTTGTCGTCGCCGGAAGTGATGAGATACTACAGCAAAGGAGGGCACGTTCATAAGGCCCATTGCAGCCCCAGCGCCAACACCTTGGGTGAGGAAAATCTGCGATATCCATCAATGCATTAACACAATGATAGAAATAGTAAGAGCTACTTGATAATATCCATTCGGTTTCGCTAGGGACAGCATAAAGAGGAAGAAGGACTGAAGGAGACAGCCAACTATCATGACGTTGTAACTGAACGTATGATTAATGACATCTGTACTAGTGCGGGCTGTTGGCACACATACAATGCCCCCCGGTCAAGCATCCTACCTGACACGAGACCAACTGAGAGTAACAAGAATGTATTGACACTTCCTATCCAGCTATCCAACCGCAAATGTCAGGTCACCAGTACCCAAATACGTGTGGGGCTTACTGACGCAATTGCAGATGGAGTTGAATTGGTGAGGTAAGTTTGAGTATAAAAGTCTGTATATCAAAATTATCCACTGGTTCTGTAGGACAGTCTAGGAGTCTTGCCCTGGTAGACACCATAAGCTGTGGAATATCTGAAAACTTGTTTAGCGATCTTTGCCTACAAACATGAGCGAATTTACCCAGCGCCACAGAATTGGATCAAGCATCTTGAAGGTGATTGATAGTGTGCAACAATAGGCAGCTAAAATACTTACGCTCCTAGCACTGTGCCCCAAGCTGTAAGACCGCCGTCAGGAAAATCCCCTTCTGATTGATCACCATGCTCAATTTCATGTGTTGTATTTTGAACAGCGGTAGTTGTGACAGCTTGCGAGGCGCCTTTGGAAACGTTCGCAGTTTCGCTATTGGGGAGGGGTGCATGCATGAACAACATAGAGATGAGACATTCTGTACCTCAGGTATTTCAAGTAACCCAGGAAAGAGTCATATCCGAGTAATGGACATTCATATAGCACACGACTTCACAGCTAAGTGAGGTAGGCTGCAATTCGAAGTTCCCTGCAAATGCACCCGAGAAAGATGCTTAATCACGTCATCTCATTCAGTCCAATTGGTCGAGTTTGTCATAAGTATAGGGACCTACCGTAGAGTCTTCGACACTTGTAACCCGCGATCCTCCGCATAGTAGTGATCTTTCTGTTTGTTTGCGTGTAAATTGGTCATCGCCTGATGGGCCACTCACTTCCGCCTGAGCATCCATGACTATGATAAGGCCACGCGCCCATATCAAATTATCATTACATATACCAGAAAATATCAATAAAAAATACAGCGGCCTACTGGACCATGACAGTGACCTAGATACAATTGCGAAGGGCGATATTTAGATCGAAGGTCTGAGAACAACTCGAATGGAGATAAAGACTCAACTTGACAGCACATAGCGCCTACCAGGTGTCTGCTCATCTTTGGATGCTTTATCAATGAATCTTAGCTTCGATGGGTCACACTGAATCATGCGTGCGGTGTAATCTGCACACCGGAGAGTTTCATTGGATTCCTTGGCGATTTGTTTTGAGCTTCTTGTAGTTTAGACCTGCATGCTGAAGCTTGCGAAAGATTGTTGTCAAGTGAACAGAGGTAAATTGATTGGTTTTGAGCAGATGCATGATCTGCTCGACGAGATGAAACAAACAGTCAATATCCTCGCGATCTATAGCACGCAGACGGTCGCGCAGGCCCGAGGCCCCGCCAGGTCGGCGGTTCACAACATCACCCTTTTCCCGCCAGACCTTCAAAATGCGAAACCAACATCTTGGTCAGCCTTGGTCCATCAAATTTCAAAGTCCAGGATTAGTCAGCCGTGGCGTGTCAGTCATTCAAGTTGAACTTGTCTGACTCCGGCCTTCTTGACTAATCACAGATATTCGTATAGATGGTTGTACGATCATTCTACCGCAGAGGAGAATATAAACGAGCGTAACCATTTCCAAGTCCTACCTTGCTTCAACTATATCATGCGGTTCGTTCTTAATATCCACTAGCATTTTTTGCAAGCCTTCATCAGCGAGCATGGACAGTCTTGCAGGCTCTTTTGAGCTGCGAAGGCATGTGCTATGGTACAGTTCACTTAGGTGGTGTTATTTTTATACTTGGCTAAGTTGGCTTCAACAGTGCTGGCAAATCCCTGACTTCTTCTGGTGGTAAATACGCCATTTCTCGTTCGGTGGTCCCTCTAAGGGCAGGAACGCCGGAGTTTGCCTAATGGCTTCGTTCACTGAGAGAGTATTCATCCGTAATTTTGTGACGTTCCAAGGACCTCCTTATTGATGGTGTTCTCTTGGTATGCCAATCCAAATGTTCACGATCTAGCCCGGGCCGGACGGTTGCTCTGAAATGACCCACGCGATGAATATGAGGTCCCGTACATTGACTCATGTTGTTCTCCCTCATCCTTTGCAATCTGGCTCAGATAGTTCGTGTGGCAAATGTTTGGACGATTGGGCTGCCAGTGGTGTCTATGACGCAGCAGCGTGACATTGATCAGGATGGTGGGAAAACTCTACTTTACACAGCCTCCCCCTATTACACGCTGGCAGCACTATACGCTCATATCTTGACCACCATGTCGTACTCTGAAGAAACTCCTTTTCAAGTCAATATCCCCGACGAGAAAATCGCTACCCTTCGCACGAAGCTCGAACGTGCAACGTTCCCGGACGAGCTGGAGAACGCCGGGTGGAAATATGGTCCACCCCTGGCGGATATCCAACGACTCGCGGAAAAGTGGAGAAACGGATACGATTGGCGCAAGCATGAGAGAGAATTAAATCGAGAGTTGCCAATGTTTACACGCGATATTGAAGTGGATGGCTTCGGCAGTGTGAATATTCACTATGTTCACAAGAAGAGCGAAGTCGTTGACGCAATTCCACTCTTATTTTGCCATGGATGTAGGTCTTATGCACACACACCGATATGTTTCTGATCTTCATCAGGGCCTGGAAGTTTCCTCGAAGTCAGGAAGATTCTCCCCCTCTTAACTGAATCGTCACCCGAACACCCTAGCTTCAATGTGGTAGCCATTAGCTTGCCCGGATATGGCTTTTCGGAGGCTCCTCACAAGCAAGGTTTTGCTGTTAAGCAGTATGCTGAGGTGATTCTTCTTTCCACACCAAGGGCTTCCATGATGGTTACTGGTGTACTAGGTAGCTCACAAATTGATGCTCGCTCTCGAGTACAACGAGTATGGTATGTCGCTATTATTATTATTATTATTACAATTTTTGCTCACTTCCTTCAGTTACACAGGGAGGAGACTGGGGTTTCTTGGTGAGGGTTGCATTATCAGATGGTCCCTAGTCTTAACGGATCCTTAGATTACTCGAAAGATGGCTTTCGAGTATGGTGGAAGGCACCACAAGGCGTGGCACACCAACTCTCCAGCGTATTTTTATTTTATCATTCATTACCCACGTTACTCATCTTCGACTAGTGCCGAACCACCGAGCTGGAAATCGCCCCTATCTTTCTTGGAGTTCTTGCTGACCCCCTGGTCCCCAGAGGAGAAAGCAAATATTGAACGCACCAAGTGGTTCCACACAAAAGGAAGCGGATACATCGCCGTGCAGAGCACGCAGCCGCAGACAATCGGGTACAGCCTTGCAGATAGCCCCGTCGGTCTGCTCGCCTGGATCTATGACAAACTAATCCTTTGGACTGACGATTACAAGTGGTCCGACGACGAAGGTATCAGCGATATGACTGATTTTGATTTGGGCTCTTCTCATTTGCTCTGACAACAGTGCTGACATGGATTTCGTTGTATTGGTTCTCCCGTGCTGGGCCTGCTGCCTCCCTTCGCATCTACTTCGAAATGGCTGGTGATTGCAGTAATTTAGGCCGTGGTCCCACTATTCCAATGGGAACATCGTACTTCCCAAAGGAGTTCATAGTTGCACCCTCGTCGTTCGTGCCTCCAAGATCATCATTGCCGCTACGAAGCTAACATGAATTGCATAGATGGTTGCGCAAGACGAACAGAGTTATTTTCGAATCCCATCATAAGTCAGGAGGTCATTTTGCTTCTATTGAAAAACCGGAAGAGCTTGTGCAAGACGTACGCAGGATGTTCGCGAGGGGGAGCCCTGCGTTTGCAATCGTTCCCG
>Ga0153978_1000529_pt1 | contig 10281 bp, 10 predicted proteins | sample TSGA062MetaG_FD_104749 | JGI IMG/M metagenome (GOLD analysis project Ga0153978, IMG submission 104749) | Attine ant fungus gardens microbial communities from Georgia, USA - TSGA062 MetaG | ecosystem: Host-associated > Fungi > Mycelium > Unclassified | place: USA: Georgia, Yuchi Wildlife...
AAAAGGTGGCACGTGTAGCCATGCCACAAAAAGCATAGCAAAAAGAGTAGAGGAGAAGTCCGGCACATGTCCTATGACGAAAAGCACAGGAATACTATAGAGAGGGCATTCCAGATGAGGCATGCCTGTTAGAGTTGGGGTGGTATACAAAGGAGGTAATAGTGTCGTATGTGGAGTGTAAAAGGTGTGGACAAAAAGGATGCCAGGTGGAGGAGAATAGGGGACAGGGGGTGATTTCAGACAGGCAGAAGTAGTGTGGATGTCAGAAAAGGAAAAAGACAAAGGTGGCATGTCCCAAAAGGGAAAAGGTGCAGTAGAGCAGCACACGGGCAGGAGTCTCAGGAGGCACAGCAAGGGAAGAGGGTAGGCAAAGAGAGATCAGATGAACTTTCAAAATACTAAGAGAAGTGTGGTTGAATATTGGGATAGAAAAGATAGACACTCATGAGGGTGTTGCAGTAAAAGCACTCTTGGATAGTGATGCAACAGAGATGTTCATGGACAAGAGGACAGCAGTAAAACATGGGTTCATACTAAAGGAATTAGAAAAATCCATAATGGTCAGAAATGTGAACGGGACAGACAACAGTGGAGGAGCCATTACACACCAGGTAGAAGCAAATGTGTATTATAAGAGTCACATAGAAAGGATGAGGATGGATGTATGTGACTTAGGAAAAATGGAGGTAATACTGGGAATGCCATGGTTACAGGCGCATAACCCAGAAATCAATTAGGAAACTGGAGAAGTAAAAATGATGAGATGCCCACTGTTATGTGATAGGAGGCCAAGGGAGGTTGAAAGGGTAAAAAGGGTAGCAACCCTAGAGGAAGAGAAAATTGTCAGATAAGCAATTGATGACAAGGAAGAATAGGGAAGAAAAGAGGAAATAGAAGAGGACCACAGAAAGATTGAAGAGTTGGTCCCAAGGAAATTCCTAAAGTGGAGAAAAGTGTTTGGGAAAGTAGAGTCAGAAAGAATGCTAACTAGAAAAGTTTGGGATCATGCTATCAATCTCAAGAAGACATTCAAACCACAGAAGGGAAGAATCTACTCTCTATCCAAAAACGAGAGAGAGGAGGTCCAGAACTTTGTGGAAGATCAACTGAGAAAGGGGTATATCAGACTATCAAAATCCTCTCAAATGTCACTAGTCTTCTTTGTGGGCAAAAAGAATAGGAGTAAGCGAATGGTAATAGACTACTGCAACCTAAACAACCAGACAGTGAAAAACAACTACCCACTGCCACTAATTACAGAGCTAATTGACAATATGGGTAGCAAGAAGGTGTTCACTAAAATGGATCTGAGGTAGGGGTTCAATAACATAAGGATAAAAGAAGGAGATAAGTGGAAGGGAGCGTTTACAATGCATATAGGATCCTTTGAGCCAACAGTTATGTTCTTCAGAATGACAAATTCGCCAGTCACATTTCAGGCAATGATGAATGAAATCCTGAGGGACTTAATCAACAAAGGAAAAGTTGCTAGATTTGTAGGTGATGTACTAGTAGAGACAGAAACAGAGAAAGGACATGACGAGATTGTAGAAGAAATATTAAGGAGGTTAGAAGAAAATGACCTGTATGTCAAACTGGAGAAATGTATATGGAAAGTGTGGAAAATTGGATTCCTAGGAGTAGTAATAGGGCCTAATAGGATAAAAATGGAGGAAAAAAAGATAGATGGAGTACTTAGCTGGCCAGAACTGAAAAATGTGAAAGACGTCAGGAAATTCTTGGGCCTCACAAACTACTATAGGAGGTTTATCAAAGATTTTGCTTGAGTAGCAAGGCCTATAAACATGCTGATGAGAAAAGATGTAAAGTGGCAGTGGGGAGTGGAATAGCAGAAAGCATTTGACAAACTCAAAAGGGTGTTCACAATGAAACTAGTATTAGCGGCACCAGACTTAGATAAGGAATTCAGAGTAGAAGCCGATGTATCAAATTATGCTACTGGAGGAGTGCTATCAATGAAGTGCTCAGATAAAATGTGGAGGCCAATTGCTTTCATCTCCAAGTCTCTCAGTGATACGGAAAGAAATTACGAGATACATGACAAGGAGATGTTAGCAGTTGTTAGATGTCTAGAAATATGGAGGCATTTCCTAGAAGGAGCAACAACTAAATTCGAGATTTGGACTGACCATAAGAATCTCGAGTACTTTATGAAAGCACAGAAGTTAAATAGGAGACAAGCAAGATGGGCTCTATACCTGTCAAGATTTAATTTTACACTGAAGCATGTTCCAGGAAGTAAGATAGAGAAAGCGGATAGTCTAAGTAGAAGACTGGACTGGGAAGTGGGAGTAGAAAAAGACAATGAGGATCAAAAGTTGGTAAAACCAGAGTAGCTGGAAGTGAGGAAAACAGAGACAGTAGAAATAATAGTAGATAGAGTAGATCTATTAGAGGAAATTAGAAAGTCAAAAGTAAGAGATGATGAAGTAGTAAAAGTAGTGGAAGAAATGAAGAAAGCAGGGGTGAAAATGTTAAGGGATGAAGAATGGAGAGAGGCAGATGGCATCATGTATAAGGAAGGGAAAGTGTATATGCCGAAAGACAATAAATTAAGGACAGAAATTATCAGACTACATCACGATACATCAGTAGGAGAACATGGGGGACAGTGGAAGATAGTAGAGTTGATCACTCAAAACTTTTGGTGGCCAGGGATTACCAAAGAAGTAAAGCAATATGTAGAGGGGTATGATGCTTGCCAGCACAACAAAAACTGCACAGAATAACCAACAGGAAAGCTAATGCCAAACTTAATCCCAGAAAAACCATGGATGCATATATTGGCAGACTTTATCACTAAGTTGTCTTTAGCGCAAGGATACAATAGTATTTTAGTAGTAGTGGATTGGCTAACTAAGATGGTCCACTTTATACCGACTACAGAGAAGACATCAGCAGAAGGGTTAGTAAGGTTGTTTAGAGATAATGTGTAGAAATTGCATGGGTTACTGAAAAGCATTATTTCGGATAGAGGACCCCAATTTGTGGCAGGATTAATGAGAGAATTGAATGGGATGTTGGGGATTGCGAGTAAATTGTCAACAGTGTTTCACCCATAGACTGATGGGCAAACGGAAAGAGTGAACCAGGAGTTAGAACAATACTTAAGAATGTTTATTGATTATAGGCAAGAACAATGACCTGAATGGTTGGGAACAGTGGAATTTGCATATAACAATAAAGTGTACTCAAGTACTCGAACAACGCCTTTTAAGGCAAATTACAGACAAGACCCTAGGATGGGGTTTGAAGGAAGGAAGAAGGGGAAATACAAAGGGGCAGAGAAATTTGTGACAAAGATGAAAGAGATTCAGGAGGAAGCAAAGGCAGTCTTAGGGAAGACACAAGAGGAAATGAAGAAGTATGCAGACAGAAAGAGAGGAGATGTGGATGAGTATAAAGTAGGAGACTTAGTGATGCTTAGCACAAAAGATCTGAAATATCAGATAGTCGGAAGGAGGACAGAAAAGTTGACAGAAAGATTTGTAGGCCCTTACAGGATAAAGAAAATTGTATCATCAAATGCAGTAGAATTAGAACTACCTAGTATGATAAAAATATACTCAGTAGTTAATGTTAGCAGAATATAAAGATATATAGGGCAGGTAAAAGGGCAGAAAAAGGAGCAACCAGCTCCAGTAGTAATCAAGGGAGAAGAGGAATAGAAAGTGGAGAGGATACTGAATAAGTGATGGATCAGAGGAAAGGATAAGTATCTGGTGCAATAGAAGGGGTTCATGGCTGAATCAGATACCTGGGAAGGAGAAGAGAACTTAGAAAATGCTAAGGAAGTGATAGAGGAGTATGAAAGAGAGATCAATATTATGTACAAACATTGAGGATCTTGTATCTCCATGGGATCTCATTGCCTTGGGTTCTATTTATAGCCAAAAGAAGTGCATTGAAGAGAAATTCATGATAGTCATTGAAGTAAATGATTACATCAAGCAGTTCCTGAGATATTAGTGATTCAGTGTCTAGTAACTTAGTGATCACCAACTGATCTGCTGATAACTCAGTGAATACTGAGATTGTCTTGAGATGTTTTTGGTACTATTTGAAAGGTCTTCTTAAGGGCTTTTAGTGGCCATTTAGATCATCAAAATCAGTCAAGTATTCCTGGAGTTATGATCTGAATAAAGTTTATAACAAGAATAAAGTATTAATGGACCCTGTCAAGGTTGCCAGAGTATACAAATAGTCAATCCTGGAGAACAAGACTGATGTCCAAGCATTCCTAGAGTTCGTTAACTTTTATAGACAGTTTATATAGGATATTTTAACCATAGCATACCTACTCTTTGACCTTACTCCAACCAAACCTGGATATAGAACAAAAAAGAAAAGGAGGCCTTCAATACCCTTAAAATAGCAGTAATATTCACTCTGGTGCTAGTATCTCCATAGGACTCAGACCTCTTTAGAATCAAGGCTAATAGCCTCAACTTTGCAACAAAAGTAGTCTTGTTGCAATAGTTACCTGCTAAAAGGGTACAAAAGGGAATTGCTTACTAGAATAGACAAATAAGATGTAATACCAGCTCTTAATTACATGCTAAAGGTTTGAGAGGATGAAACAGAAGTGGGGGATTAAAGAAGGGTATCAGAAAGTATATACAGATTTATGTAAGTTTTATAATCATTTGGTGTTAAACAAGTGTAAGGTCGCTCTAGATCTGTATTACATATCCTCCCTAAGGTATCAACCTTTATATACTATGACAAAAGCTCCTCTAGAAAATACAGTTGGTTGATCCCCCTGGACCCTCTACACTTAGTTGCTCCCTTGTGTCATGACTTGGCAAAATGGCTAAGTCATTATTTACTTTACTTTACTTTTCTTTTATCTTCTTTTCTTATTTAGACTTACTACACAAAGAAGGAGTGCAAGAAAGTATCACATGACATATTACATGTCACAGGTCAGGGTGATGTCACATGATAGAGTCACATGATGAGTGTGGGAAAATAGTACAGAAATTGAACAAGAACTCCATTGAGTTTTTCTTGTGTTATATACTGGAAAATTCAGTGTAAATTAATATTTTTATTCATTTTCTTTATTATTATTATTTATCTCCTATAGAAGTATCATATTTCAGACTAGCTCTCTCCTATTCCAGTTATGGTATATATATGGAGTAAATACATAGTAGCAATCTAGTTTATAGATTAAAGTCTTAAAGTCCTAAATCTACTTTCCTCCATATTCTTGTAGCACTCTCTGCTGTATAAAATCCTTACTTCTGAATTTACCTCTCTCTCAGACAACATTCTACTACTCCAAAATAAGTGACCACACATGTGACAGGAGATTGAGGCACAGTGTATAAGCTAAGGCCAAGACTATTCTACTTCTATGTCATTGTTGTATCCCTTCTGGACCAGTGGTAAAACTATAGGACTGGAGAGTGACATCTTTCATTTCACTTAGTAGCATATTCCACTCTCCAACTCTACTCATTGTGTTACTTCCTAGAACCCAGAGTACATGCTCATAGTATATTCATAGTAATTCATAGTATATTCTAGCCTTCCTATACTGCTATCCCCTTTCCTACTTAACATCTTGTTAACTCAGACTTGGAGTATGATTAAGTTATCTCAGACTAAGTCACTACACCTTGTTTGCACCTACAATACCAAATCTTATAGATGTAATGTAATTCAAGTGTGCATCTAGCTAAGCTTTTCCAGCTTACTGTCCTCTCTGAAGCCTGCCCAAGTTGAGTCTGCAACTTGGTTCTAAATCAAGTCTTGGTATATTCTATGTTCTGTTCCTGATACTATACTGATTCCAAAAGTTGTCACTCAAAATATACCATATTAAATGATTTCAGAGACAGTGGAAATAGAAGTATGTACCAAGATGATTCCTTGTTATTATTTCATCCACTCCTGGAACTATATATTAAATGTTACAAATTATGGAAACTCAGTGAAATAAAATAATAAAGGAAATTATTTAGAGCCTTCCTATCAAAAATGACATGTACTCAAGATATATTCCTTCTAGAACCTTTTTTCTTCTTTCTAGTTTATCCATTCTATCTCTTTCTAGACTTAGTCAGCCACCTACTACTCTATTAGGTATCTAATAACATCTACTTAACACACTGTGCTCTTCCAAGTGGCAATCTATATATCCTATCTGAAAATAGAGTAGTACTGATAAGATCAACACTTATTTCTAAGCATTGTCTCTAGTTCTAAGTTTGTCCTTTCCAACCTTCCAATATAAACTGGAGACCTTATTGTCATATTGAACTATAGTTATCCACAAGTGGTTCTAGATTGCAGTTCTAGTAGAAATATCTTTTTAGTCTAGTACCAACTCACTGTTCTTGTCTCTCAAGTCTTAGTAGTAAGCTTTGTTTACCTTAAGTGTTGCTCTCAACTAGTTATCAACCCTACTCTTGCCTGAGAATATATATATAATAGATTCTAGAGTGAATTCTTCTTACAAATCTGTTGTTATAAAATATATAAAATGTTACTTTTCAAGCAAAATTCATTTGTAGTATAACATTAGAAGGTACAGAAAGACATGACGAGATACTATAACCAAAGAAGGTCTCTAGCTCCCATGTTTTACCCTGGGGACTGGGTATTTCTTAATACATTATTACACTGCAAACAAATTTTGTGTGAAAAGTAACATTTGATACACTTTATACTAATAGATTCATAAAAAGAATTTGCTCTAAAACCTATTATACATATATCCTCAGGCAAGAGTAGAGTTGATGACCAGTCTAGAGTAACACTTAAGGTAGACAAAGCTCACTACCAAGACTTAAAAGGCAAGAACAGTGAGCTGGTACCAGACTAAAGAGACATTTCTACTAGAACTGCAATCTAGAACTACTTGTGGATAACTATAGTTCAATATAACAGTAGAGTCTCCAGTTTATATTGGAAGGTTGGAAAGGACAGACTTAGAACTAGAGATAGTACTTAGAAATAAGTGTTGATCTTATTAGTACTACTCTATTTTCAGATAGAATATGTAGGTTATCACTTGAAAGGGTATAGTATATCAAGTAGATATTATTAGATACCCAATAGAGTAGTAGATGGCTGACTAAGTCTAGAAGAAGACAAAATGGATAAACTAGAAAAAAAAAAGAAGGTTCTAGAAGGAATACATCTTGAGTACATGTTATCTTTAATAGGAAGGCTCTAGAAAAGAAATGTATCATCTTAGAAATTAGGGAACTTAGAGCAAGAGAGAAATTGAAATACTACCAAAAGTAGTAATAATTTCCTTTCTCATTTATTTCATTGAGTCTCTATAATTTGTATCATTTAATGGATAGTTCCAGGAGTAGATGGAATGGCAACAAGAACTCATCTTGGTATATACCTTTATCTCTACTGCCTCTAGAACCATTTAACATAGTGTATTTTGAGTGATAACTTTTGGAATTAGTATAGTATCAGGAACAGAATATAGAATATACCAAGACTTGATCTAGAACCAAGTTACAGACTCAACTCAGGCAGGCTTTGGAGAGGACAGTGAACTGAGAAAGCTTGGCTAGGTATACACTTGGATTGCATCACACCTGTAAGGTTTGGTGTTAGGGGTACAGACAAGAAGGTAACTGAGTATAGAGAGTCCAGAGAGATCAACTAACTATATTTTCCAGAGCTTTTGTCACAGTATATAAAGGTTGACATCTTAGAGAGAATATGCAATATGGATCTAGAATGACCTCACACTCATTTAACACCAAATAATCATAAATCTTACATAAAGCTACATATAACTTCTAATATTCTTCTTTAATTCCCCACTTTTGCTTCATTTCCTTAAATCTTTAGCATATGATTGGGAGCTGGTACTATACCTTATTGTCTGTTTCAGTATACAATTTCCTTTTGTACCCTTTTAGCATCTGACATCAAGACCACTTGTCCATCTCCAAAGTTGTTACACTAATGTCTCAGACCCTTTATTGTAGAACAATAAGTAGGGCCTTTTGCATATTGTCTTAAGCTACCACATGCAATAAAGAAACTCCACCCTGTATTCAATGTAGTAAAACTCTCTACTACCCCAGAAGACCCTATACTAGGATGGAGATCATAACTGCTGCTACCACCAATCATTGTCAATAAAGAAAAAAAGTGAAAGATAGAAGAGATCTTAGACAGTTGCTGGCACCAGAGGAGATTCCAGTTCTTGATAAAATAGAAGGGATATGACAAGGAGCATAACTCTTAGAAAGTAGTTTCCAATATTTCAGCCCCAGATCTTATAGTGGAGTTTTATTGCAGGCACCTCACAGTCCCTAGACATATCTGCTGGATGGACTTCAATGCAATTTTTGGACCTGGAATGATCACTTTGAGATACAGTAATCTTGAAAGGGGAGTAAGTGTAAGAGAACCCTACCAACACCACCTCTGGAATACTAGACCAACCTCCTGAAGTGATCCTGTGCCTAATTAAATATTATATAGTAATATTTAATTGCCCTTAGCTCAACTTGGCAACCCCTAACCCTGCCAGATAGGACCATAGTATCAAGTAGAAAAGAGATAGCAGTATAAAAAGGCTAGAATATACTGTGAATTGCTATGAATATACTATGAGTATGTACTCCGGGTTCTAGAAAATAACACAATGAATGGAGTTAGAGAATGGAACACACTACTAGATAAAATGAGATATATTGCTCTTCAGTTCTGTGGTTTTATAGCTAGTCTAGAGAGAACACAATGACAACATAGGAGTGGAATAATCTTGGCCTCAACTCATACACTGTACCTTAATCTCCTATTATATATGTAGTCACTTATTTTAGAGTAGTGGAATATTGTCCAAGAGAGAGGTAAATTCAGGAGTAAAGAGTTATATAGTAGAGAATGCTATAAGAATATAGGGGAAGTGGCTTTATGACTTTAAGACTTTAATCTATGAACTAGGTTACTTTTATATATCTACTCAGTATATATACTACAATCAGACTAGGAGAGAGTCAGTCTGAAACGTAATACTCTTTCCAGTTTAAAACATAATACTCCTATAGGAGATAAATAATAATAAAGAAAATAAATATTAATATTAATTTATACTGAATTTCCAGTATATGACACATAGAATCAGGGATGGACAGACTGTAGTAGTATATATTGTAGAGTACACCTCTAGAAGTCTTATCCTAAGCTCTAAGGATTCTTCTAGAGGTAAGTTGTAATACACTTAGAAGCTGTAATATGACTAAGGATTCTTCTGGAGCCTACTTTGCTCCAGTTACCCTTATACAAACATTACTACTCAATTCTGTGAAATAGCCAAAACACTCAAGCTTATTTTATATAATACATTACCCCAGTGATTCCATACTATCCAATATAACCTAGTCAATGAACTTACAGTATACCAAGATCATAGAAACTCAGTAATTGATGACTATATCTATGAATTACAAGAGTTATATGCTAACACTAATCATTTTCCAACCTTTCCACAAGTTAAACCTATAAGATATTTAGATGATACTGTAATGGAAGAAAAAAAAGTCATACTTATGTATCCTATCCCACCACTATCTGATAATAAATCCTCAACCATATTGTCAGACTATAAGGGCAACTAGAGTAGAGCTTCTAGAAGAATTCTTAGTTTATAAATATACTCTGGAGTATGTTACAACTCATCTTCTAGGAGAATCCTCAGAAAATAGGATAAGACTCCTGGAAGGGTACTCTATACTATATATACAAGTCCTTTTAGCTATAGAATGTTCTAAGGATCAGGATCAGAAATGCAGGAGTAGGCAACTAATTAAATATTATATAATTATTATTTAATTAGTGCAGAATTACTCCTGTGGGCTACTACTAGTATATCAGGAGTATGACTTAGTATAGTCCTCTTACACAAATAACAATAAATCAACAACCTCAGAACCTGAAATTCACCATATGTAATTAATAAAAGAAGTTAACTACTTCATCACATTCTTAAAATAATTCAAAGTACTAGCATAAGTTATTTGCTTTATACTACTTGCAGGATATCATACTATTAATAGAAATGGCAAAAACAGTTCTTAATACTGGAATTAGATCATAAAGGAGTTACTCAAATTTAAGCAAAATTTAGAAATGGTATAACAGGGATTCAAGATATTATTATATGCTGGAGGACCACTATATAAATTGTTACCAAGGAACAGTGAATGTTCTTAGTGGTCACCCTAGGTGGATGTTCAGGAAGAACTCGATGGAGTTCTTCATTGGATT
>Ga0153978_1000530_pt1 | contig 10273 bp, 14 predicted proteins | sample TSGA062MetaG_FD_104749 | JGI IMG/M metagenome (GOLD analysis project Ga0153978, IMG submission 104749) | Attine ant fungus gardens microbial communities from Georgia, USA - TSGA062 MetaG | ecosystem: Host-associated > Fungi > Mycelium > Unclassified | place: USA: Georgia, Yuchi Wildlife...
AAAAATCATGCAACGCAAGAAAAAGTTTATTCCCCACTGAAGTTACTGATTCAGACTCGCTGGTGGGAGATGCAGTGTTCGATTGATCTACATCACCCAGCCGTGGAGCTGGATGCGCCGTTCTGGGCATGAGTATCTCATCTTCAGCCTCTTCCTCAAACTCTCGTATGACACTCTCCGGAGCAGCTTCGGCACGCTGAACGCTGGCAGAACTGTTACTTGGTGGATGCGCACCACCTCTGACGTTGTCCCCAAGCAGCTGAGAGGGGAAATCTTCCGTAGAGGAAATCAAGGAAGCGGAACGAGCCAGCGGGGTCTTGTCGTTAGGGCTCGAGGGTACAGAGGATACTGGATGGATATCTTCGGGCGTTATAGGTCTCAAACTCTCGGAGAAATTCAACGAAGGTTTTTCTCTGAGGCTATGATCGGAGTCTGACGGTGTTATAGAGGCTGCACCACGACTGCTACCACTTCTTTGCGAGACGGAACGGAGATAGCTGTACTCGCGAAACCGACCAGACGCAAAGAGGTTATTACTATACCTCTTCGTTGAGCGCGAACTTGGGGATGGTGAAGAAGTAATGGATGAAGCGGGGTAAGTTGTTGAAGCGGTCGCGGTGGATATATGAGAGGTGCGCTCATGCGTGTAGTCAGATTCCGTTCCCAGGTCGGGGGTATTAGTTCTGGCAGAGCCGCCATCGACTTTACGGCTCGAGGTGGCACTGGAGGCAGTATTTTTGGCCCGTATCCGTCCTAGGATCATGTCCTCTTCCTCCTCTGATATCTGGTTTGGCACGCCACGAGACCTCTGTTCAGCAAACCTGGACCTGAGATCCTCTAGCGTAAGTGGGTCACCGGAAGGGGACTGGAGAAGCGTGAAGCGACGAGTAAGTCTGGAGCTACGTTGTAAGAGAGTGTTGGGTTAAAGAACAAGGTATGACGCACTCTGGTAGTATGAGTGACGTCCGAAAGTTGATAGCAGGCGGGAGCTCTGGTAAAGATGGTGTGAACCGGTTGTCGTCAAATGGTTTGTGCCTACTAGCGTCGGACTTTTTGCTAAGGTACGACGGGTTAAAGCGAAGAAGACGCAGGCGCAACGAATTGATGACGAGATAATGCTCAAATGAGACTTGCAATTGCAAGGGCAGAAGGGCGGCGGCAGCAACTCACCGGAGACGCTGCATTTGCGCTGGCAGGAACCCTCGTTCAGTACACGAGGCCGGGATGGTGCTTGGATTATTAGGTCTTGAGGTGGGAATGAGTGTGCAACGTGGTGAACACGAGTTGGAATGTTTACGGTACGATCAGAACAAGCGGCTAGTACTTGCCTGCTTGGATATGACAAAAGGGCCCAATCCAGAATCAAAACCCGCGTAAGTAAACCAAGATAAGGTGAAACGGCGAAAGAGGAATAAATGGAGGAATTTGTCGGTCAGCTTTTCGTTCATCGTCTTCAGCGACCGCAGCGCTAAGGAAAGTTTTGATGTATTTTGATTCAAAGCTTGAAGTCACATTGCCCCGGAAGCAGTTGATCACCTTTCCAGACACCCTTCACCGCTATGTCAAAAAAACAGTCTCCATCTTGGAGCACGCAAATAAATAATACACGCAAGGCTTCAGTGCAGTGATACATGAATGTATTTAGGATGATACACCTCCTCCAACACCGTAGGAGGTAATGAAAACTCGGGGTTGGCCGTCTTGCTACCGGCTGAGCCTACATTGCGTATCTGTACAATCAATTAGAAAGGTCATGGGAAGGAGTCCTAGAGGTCACTCGCTTCTTCGTGTACTCCCTTGCGGTAGCTAAGAACCTCGCTTGATCAGTCTTCAACAACTGTTCGGGACGCTGGTCAGTGGGGTCTACTACACTCACGTTTACGACTAGAACTCTCACCGCAGCAATATCGGGCTCGAAGGGATCTTCTGCGCTAGGGTTATTCACTTTCTCTTGAATTACCGCTAGCACTGCAAATAAATCATGAGTTTGTCATCCGTACTAGTATCAGTATTCTTGAGGTTAGTTTACCTGTTGATAGCGTCACTGACGGCTTCCACTTAGAAATGGGGCGGGTATTTGGAAAAGAACAAAATATTACTGATCAAACACTTGATCCATGCCGATCAGAACGACAGGCTCACCTCATCTCGAAGGATAGGAACACATATATGGCCCTCGTCGTTAATGCCAGGGTGGTAAATCTTGGTCTGGAATGTGACCTATAGATGCCGCGAGTGAGCCCTACGTAAACGGTGAAGAGGAACGAAGAATCGAGACCCAAAGACTCGAGCGAAGAACGTTTCGGGGTTCGATGTATTGGATATCTTATGTTATGCCGCGAGGGAGAGAAATGGACTATAACTCACGCTCGGCGCCTTGAAGGGAAAATTAATCGGGAGCTCAACCTTGAAGTGGAAGGTTCCGTTCTTATATGGGCTGTCTGGCTTTAGGAGGAGTGAATGGAAGTAGAGAATCCACACCAGTAACAACTTACTGAGCCCTTCACTGAACAATTCCAAATGAGCAAGTTGTTCTCTTCCGGTTCGACCGTTATTCCCTAAATTCCGCTAGTCCGATGTTGCATTCTGTGGCACAACGTCTAACATACTTCAAGGGGCTTGTTTGTAATGTCTTGAAGTTCCTATACATCATCCAGGGGGAATGGTTCAAGTCGACGGGATCCTCGCAGATATAGTAGGTTCACCTTTTGAATCCGCCTGCAGATGGTTAAAATCGTGAATTGATTGTATTTCTCGGGGCTTCATACCTAAGTGCTGTCATCTTGACTGTGCTCGGTAAGTGAGATGAGAGTGTTTAACCAAAACGGAAATGTGCGCCTTCAGCTTTCAAACTTAACCTGAAAGTGCTACTTACATAGTCGAGTCCTCAATTCCAAGTCAAGTAACGAGCTAGTTGACTCCCCCAGGTCAAGCTCTGGCTTCAGCGCCCGGTTCCAAACCAATATTGAGCACCATGGTACTCGCCGCGGCAGATTCAATCATTTCGGATGAACCGAATGGCTCAAGACCATCTACGCCTTCATTGGTCCCCCTAAAGAAACGCAAGGTCGCCTCCAACCACCCTGGCCCTGAACCATCTCCCTCACCCAACGACCCAAACAATACAAGCACAACAGCCAATGTAGCCTTACCCACTCGAAACGACTTTTTCTCTCGTCCTCGCCTTACAATTTCCCGCTGCCCCACATTCCCAGATACTTCCATTATCTATCATACCACCGAGCAGCTCGCTATGAACCGCATAGGGTTCAGGTACGTTCCGGCAGGTGTCTGCCCTCCTGGATCTGCCCTTCCATGTCGAACAATCGAAAGTCTACCTACAAGCTACAGAGTTAGCTGGGAGGATCGTAGCTCATTCGTCAAAGTCACGCCTGATGGTCTGGGGTTAATGGGCGAACGAGGTTTCAGGAGTGCACGGTGTAATGCACCTGTGCGTGAGGGCAAGTGGTATATGGAGGTGCGCATAGAGGATGGAGGAGGAGATCGCCCGACGTATGCCCCAGATACCAATATGCGCCAAGGAAGTCATGTCCGACTTGGCTGGGCACGACGAGAGGCACCTTTGAATGGCCCAGTTGGGTTGGATGGATATTCGTATGGATATCGTGATACTAATGGTGATAAGGTCTATTTAGCGCGCCCCCGTCCATATGGTCGTTCCTTCAAGAGTGGGGATGTTGTTGGCATGTACATATGCCTGCCATCTCGACGCAATCCCGATACCAATGACCTTTACGACCCTGCACATATCCGACGCGAGCGCATCGCTATCGAGTTTAAGGGGCAGGAATATTTCGAAAGTCTCGAGTATCCTCAGAGCAAAGAAATGACTGCTCTTATGGACTTCTCCAATAAATCAACTGATAAGGCATCACTCCCATCTGCTTCTTCTAACAAGAAGGCTGCGTCCACCAAGAACCTCCCGGACCGAGGCGCACGTCCCAGACAAGTAGCAGAAGCTCCCGTGCTCCGCCCACTTCCAACCTTGCCAGAATCTTATATCGCGTTCTTCGTTAACGGCGAGTGTCAGGGAATTGCGTTTGAAGACTTGTTCGATTACCTGCCTTTGCGTACGACGCCTGCGTCAAGGAAGAAGGAAAAAGATAAGAAGCGGGCACGTGAAGGGGCTCCTCGAGAACACAAAGAAAATCCATTTGATGATGGAACCCTGGGGTATTACCCATTCATCTCCTTGTTCAATTATGCCCGGGTGCGCTTAAACCCTGGACCAAATTTTGACTTTTCGCCTCCCCCTGACATAGACACTGTGCTCAAAGGCACGGGTCACCCTACAACTCAAGATCAGACGTGGCGTCCAATCTGCGAACGTTATCCAGAGTATATGAAGGAGCAGTGGGATCTTGACGCGCAAGAAGAAGAGCAAGCTAAAAAGGAAGCGGCCAAGAGAGCAGACCTCGAAAAAGTCGAGGCGCAAAAGAAGATCCAAAGGGAAAAAAGCAGAAAGCAAAACGAAGCTCGGAAGAGGGCGAAGAAAAACGCAGAGCTACGAGCATCTTCTATTGTGGGCCCCCAGGTCTCCGCCACGGAACTCGCAGTTCCCGTTGATGACCGTCTCGGGTCATCCGACCTGACCGCGCCGGCGCTACAAGCGCCAGACCATGGAATGGACCGATCGCATTCTCCTGCACCGACAGCGTCGAGTGCTGATTTCAACCACCTTCCAGAAGTAGAAAGTGGGTATAATTCCGAGGTCGTCGAAGGAGATGGCGAAGAAGAGCAACACGACGGGTTTGCAGTAGACGTTGATCATCACGGCAATGATGATGATGACGACGACGAATTTAGAGAGGCTGCAAGTCCCTATCGCAAAATACGGACACAAAATAATAGTTCATCTGCGATGGACATTGACCTTGAAGATCTATTGTAGTATGTACGATGAATACAAGCGTGACTGACCAGGAGAAACACTATAAGAACAGATATAGTTAATTCTGTTATGTCCATGAAAGATAGTGTGAGACAGGAAATAGTTCGAGTGAGGAAATAGAATGTAGGCAAAGAAACAGTCGTAGCCAACGAACGGCTGTAGAAGATAACTTAAGAGACAAATAAAACCGATTATTAGATCCAATTTGGAGGTGGTGTTCGGACTGGATATCTAGGATACCAAGATAATAAATCTCTCTAGCGAACAGAAACAGAAACTAAATGCTCACCCTATACTGAGACCTCCCCCCTTCTCTTTCTCGACGCGAATGTCGAATTCCAGCTCGTGCGATTGAGGATCGTACGAGACCGCACACCAATTCCGTCGGCCCATTATGTATTTGTTTTTAATACGATTAGTCCCATCTGGGTCCCTCAAAAAAATAGGAAGCTGTCAAGAATAGAGTGTAAAATCGCTGCAAACCATCTTCGGGATTCAAAACGCACCATTACTTCTTCAGTCTCTACATGATGCAGCGTCCTATGGGTCTTATTTGCCAGAGTAGATACCATGGCGATCACCCCGTTTGGTGGCCTTCAAGTGGCTTAAAACGATGCATCTCACATAATAGCTGACGATACGACTTACGGTGTGTTGACGATTGCACCTGAAACAGGATTAATGCTGGACTTGGGAATGGAGCGAGAGGAACATACTTGTCACTACATTGATCATGTACCTAAAATCTACATCAGGGGGCACATCAATCGTCCGATTGTTCTTTCCTCCATTGCTGCGGACCAGTGTTTTAAGAACCCCAACAGCCGCGCAATGCACATCTCCAGAAAGAAACGTAATACGCAAATGTGTCGTCTTCGCGATTCCTTGCATCTGCTGAATAAACCAGTTACGCTCTTTCTGCAAGATGTAACTTTGTAAGTTGGAGCCAAGGGGAATCTTGTTTCCGAACCTTGTGCGACTTCGCAGTCCAGTGGTCATTCTACCCGGTTCTTCAGTTACAGTTACATGAATGAACATCAAAACACACCAGATCATCCAGTAACTCAGCATCTGCGTTGAACTTGTTCACGAAACCACTGAATCCTATTGTTCCACTGCGCCCGAGAGCAATCAAGGGATTCAACCTGGAGTCTAGCGCAGATTCAAGGAAGACCATTCGTGGATATGCAATGGGGACGCCTATAGATCTTTATAAACAAAACCAATACCGTGATCTCAGCAAATATCGTACCAAGCTGTACAACAAGATGTTTTGCGCCCTGCGGCAGCTCGCCGATTCGCATAAAAACTTTGCTATACTCAAATTCACTGCAGACCTGATCCCTTCTTCTCTCTGCACTTATTACGCGATACGCGTTAGCGTACATACATCGAAAACCGTGTAGTTGAGCCACTTACCGACAATCCAGCATCAGAATTCGTACATGGGGCCCCATGTAGGATAGAAATGAATGGGATGGCAAGCCAATATAGGAACCTTGACCCCCCAAAATAAGTGACTTGAATATATGCTTCCTGTCATCCAACCCATCGAGATAAGCTAAGGGTAATAGATCAGCATTTAAAATTGATATTGCGATCTACAACGTACGATGGATGAAGCATTGAAAAAGCAAATAGAAGAAGTAACCACGCGCCCCAATCCTAAAGAGTCATGAGCAAAGGATTTCCGATAGGCGACAGCTACTTGCTGTTTGAATACAGGGGATTGTTGAAGGTCTTCGGGATCTATATATAAGGCAACAGAGTCGTGATCAGAAACCAATGTAAGAAGAAAAAAAAAAAACACGTACAGCTCCCAAATCCATCGATCTTGAAGCATGCAAGGTTAGTCAATACCAAGGGGATGGGGCGCAGTCATACCAAATCTGCAAATGCGCATTGATTGGTCAATATGTTGTTTCACATCCCGGATTAGCTTACCATGGTCATCTGCAGATGTCATGAATGAGGGTCTCATCAAACACAATTATACCTTACCACACATATTCAGCATTGGGCTACAAAACCGTTGTGAGTAACAGAGGACATGTTAAAATTACTTGGACATCGTACATCGAACTATTAGCCCTTGCGAACGCCCCCCTTCGGAAAGATCTGCAGTAGTGATTGAAGAAGAAACGGTCAATACAAGAGCGTATTGGAGCAGTCAGTGGATAGTTTTTCTTCATGGATGATGGCTTTGCGTTGATCCATTCTTGCATCTCGGGTTCTCGAGTCACCCTGCAAGTTAGGGGATAGTGATTATCCAGTGTAACGAGAACATGCAGATACATACGAGTCGCAGTATAACTGATCACCTCCCCCCACAAGAACATGAAATGGTCGTTTGACATGTTTCTGCATGAGATCAACCCACATGGGGTCATACCCACTCTCAAACCCTGGTCCTTTAAAGTCGTCCTGATTTACACCAGCACTGAAACCATTACACTAGAAGAAGTGGGCAAAATATACAACGCGCAGGTTGTGTCGATCTTACCGAATAGGTCGCCCAGCGCATGTTCTGATGACGAGCAGGGACAAAGAAGGACAACTGTATACCACCATTTATTCTATACTTGATGCAGATTTCACTGTCACCTAGTTGTATCTGGATAGGGAAGCGCCAAAAAGTAAAGGTGCTGCGCAAATGCCTGTTAGAATGCCTTAACATTGGCCGGTCGCACTTACCCTCCAGTCCCTTCATAGACGTAAACCTCCTGACCAATTACGTCCTGAGTTTGGTCGTTTTTTGTATTTACTTTTCCTTTATAGTCGCCGAAGGGCGTTTCGTTAGCCTCGGGGAGCTGTGCTGGTTGTCCAGCCAGTGCAGTGGCATGGGGATCAGCGGGATGCGGCCCAAGGTCATAAATGGAATAAGAACCCTGAAGTCTGGGAGGAGGTTGGGCATTTTCATCGGGGTCCCACTGGTATGTTAGGACCGGAAAAGGTTCGTAGGAAGATCCTGAATCTGCGGCTACGAACATTACAGTTAGAGCGGCTAGACTGTTGCCCACATGACAACGTATACTTACTAACAATAAGAGCCGCACCGCGCCAAAGACCATCTTCGTCGACTGTATCGTAACGCAAGAGGGGTCCAACCATGAATTGGAGGTGAGGTTCCATCCTTGCAAGCCTCTGTGCTCTAGAGCGGTCCGCTGCAGGCAACTGAGACAAGCCAGAGTGAGCAGTGGTTTTACTAGGGACGGCTGGACTAGCAGCGTTGGCATTATGGTGATTAGTATTCTCTGAGAAATATGAAGGTAGATCTGTGTCAGGTTTTGGAGGGACAGGAGGGCCAGGACTCGGTGGTGGAGGTAGGATACGAAATCCACTAGCACTGGCGATTCCGGGCTTAGTGTTTTCAGGGAGTGGGCCAATATCTTCTACATGGAGGTATCCCCCCTTCTGGGCATCCTCGGAGAAACGACGCTCTTCCTATAGCGCTAGGAGATTACTTGCAGTGAAAGGTGTGATATGAACCATTGCTAACCTCACGGGCTCTGCGCTGAGCATGCCAGCCTACGATGTCCATGATATGATGTATGATTTGAGTTTCAAAAGAACGCAATCACTTGAAAATAAACGCGGGGGCCGCAGTGCCAAACACGCGTGGCCGAGCAGGTAGCCGCCGAAGGTACATCATGACCACTTGACATGACCGTCATACTACGCACTACTTACTTACCCCTGCTTAAGCATACCACATGATGCGATGCTAACCTGGTAAGCCATCAAAGTTATGATTAAATTCAAAATCCTCGGTCCCTGAAATTATAAATTGCAATTGGGCAAACTACTAGATAATGGTATGTTATTCTTGTAACTTTAGCCAACGTGGTCAATAACTGTGGTGACTAATTTCCCATTCTGCACCACTGTCTTCAGCATCTCGGGCATGGCTTGTTCCCCAAAGACACCGTCTTCCTCCCCTTCGACTGGTAAGCTGACGTTGATCGCACTGCATTTCGCTGTAGTAATTTCAACATCAAGACACTGTTTCGAGAGGTAGATCTGTCCAGAATCAGTTGAGTCGAGTTGGATAGTAGGTGCCACTCCTGTGATTTGCAAGGCAAATGATGGTGATTTTGTGACAGAAATAGAAGAAACCACAGATTCTACAAGCACAGAAGTCTTCGTGCAGTTGACTTTCAAGCTTTGAGTAACGTCATTGCCAAATCAGAGTAGCAGACTAACCCAATGTGACAGCGTTAACCTTCCCCTTGATGATCACAGTCGTGTTTTTACAGCCAAAGAGATTAATTACTTGGCTGATATCCGTATTGCCGACCTCCAAAGCAGATTCGTTTTCCTGGTATTCCTAAGCAACCATCAGACGGGTCGCGCTAATTATAATGGAGCTACTCACAATGACCCATTTGTTGCCCTCTAACGCAAATTTGGCAGGCTTCTTACCCATTAAAGCCTGAGGTTTTGTGGGTTTCACAGGTTTCTTGGAAGCTACACATATCATTAGGAAATTTGACGAATATAGTCTGGAAAATCTCACCTGTCCCACTGCTTGCAGGAACTACGCTTCCAGCTCGCAGGGCAGGGTTCTTGTGGGTCATCTCGCTCTTATCAACCTTACGCAGTCCCTTCGTTACATCTGCGCCACGGTTGAGGTCTGCAAATACTGCGGCAACCCCACTGGTAGATACTGCTGGGGGGGAGGGTGCTGGTCCACCGGGAGGTGGCGGCGGCGGTGGAGGAGGAGGAGATGGGCCAGTGACAGGTTGGGAACGAGATAATTTATATTCTGAGACTGAGATGCCCTGTAGTGAATGGGTACGATGGTCTGCAACTCGATGGCAAATACCTACATGATCATTCCAAACGAGACCAGTGGTGTGGAATTCGACGACATAGCGTTTCATCCCATCAAGAAGGCCATTGAAGGCCTGAACCCACTCTGCATGCCTTGAATCCCTGAGAGTTCATTTTAGCCTAGATCATTCCAAGAGTGGATCAACTTACTTGTCCTTAAAATCCACGAGTATCCTGTTCGCAAAGTACGCAGTAGTATCCTTTATATCCTTCACATATGGTGCTGGTTTGGGTTCCTACGAGTAATTGATATCCAAAGGGTATTTTGAATTTGTGAAATCATACCACGGCAACCCATCCAACGCAGGTAGCTCCATCGGCGATAACAGTAAGGTGATTGGACCAATCCCGCTCTTTTCTCGCAGCCTCTTTAGCGCGAGCCACGGCTTCGATCCCCGCCTGGAGTGGCGACAATACTTCCACGAACGTCTTCTGATCAGGCTTCCTACATGCCGCAGCTTGGAGAAGCACAGACCGCAGGCTCGTAAGTAATTTGGCAAATATACCAACCTAAGAAAACGCGAGTCT
>Ga0153978_1000534_pt1 | contig 10208 bp, 11 predicted proteins | sample TSGA062MetaG_FD_104749 | JGI IMG/M metagenome (GOLD analysis project Ga0153978, IMG submission 104749) | Attine ant fungus gardens microbial communities from Georgia, USA - TSGA062 MetaG | ecosystem: Host-associated > Fungi > Mycelium > Unclassified | place: USA: Georgia, Yuchi Wildlife...
GATTTTTTTTATAGCGCTCGTCCAGCCGTCCGGGATTTTCCGACGCATTTGGCGTTCGAACGCGGTTCGAACGTGAACTGGACGCCTTGAACGCGTTCGACAGTGTCCAGTTCAGCGTTCAGTGAAATGGCTGAACCGAACGTGTGGTCCGGTTCGGCGTTCGTAAAATATCTCGCTGAACAGGACCGAACGCATCACTACCGAGTCGCTGGTGCTCGCCAACTCATTTGTGCTCGTTCATGCTCACTGGTACTGTTTCAGAGTTCACGGTTTCGGTGCCAGTGCAGCACGCACGGGTGCAAATAAGCGCGTCGTCACCGGCAACTTCCGGCGGCTTACTAATCTGCTTGTACAAAGATGAACCAGTTTTTCTTTCGCACGAAAACTCTTCTTACAACTTGCGTGCCCATGCGCGGACACAACCCATCCGCGAATCAGTCACAGTAAGTAAATTTATTCAAGGTAAGAAGGTAAGCGTCGATTTCTTTTCTTTTCTTTCATGGTGCAAATAAGCGCGTCGTCACCGGCAACTTCCGGCGGCTTACTAATCTGCTTGTTCAAAAATGAACCAGTTTTTCTTTCGCACGCAAACTCTTCTTACAACTTGCGTGCCCATGCGCGGACACAACTCATCCGCGAATCAGTCACAGTAAGTAAATTCATTCAAGGTAAGAAGGTAAGCGTCGATTTCTTTTCTTTTCTTTCATTTTCTTCTCTGTGATATTGCAAACACATGGCCTGTACAGGTATGTGTCCTCACATGGACTCGTGAGGCGTTGCGCGATGCCCAACTCGTGCTCAGAACAGAGCATGAGTTGACATCAGTCACGCTTATCCGTACCTCTGTAAGTAAATTCATTGTGCTTTATTCAAGGTAAGAAGGTAAGCGTCGGTTTCTTTTCTTTTCTTTCTTTTCTTCTCTTGTGATATCGCAAACACATGGCCTGTACAGGTATGTGTCCTCACATGGACTCGTGAGGCGTTGCGCGATGCCCAACTCGTGCTCAGAACAGAGCATGAGTTGACATCAGTCACCTCATCCGTATCTCTGTAAGTAAATTCATTGTGTTTTATTCAAGGTAAGAAGGTAAGCGTCGATTTCTTTTCTTTTCTTTCTTTTCTTCTCTGTGATATCGCAAACACATGGCCTGTACAGGTATGTGTCCTCACATGGACTCGTGAGGCGTTGCGCGATGCCCAACTCATGCTCAGAACAGAGCATGAGTTGACATCAGTCACCTCAGCCGTATCTCTGCAAGTAAATTCATTGTGTTTTATTCAAGGTAAGAAGGTAAGCGTCGATTTCTTTTATTTTCTTTCATTTCCTTCTCTGTGATGTCGCAAACACATGGCCTGTACAGGTATGTGTCCTCACATGGACTCGTGAGGCGTTGCGCGATGCCTAACTCGTGCTCAGAACAGAGCATGAGTTGACATCAGTCACCTCATCCGTATCTCTGCAAGTAAATTATTCAAGGTAAGAAGGTAAGCGCCGATTTCTTTTATTTTCTTTCATTTTCTCTCTGTGATATCGCAAACACATGGCCTGTACAGGTATGTGTCCTCACATGGACTTGTGAGGCATTGCGCGATACCCAGCTCGTGCTCAGAACAGAGCATGAGTTGACATCAGTCACCTCACCCGTATCTATGCAAGTAAGTTCACTACTACCATGGTAAGCGCTAATGTCTTTTATTTTCTTTCATTTTTTTCTCCTGTGATATCGCAAGCACATGGCCTGTACAGGTATGTGTCCCTCACATGGACTCGTGAGGCATTGCGCGATGCCCAGCTCACGCTCAGTACAGAGCATGAGTTGGCATCAGTCACCTCATCCGTATCTATACAAGTAAATTCACTACTACCAAGGTAAGCGCTAATTTCTTTTAATAAGTGGGTACAAGAAGTCCACCCCGCCATGCCCATGTCGCGAGTGACCATGTCTGTGTTTCACGCATTATTCAAACGTTGATCTCAATTTTTATTACCATAATTTTTCTCCGGCCAGCCAGTGGGACCCTCTCTGAACAGCGAGCTGGTCTCCAAATGAACATTTGGAATCCGCTGGTTTGGTTGGGTTTGGAATCTGCACCCAGAGAGCCTAACAGGGAGCTAGGGAGCAATCCAAACCTGTTTCTTTTATTTACTTGGATGTGTTACCCAGAGAGTCCAATAGGGCACTAGGGTACACACCAAGTTTCGTAATGATGTGCCCAAAGCTTTGTCCTTCCACCATTTCCATTTCATATATTAGCTTCCATATATTAGCTTCTAGCGTTTGTGTAATTACTCTGCATTTTTGCACCTGGCGGGTACGGCAACCTTTTATCCAAGTGATGAAGGCAAGGCTTCCTTATGCCAATCTATTGTCGCGCTCGCGCAGCTGAATTTCAACAACAGACAGAGGCTTATCCTCAACGTTTCTGATGGTAACATTTTTGGTCCTACCAACATCTTTGTAAGGACTTGTACTCCCCTGGCGATGGCGTCACCCTTTGTGCCACTTTGATGAGTCACTCCCTTTGTGCACACTACGTATATAGTAGGCACAGTTTGTATCGTAGAGGACAAGTTTCTAATCAATATTCCTGAAACTGTGATCACTTAACGTGCATTGCATCTGCACCTACACCAAAGGAAGCATTAGAGCCACCCACCAGTGCATGCCTGATGACTGAATATAGTGCGACGCTTTTCTTAGCTACTAAGCATGCGCTGGGACCAAGCTGGTTCGCAACAGAAGTCGGAGACACAACGAATGGCGCTTGTTCATATTTCAAACGGTATTTAAGTACATAGTTGCAAACAATACAGCATCTTCCCGCGAACCCTCCAGCTATTCTTCAGCTTCATCGACGGAAATGTCCATGTCAGAGTCAGATTCAGGTCCCGCCATACGCGAAGATGGTTTCCTGGAGGCATCCACGAAGAGGTTCTGAAGACCTGGCGAAGCTGGGTAGGAATGCCAAAATAAGAGCGGGGACGCGACGGGGTTGACTTGATACACATGTGGCTCGTAGCTCTTCAATTCGAGCTTCGCCGACTTCCATCCGCACTTGGAACACGCGACACGAAATCTGTTTGTCTTCCCCTTGACATGCATCTGGTATGGCGGGGGGTTGCAATCTGGATTCATGCACGCCCGGAATTCATATCCAAACGCGCGCCATGGAAGCGTGTGCTTTGCGAGACGTCTAGCCCTAACCGTCTGTTGCCCGTCGCTAGTAGTCGAATAGATGATCACGGGACTCGTGTGATGGAGGATTTCTTCGTTTGCAGCCATCATGCTGCAAAACGTTTCCCATATATCGTTCTTTCCATGAAGTCCCACCTCCCAAATGCACGTTTGAATCGTATGGAGGACTGCACTGGGCAATGTAGATACGCCACCGAATCCGACAACGAAATCGAGCGCATTGCTACATGCGATCGTCAATATCTAATGTAATTCATAGATCGGCGCATTACTTACTCTTCGATCAGACCTTGAAGCGTTTCGAAGTGATACTTCGCGTTCACTGCCGGGCCACAGCTCATCAAAAATACACCCCTCCACCCCCCTCTGGCAGATGCACTGTGGTCGTACCAGGTGCGATCTCCGATTGGTTTTCCAGGCGCACTTCTCGCGGCGTTGGATGACCTTTGCATCGCATCTATAAAGGCTGGACCGAGGTATTCTCTCAGGATTTCCTTTAGCGTGGCAAGACCTGCACCAGTCTTCCCACCGGAATGCTGCAACATCCCAGTGAATTCCTCCGAGTGGGTGTCTACCACGATAAACACATTTGCAGGGACCTTTTGCTGTATGCTGCGTGCTATGAGGTTGCATCCTCCTTCCAACTTAGTGCGCTCGTGTACATGAGCTCCCTTTTTCATCTGTAGCACAGCGGTAAAAAGCTGTGGTTTAAACGTCATTTGTCTTGCATACGCATAGTAGTCGAATCACATACGTTCTCATTAAAACCGCTATAGCGGTGTCGCGCTTCCAAGGTCGTCGCTTCCGAGGTATAGGAATCTTGCATCGTCTCGAGCTTGATATGCACGAGACACATCGGCCAGCAGAGCTTGGCGCTCTTCCGATTGATGAACCCGTGATGGACGTATGGCAAAGGTCCCAACTTGTTGTAAATCACCTTTCTCGAACAGAGGGGGCACAAAAAAGGTATGCTAGGTTTGACGGTGCAAAAACCGATACAACCTGCGGTGGACTTAGTGGACTGCTGGCAAACGATCGCCTTACAGTCCCCGCACTGTTGATACCCCTTACCAGCAAAGTCACCGCAGTAGTGACAAAACGTCCCCAGCTGGGCTTGTGAGGGTGGTACCGGCGATGACGTGGCGGTGGGCACGATGGTTGTAGCAGGTGTTCCAGACGTTCCTCTCTTTCCGACTGCAGCAATGGGTGCATACCCCCCAGTCCCAGATCGCGCGCTCCCTGTATTAGGCCTGTCCTTTATGTCTCGTGGTGGCATGGTGAGGTGTTCGTGAGGTGTAGATGAAAAGCGATGGGTGATTTATGTAGCGAAACGGTAGATTTCGGAGGTCAAATGTATTTGAAATCGACTACGTAAATCAGAAAATTCCATATATGAAGCCAAATACGCATCAACTGATATCCAACTCCCATCGATAATGCCACCAGCAAAGAAAAGCAAGGCGAAGAAAGATACGCCTGCACAGCGCATGGCCAAAGCTGTGGTGAAGCGCGATGTGCCGCATCCGTTGTCGCGTCCTATCACATCGTTTCGCATTCCTGTCAATAATGCTGCCCTCCCAGATGAAGACTGGGGTGCCTACCACGTTAGGTATGGCATGCCTGTGATCAAATTACACCGTTATCGAGGAGACGAAGAGCCACACGAGGCTTGTCAAGTCCCAGTCTACATTGGTTCTCAACCGACTGTCTATCTCCCTCTCCCGATGCGTTACAGGGATGCATGGGTCCTCCTGTCTTACCGCATAGTCTACTGGGCCAACATTCGTGATTTTTGGAAGGCAGAGACGCAGAAAAACTTGCCGCCGAAAAAGAAGGAAATAGCGCGGTTTATGATGCCGAATTGCGCCGTTAGACTCTTGACCCACATTCTTGCCAGGCGTTTGGCAGCAGAGCAGCTCCTTACCTTAGAATGGCAACAACAGGAGTTTGGTAAAGAGTTGGTCTCCGTCCTCGACGAGTACCTTATACGAGACCGGAGGGATCTCTTGTTCACCAAGTTCGGGGACGTCCCTAAACGCGACGTGAAATTCCTCAAATCTGACCCCTGCAACCCCCTGAATGACAAGCTGTTTAGTGCGTGATGCTCCCTTCTATGTAACACATACTGACTATTCCCCCAGCATCAGATTATTTCAAGGGATATTCCCCGGTTACATACATGGACCCCCCTGCGGGAGACGACAGCTGGATTGCAGGCGATATTCAAGGTCTCCATGATATTTTTACCAACCGTATCTGTCCGCAAGGTTACCAACATTTCATGAGCCAGATGCGAGAAGACAAGGCTTATGTGGAAGTTCCTCACAACCCGAAGTCTAAAGTACCCTCCTGTTGGAGTGAAGTTCACGAGCCAGCAGTGCAATTTCTCAGTGAGGAACGTTATGCCATGCTACTGAGTGGTGAGCCAACCATTATCATGAAATACGTTGACTCATCCGTTAACTTTCAACCAGACGACTCCGGTGCAGGGAAAGGTCAGCACTCACTGACGTCACACAGTTAGCCAAATGCTGACGATTATCAGAATACACCCCTTTCGACAACCCAGAGATTCAACAATTGCTGCAGGCGTACCACAGGGACGAGTCCGACTTCCACGAGGTGTCTGACAGGCTGGATCAGCTAATTGGCGTCTCATACCGCCAAGTCATTACTCGCTTACTCGATGATATCACGCAAGCACCTGGCGAACCCTCCAGGGTTCCATATGCAGACGCACTCAAACATGCGAAGCAGTCTTATTTGGACGCCCGCCTGGGCAATGCAGCCGCTGGGCCAAGCAGTACGTCAAATGCAGCCGCTGGGCCAAGCGGTACGTCAAGTGCAGCTGCTGGGCCAAGCGGTACGTCGAATATGCAACAAGGTATGCAAAAAAGGAGCACGGCGCAGCAAAGCATAACATTTCTTCTAATTAAGACACAGATTCACAGGAAGCACAACCAACTCATGGAGGCCCAAGCGGCGATGAGCCATCTGCAGAGCCCTCGGTGGAAGGTCTGTGACTAAATTAATCAATCAAATAAAACACCATCTCACCTGCGTGTCCCGATTATTTCATAGCATATCAAGCCAAGATATCCCAAGCATTCAGCGGCTGTCCGGATTTACACGCCCTACGGGTAAGGCTGCTTGATATGTTCGATGAACCCCTGCATCGCACCATCCTTGAATGGCTGGAGAAACAGCATGACTTGAACGCAGCAGCCACCGCGCAAGCAGGTTTAGCCGAAGACTTGTTCCATCAGCTGATGGTTATTGATGCTCAGGCTGGAATGGAGGATTGACGTTTTGCGTACGCCGATCGTTTAATGTACAATGCACAATGACACATGCGGTTTGTAATGAAGCATGGTCCCTAACAGAACTTAGGCGTGGTAAATGCTGTACCAAGGCGACGGCGAACATCTTACTTTGAATTATAACAATACCGATATGAGATTGTGTTTTACTAAGATACCAAGTGACAAGGACGCTGATGCTATACATGCGGTGCAATCCTCCATACCAGGAGAGACGCTGAGTACCTTGTTCAAGAAACTTAACGACCAGTAATGGCTGGTATGTATTTGCGTCCATTACTTGCGTCCATTCTTGACATCTCGTTCGCTCAGCACGCTCTGCGTCGAAACCATAGTAGTGTAAGGCCCATCTCTATATCTTCGGGATTCTGTCAGGTGGGACTGGCTGGGTTTCAGACTATCGAAGAGGCAAGAAGGAAAGAGCACTCGTTGCAGAAGCACAAAGATAGCACCAGAAGAGCCAGGAGACACGCATGCCCTCATGCGATAGCCTGAACCTACTGATTTCCGCAGACTTCTTTTACATGCAAACTCTGCTTGTAGTGCACCTCGCGTGTACTTGCGCGGACGCAACTCAGACTCTGTATTGAGAACGTGTGTCATGTGAACAATCGTCCTGTACTGGAATTTATCCCTCGCATGAACTTGTGAGGCGTTGCGCGATGCAGCTCATGCTCTGTATTGAGCATGAGTTGACATCTGCCATTTGATGCGTATCTATACAAGTAATACTCATTATATCTATGCATTGATTCAAAGGTAAACACTAATTTCTCTCTTTTATTTTCCTGTCGCATCGCAAACACATGTCCTGTACTGGAATGTGTCCCTCACGTAGATTTGTGAGGCCTTGCGCCATGCAGCTCATGCTCTGTATTGAGCATGAGTTGACATCAGTCATCTGATGCCTATCTTTACAGTTCTTATATCTGTGATCTGACGCATGTATTTGCGGTCTTGCGTGACAAACTAAACCGGTTATGCAAGAGTATGCCCCATACTCCTGGGATTATATCTTTGTTTGCCTCATTGCCACGAAACCATCAGTGGTATTTTGAGGCAAACTTCTATCCAATTAACTATAGATATTACATATGTGCTTCAAAGATTCGGATTGAGTGCAATAATAACACGGTGACGGAGTTTCAGGCGTTGTTGGTCTCGCCATGTAAACACAGGGTGGAGGGAATGACGGCTTCGGTGGTGATGGATGCCGTTGCCCATGACACAGTACAGTAATTGTACCCGTTGGTGAAGCTGGGAAAGGATTCATGGATGGAGGAGGCGTAGTCTTGGAAGATGTTGGAAGAATGTATGAATGTCTATAGTTCATTGGATAGGAGGTTTGTCGCAAAATACCACAGATGGTTTTGCGGCAAGTACATGAAATCTAAAGTTTATCACAAAATACCACTCATGGGTAGGCGCAAGCATACACAATCCAATGTTTGCTGCAAAACCATCGGTGGTAATTTGCGGCAAACTTTGGATTTCATGTACTTGCTGCAAAATAACATGGTGACGGGGTTTCAGGCGTTGTTGGTGTTGCAATGTAAGCAAAGGGTGGAGGGAACGACGGCTTCGGTGGTGATGGATGCCGTTGCCATGACGGGGTGCAGTAATTGTACCGATTGGTAGAGCTGGGAAAGGATTCGTGGATGGAGGAGGTGTAGTCTTGGAAGATGTTGGAAGAATGTATAAATCATGGAAGGTTTGCCGCAAAATACCACAGATGGTTTTGCAGCAAGTACATGAAATCTAAAGTTTGTCACAAAAGCCAATGTTTGCTGCAAAACCATCTGTGGTAATTTACAGCAAACTTTAGATTTCATAACACGGTGACGGTGTTTCAGGTGTTGTTGGTGTCGCAATGTAAGCACAGGGTGGAGGGGAAAGGGCTTCTGATGAATATCTATAGTTAATTGGATAGAAGTTTGCCACAAAATCCCACTGATGCTTTTGTGGCGGGCACATGAAATTCAAAGTTTGCCGCAAAATACTACTGATGGTTTTGTGGCAAACTTCTATCTAATAACATGGTGACGGAGTTTCAGGCATTGTTGGTGTCGCAATGTAAGCACAGGGTGGAGGGAATGACGGCTTCGGTGGTGATGGATGCCGTTGCCCATGACAGGGTGCAGTAATCATACCCATTGGTGGAGCTGGGAAAGGATTCGTGGATGGAGGAGGCGTAGTCTTGGAAGATGTTGGAAGAATGTATAAATATCTATAGTTCATTGAATATAAAGTCTGCTGCAAAATACTACCGATGGTTTTGCAGCAAGTACATGAAATCTAAGGTTTGTCACAAAATCCAATGTTTGCCGCAAAACCATCTGTGGTAATTTGCGGCAAACTTTGGATTTCAGGACACCATGACAGTGTTTCAGGCGTTGTTGGTCTCGCCATGTAAGCACAGGGTGGAGGGAATGACGGCTTCGGTGGTCATGGATGCCGTTGCCCATGACAGGGTGCAGTAATTGTACCCGTTGGTGGAGCTGGGAAAGGATTCGTGGATGGAGGAGGTGTGGTCTTGGAAGATGTTAGATGAATATCTATAGCTTATTGGATTGAAGGTTTGCCGCAAAATACCACTGATGGTTTTGCGGCAAGCACATAAAATCCAAAATTTGCCGCAAAATAGCACCGATGGTTTTGCGGCAAAATCATCTGTGGTATTTTGCGACAAACTTTGGATTTCATGTGCTTGCTGCAAAACTATCAGTGGTATTTTGCGGCAAACCTTCTATCCAATAAGCTATAGATATTACATGTGTTTCAAAGACCCGCAGCGAGCGCATGAATGTTGCACATCTAATATCTATAGTTCATTGCATAGAAGTTTGCCATCAGCACAAACATCTCCCGAAGACAGGAAAAGGGATCGTCATCTGATTTTATGGAAATCTGTAGTGAATCAACTTACACCCTGAGCTCTATCTTCGAAGGACCCAAGAAAACGGACGTGTATTCGCGAGGGATGAGCTCATAGTACATAGATAGATATCCATAGACAGAGACGCATGATAGAGTGATGATGAGAAGACTGAAGTGACAAACGCTAACTACAACAGAAAGAAACTACACAAAGAAAGCCAAAGGGAGATGAGAGCTCAGAACAAGGGGTCTCTTATAAGAAAGGGGTTTACGCTTGGACCAATGACAAACATTGTGTCATTGCATTCCCAATAAGGAATTCCCTGGTAACCTGGCCAGGCATTGTAGTCGATTCAACTTATTCAAATAAATAAAGCGTCCATGCCGCAAAAATCATCAGTGATATTTGCGGCAAGTTTTACATACAAGTGTCCATGCCGCAAAATCATTGGTGGTATTTTGTGGCCTGTGTTAATACAAGTACTCTACCGCAGAATCCTTCATCATATTTTGTGCTAACGCAGTCATCATTAGTGTTGCCGCCGCTCAGCTCAAAGCGGGCTAGCTGCCGCTCCGCTAGCTGGAAAATCGGAGCGGAGCGGAGAAACCAGCTCCCAGCTCACCCAGCTCATTTTTCACACGCTTGTCGCTCGCTCCAGCTTTGAGCTAGCCCAAGCCGCAGCCCTCATAGATTTTCTGCTAGGCCACCTCCTCATGTAGCCGGCTCGCCAATAATTGGGCAATCGAGTCTCAACACACAGGCATCAACTGGGAAGTTCACTCTGCCCCGAGGTAATGTGATCCTGCATGCTAC
>Ga0153978_1000535_pt1 | contig 10208 bp, 13 predicted proteins | sample TSGA062MetaG_FD_104749 | JGI IMG/M metagenome (GOLD analysis project Ga0153978, IMG submission 104749) | Attine ant fungus gardens microbial communities from Georgia, USA - TSGA062 MetaG | ecosystem: Host-associated > Fungi > Mycelium > Unclassified | place: USA: Georgia, Yuchi Wildlife...
GACTGCAGTCAAGGACTGAAAAGACGCCAAACACGTCGGAGACTATACCGCTAAAACACCGCGTTTGTCTACAGAGGAAAACGAATGGACACTGTGGGAGTTGAACCCACGACCTCACGCAAGTCACAACTGATGCGAAGCGTGCGCGCTACCAACTGTGCCAAGTGCCCTTTCCACAACTTCCGAGATAGCTCAATCCATCCTGCGCCGTCTCCCTCAACAAGAAACTAGATTGCTCATCTCAAGCGTCCATCGATAACAATGGTGCAAAGTACTTCTAAAAGTTCAATAGGGTATGCAAGTTTCCATAGGGTTTCAACAAGTACTCGTCATGTGTCCAAAAGAAACCACCTAAAGTCCTCAACATGCAAAGCAAATGACTCAGAAAAGCAGTTACGCGATGTCCATGTACGAACGCATCACAGGTCACGAGGCTCCCTGTGATGCTTCACTCTTACAGCTTCAGGACCCAGCGAACGATCGGGCATGCGCTCCCAGATAGGATCTACGTCAGGACCGTCAATATCACCTGCCCCGTCCCAGCCCCAACACCATACTGTACGATCCATGAGTAAGGATACAGAATACAGCAGCATAGAGCTTACCATGAGAAGGACCAGGTACAAATTCTATCTCAGAAGCTTCCTCTGGCGTGAACAAACGGTCATGAGGACCGAACCACGACCGGTCCTGCGGATCTGTCCTCGGATTATCTGGAAGTCCCCCAAGACGAACGTAACCTCGGATAGCAGTGAGGTTTCTCCTTGAAGGATGGATGATATCGAATACCCTCTATGGACGAATTAGTCAGATGTCAAGATGTCAAGTTTCCACTTCCTGGTGAAAAATCATACCTTATCATATGCGAGCTTGACCCGCGGCACCATCATGATACGACCATATCCAGCCTCCCAATAGTCATTGCAGATCAAACTGCACTCTGAAGCAGAACATTCTTCTTCTGTCAATCGGGCCATGCGGAATTTGATATAGGGAGGCGAATAAAACGGAGCAGGATCCAGTATTGCAATACCGTTCCAACATGACTGAACCTGCACAGGCAGGTGCATCTGGAAGCGGTCGGACGAGTATGGGTCGTGGAAGACATTTTCGAACGGGGCGTTCTCGAGTGCCGTTCCATTGATATCGCGAGCAACCCAATTGTCATAAAAGACCGGGGTGGACTATACAGCAAAGTCGGTAAATGCTCAGCTTATAAGTATCATCGACACATACCAGTTCTTTATGGTACATGTAATCCGCTGCACATGTTATGCCCGCGTTATTCCGTCGACTCTGCCAGATGAGCTCAAGCAGGTCGTCTACGCATGGAAGGATGTCATTCATGAAGATGATGGTGTCAAAGTATTCGTTGTGGGAGTCACGCAGCTCATGCAGTGGGTTGAATGCTTGGTTGCGGACCTCTGCAAGATACTCTATGCGGTGGTTGAAGGCACCCCGCGTGCGTGTAGACGTTCGAATAGTGACGCGGAGGCCTACGCTGCGCGTCAGGGCATCGAATATACGTAGGAGCGCCTTGGTCTGGTCTGTCGACCCATTTTCGTATATGGAGACATAAACGTTGTGGTATCCCAGAATAGCGGACACCCGAAAAAGAGTCGCAAATAGGTCGGGGATGACGTCAAAAGAGTTGTACAAGTTGATGGCGAAAAAATATTTGTGTTCGTTTGACGGGACGTTGTGTGCGGACTGCGAGTCGGATAAGCCCCAGGAGGAGAGCCAGGAGGACTTGGAGGGAGTTTTATGTCCCACGAGAACTTTATAGCGGTCGCGAACTTGTTGAATGTACAGTGGCTGAGAATTTCGAGTGCATTCTGTCGTATGATGAGGAGTGAGTGTGGATATCAGGTCTAGAACATGACGGCGCTGATCGACATTTGGAAGGGTGAATTGCTTGCGAGCAGAGAGCCGCGACACGAATATGGGATTGTTCCCCACTGTCGATAAGAGCTACAAACACAAACGTCATGCCAGTGGGAATGGTATGAGGATAGGGAAACATACGTTCGATGGAAGCGCCCGGCCAATCAGCAAGCCCAGTAAAAGCCCAACCACTAGTGCTAAAGGAGTTGGCACCCGCCTCAGTTGTGACCAAATAGCATTCGGTTGCATGTTCGATAGGAAGACGACGAGCGTAAAATACCCGCACAGATCACGGTACTCAGCTGCTCATAAACTGGGTCAATCCCGGGAGAGGAAGCCGTTGAACCTTGGTGAGTCGATGACGGTGCTAATTGCAGAAGAGTTCAAGCCCAATTGGCCAAATTTGCGTCGTAGGACAAGATTGGGCGCTTGTACACACAAATTCAAATAGCTTACATTGCCAAACTCTTCACCCAACCAGGCAAACGGTTTCGATTCCTTACACGGGCTACCAGGTTTTGATACATGATAAAGTTGTGTTCAAGAAGTACAAAAAAACGAACATAGTAAATCAGGTAGGTGTAAGATGCTGTCGTCCTCAAGAAGGATTGCAAAAGTATAATGATAGTGAGCGATTATGTTAGGCTAGCCACTATTACTTAAAGTGATGCTACCAAGATGGCAATGGCTGCTGCACCGGTGAGTACATTAATACTTTTCGACGACATAGCATTGGACCTGGTGTCCAGTCAGTTGGTATCCCGAAAAAAGGCAAAACAGTTGCTCACGTGGAGGTCGCAGTGGTGCTCGCAGATGTATGTGTAGCCGAGGAACTTAAAGACCCAGTGGCTGACTGTGATGCGGAGCTCAAGGTGACACCCTATGTTCTCTACTTCAACGCAGGCCCAAACGCAAGTTTATGGACAACGTACCGCTGCCGCACAGAGCGCCTGAGAAGCCGCTTCGGCATTTGTGAGGTCAGACCCAGTGCATGACGACTGAATACAGGTAGTAGTGCTGTTGATGAAAGCTGCATTGCGGCAGAGACAGCTATCATCGGTGGCAGAGCAGCTGCCAGGGTCAGCGTTGGTTAAGCACGGAACAGCGCAATCTGACGATATTAAACACGATGATTATGCAAAAAAAAGAAGGAATACGCACTAGGCATTGTGAGCTGACGTGCAATCAACATTGCAAATGCAGAAGAAAATGTAGCAAAGAGAGCGAGGATAGCAATGGGGAAGCGCATGGTGAACGAATGAAGTAGAACGAAGGTAGAGAAGAACAAAGGACTCTCAGGCTGAGAGTTGAAGAGCCTGACAGGCTTTTATATGGAGCCGTCACAAACAAGAGCTTCTGAATGTGTGATTTACATAAAGTTCCAGGATGTGACGTAGACACCGCGAATACAAGTTTGCGCCATGACCGGCATTGTTCGAAATTCCAGTTCTGCTCGCACTGGTGTGAGAGATGGCGACCGGGGAGCGGAAAGCACTCAGGAATTGATAATGGGAACTATACGTTGGGCAACAAAGGGAACTCCTTCGGTAAATTCCATGACTGTTCCTGAACAACCTAGGAACAAAGAGTCTTGTTTATAGCTTTAGACCGCGCTTGTATTTTCTATGATTAGCGGTCGACATTCACACCTCTTGACAGGACCTCGACACATTTATGATTTTAGGGTGCCTGGAGAATGTCAGCAAATTTTCAGATTCAGGTTCTGAGGTGGCACTTTAATTCAAGTTGTAAGCACTGGGAAATATAATCATGATGTTTGAGTTTGGCTCCGCGGAATATGTATTCCTCCCATTTTGCTCACGCCCGACTTAGAGATGCCCCAATCTAATCGACACATTGACACCACTCAAGTAGGAGTTGAACCAATAATCTGTACTAGTAGACTTGAAAGCATGGCAGCCGATCTCTTGGTAGATCTATGAAACTCGGTGATCTTGATCGTATTACAATGTGTTTCACTTTCCTCCTACACGTAGTTAATGTGATTAGTGAATCGTTACATTAATATTACGATCGACAACTTGGCCCGCGTGCCATCGCATCACCTGGCACTGAGTACTAGTACAACTTAAAAGCTAGGCAGGAAAGTATCAAGGCGCCTTAGCTAACCGTCTCTTTCATATATTTATCGCAAGACCACATCACGCCCTCCCCACCTCCTGAATAGCGCTGTCATCCGCATCCCAACGATGAGAGATGGTTGCGGGCCACCGAGTCCCCATCAGGTCTCATCGATACAATCTTAGGGCAGACTGGGAGCTTTGAAGCTGCGCTCTCCGTTTACCATTTGTGCAGCTGCAGTCGTCAAGGTTATCGAAAATGCCGTAGCGCACGATGTTCACTTGGCCTTCTATTTTTATCACTGTTCTATGGACATTCTCCTTTCACCCCGGGCATTACTGCTTTCGCCCTTCCTGACTACCGGATGAACCTTTTTGTATCCTATGGAGGTTTGCCACTGGCAGAGCTAGGGCACGGTAAGGAACAGAGAATCAGAGGAGTTGCTCGTAAACGACAATGCACCACCTAAAATTAGCTCTGTAGCGTTTCCCGAGATTTGGCACATTACACATTTGGGCCAGTTTCAATAACTTAGCCTAGACCCAAATGTCCGGAGTTATCACCTCGTCCCTGAGAGAGAGAGAGAGAGAGAGAGAGAGAGAGAGAGAGAGAGAGAGAGAGAGAGAGAGAGAAGTGTCTGCTGCATCGACGCTACTTTCTGCTGCTTGCTCCATTTCTGGCGTTGCTGTTCTTGTCAAGGTGGGGGAGTTGGAAACACTAGGTCGAATTTACCATGAACCGTCAACCTGCCCAAGCAGACCCCTCGCTTTCTGTGTAGAGAAGTTTCCGAGCAGCAACTTCTGATATGTTGGAACTTGCTAGTTTTGTAGGAACAAGCAATGATATGAGGGCGATGAGAAAGAAAGGTTGTCTTTTTCCGTGTTATCCTCCTAACTCCTCGGGAGGATAAGAGAAACGTGTTGCACCTTGGTATAGCAACACATAATTGACCTACTAGTAAGTGAACCAATATCCATTCGAAGATTGACTCAAGGAAGTTCTGAGCAGGTATTGAAGGTAATCGCACCGGAAGTTGTTTGTGAGTCGTGGTACAATTGCATTGGCCTAGAATAAAGGAAAAGTGGCAGTAGTAATCATCTGCCAAAATGAAAGCGGAAGGAGGAGAGTGCATTTCTAAAACGTTTGTTGACGAGTAAAGGACAAATGCAGTCCACTGCGCACCTACTGCAATCAGTTTCAGTTTCTTAGGGTGTCCACAAAAATGTGAACACTACCTTCGGGCGAAGGTTGTATAGTGTCAAGGCAACGTCCGATCAATACCAGCGCTATGGATGAGTGTGTTCGGGATGATGGTGCAAACCCTTAAGGTGACAGTGAAACGATCTACACTGATAATTAGACAGGTAATATAGAATGAAGCAATTCACGATTAAGGTCTAATTCATGACCCAAAATTTGGCATTGGCCTGGGGCACAAGAGCGGAAAGAGATGTACGGATGGTTGGGCTCGTCGTGAGATCCTGCAGTGCTGGATCAAGGCGGGGCTATTAATTGTAGGTGCGTGCGGATTTACGCATAAAATATCATCATAGCTGCACATTCATGAATCATTTGTGCCTCATCAAGAATGCACTGACGGATAGGGATAGCATAGAAGTCTTTCAAAGGAACTGTAGAAGATGAGTCGTTTTTCAAACGTGATCCCGACAACGCAATGGGGCTGTACGTTGGACGTGTGGATGCTAGTATTGTCAACCAAACCAGGTCACAAATTATTTGGAGTCTTTCCTGGTCCTCATTGCATACATATCTTCAAGACTCCATAGTGGTCTCTTCAACGTTGAATCCTCGCTGTCTAACGAAGGTCAATGCCCGGCTTGTGATGGAGACTAGGTTGGAGGTAGTGCCAGTAAACCTCGACTGAGAGAGGTGCAGCAGACGAGCAAAATAGTAAATTTGTGATCGGGGAGATTCTGTACAACGAACACATCCGCATGCCAGTCTCAAAGGATGTATTCGTTTTCATGAACGCTATGTAAATTTTTTTAATTATAGCTGTGTGCATAATGCTTGACAGTAACGCGAGAAAATTTGAGTGAATGAGGAAATTAAAATAAAAAAGGCTCTAGGCTCAGACACGCCTAACATACAGGCCTTTCCCCTAACTTGCTGCTGCCATCATATTCTCCATACCCATGACTATCTTTGATGAATTGTCTGAAACTGCTGTCGAAAGCGAACGCAAAACATCTCCAACTGCTCCGATAGATGCACGACACGAAGCACAACCATCTGATTCAGACATAGTGCCGACAAAAGTGCCTGCAAAAAAGCAAGGACGTCCTCGCAAGAACCCAGCCGCAAGTTAGCATGTATATGTCTATCTCTTCTTTCAAGTTCTTTAGTGTGCTCAACCTGTCCGCCCACCGTGCTAAGAAGCTTCTGACGTAGCCAAAACTGTTGAGCTAATAGGTTGTAAACTAGTGGTGGTAAGCATAGCAAGGGTCTAGGGTTTTTTATTTTTATTTCCTCATTCACTCAAATTTTCTCGCGTCAAGCATTATGCACACAGCTGTAAAGTACTTACTTTGTCATTGTTTTCGGGATTCACCGAGCAACTATCAAGTTCCAGCCACGAACCTTATTCGACACTGCACCAGCCAACTGACCCGCAGCCCACGGTAATCGACCCCGACATTCTCAAGACATGGTAGGTCACCCTTATCCTCTATCAGCCAGTTGTTGATGCTAAGCGCTCCGTTGATAGGCCAGGACAAAAACCGACAAAGTGTGTCTAGACAAGACGTCCTCACCGTAATGACATTGACAGTCCCATCATAGACCGGCGGCAAGCGCTCCGCTCTTCAAGATGTTGTAACTCGCGAGTACACCATTCATCTGCACAAGCTCGTGCACGGCCGCTCCTTCAAGAAGCGTGCTCCCTGGGCCGTGAAATCCGTTGTCGAATTCGCCCGTAAATCGATGGGGACGACCGACGTACGGTTAGACCCCAAGCTCAACCAGGCATTGTGGGCTCGCGGAGTCAAGACCGTTCCCCACCGGATAAGAGTAAAGCTTGAGCGTGAGTACCGCTTTGATTACGATGATCGTAATATTGACAGTTGACTTTGTGGATACACTACAGGCAAGCGAAATGATGAGGAGGGTGCGAAGGAAAAGCTTTACACTTATGCTAGCCATGTCCCAGTGACTTCGTTCAAGGTGAGCAATTTCTTTCAGTCATTGTTCCAGTCCACAGACCCTTTTTTACCCAGGGGCTCCAAACTACTGTTGTAGACGCAGAGTAGAGCCGCGAAGGGGCGTTTAAGGAAGTCTTGTAGTCATTTTTTTTATCTCATACCGCCATGCATCGCTCCGCTCAGCACTACGCTACATTGTCGAGCAATCAAAAATCCTCATGCATCTTTGTGCCATTCCTGAGTTCAAATCACTCCACTGATCGCGATGTGGTGTGGGCGGTCTCTTGGATTACCTTTGGCAATAATACTTCCTAGGCGACACGCAAGAGTGCACCGCAGTCTAACTGGATCCAGTTTTTCAAGGACTACAGAAAATTGGGCTATGGTGCAACATGAAACTCGGTTTACGTCTTTCAGACAATAGCATTAGTATGCTCGCCATCGAAGACAAGACTTTCGCGCCAAAGTGTCGCTCGTTATATCCAGACCTTACCAGACATGCTTAAAACCTGCCACATCCTTGGCCAGCGCTATAGCTTAATTCCCCTTTCCTATCTTCTTAACCGATGACCACACCCCGCCGATCTCGGATCTCGTTCAAAAACTACTCGCGCATTCCACGCGGATGGCGTAAAGAACTTGCCCTGTTTTGAAGTGCCATTGGTTGCATGGTGACTCTTGAGAATGAGTAGGGACACATGATGACTTGCGTTGATCAAAGGCTACGCCGGTATTAGCCTGATGACGGGGTTATATTGTGCAGCACCTGGTGAGCTCACTCATACCATGCAGGAGGACAAGATGGACGATCAGTTGCGGAAAAAATATATCAACAAAGGACGGGAGCTGGTGTCCACACTTCGAACTTGAATAACTGCCCCAGCGAAGTGCTTCCGATCTGAAAACCATCCGTCCTAGTCACCCTACGTCACTCGAATGCGGTCGGGCACGCTGCTTATCCTGTGGTTCAGGATATCACGTTATTGATGCCGCTGGCGTGTCAAGTTTGCCTTTGTAGGCTGCCCCCATGGATATGCTCCGAACATCCGAACAACTGGAAGATATCTTGATGCAACGTGCTCCTCCTGCCACCTTGCGTGCGTTCCCCGATTAAAGTTGATTAGTTAGACGTCGAAAAGGCAGGCACAGATCGATGAAAGGTGTGTCCGAGTGTTTTAGGCTTGACTCGGATGAACCACTCAAGTGCGGAGGACAACGTCAAGTAAGGTTTATGATCCTCGTGCCTAGATGATAATAGGTGTGGATCTAAGGGTACGTCATCTGAGTGCACCGCCGCGGCTTGCCCTTTTGCCTTCATGGCGCCACTGATACTGCATAGCTACTGTACAATCACACTGGCGAAGTTAGCAAATGGTTAAACTCTGGGGAGTCGCGCACCATACACTGAATGATGAATAATGTTATGAATGGTGAATTCTATCAGATCTGCCATTACGTAACCACTGGCAGTCACGAGCATGTCTCCAACTCTACCACAACAATTGTTCGCCTGCTCTCTTCTAAGTCGTGCTCGCCATTCCAAACCATCCATACCGCTCTGTCAGGTCTCTGAGCCGACCTCTTTGAAACCCGGCTCATCACAGTGGGATCAGGATCACGACAAGACAATAACCGAAAGCATGAAATGTTGCGATATCCTAAAAAAGGTTTAAATCAAGGCCTTTTTTGAGCCTTTTTTCACTGAGAGAAAGTTGTTTATGCTTCCAGGCTCATCAGCAAGAGCACTGAAATGAACGCTTGGGTTACTTCCTAATTCGACTAAAATCCCTTGCCGATGTCCGCCCTGAAGAGTCCAACCATGGTTTTTCCTTGGCTTTAACTTTCAGATGGGCCAGTGACCCTGGCGTCCCTATCCTCGCCGCTATATCATTGTCGACGCCACAAACTCCGCGCACAACGGAGAAAAGTCTAGCGGGAAGCTGGCCATAGGTAGAAAGCCGTGAATGCCTGTCATCAGTTCAGTGTCAGAAGACTCTCATGCAGATAGTTTGCCGTCGCAAAGTCTTATCCGGTGCCTTTTTTATCTAGGGTCAGAGGATCTGACAAGGTGAGGTAACATTGGTGCACACCACACTCCTGCTGCAATGCTCCCGCAGATAATCTGATGACGTAATGTAATGTCCACCAACAGTGACTGCACTCATGGATTCCCATCATGATGATGCACGCCACACTTCTGCCACCGCTATGCACACCTGGATGATCTCCTGCATGCTGGTATCCGTTTAATCTGTGGGATGATCCTCGCTTCTCCTGCTTGGCGGCCAGGTGGATGTAAGGTGCCTCTCTGTGTCCCGTGAGGATACCTGCCTTTCTTTTCCAACCAGCCCTTCTGCCTAAAAATAACCAAGGTTTGCTGGATAGGTCGTTGAACTCCCAACACATGGGGATCACAGCTCAGCTCTCTTTCTGTGCTGGAACAGGAAGCGCCGTGCGATTTCCTCGCCATAGTTTCATTCATCTTAGTTACAGTCTCTAACACCCTTCTTTCCTCTTCAAGTGTCTGCGTGCACGTTTGCAACATATCGGCATGGCCTTAAATTACATGATTGGACAGCAAAATTACCTACTGCGGTTGTAACAGTTACATACGTCATATCCAAGTACATGTTTCGAATTGCAGTTCGATTGCACTACGATACTATCACTTAGGTGTTTGGGGCCCCAGCAAATAAATGGATCATTTCCGAGTCTACATTAATTAACCAGTAGGTTTGACAGTGGCGATCACTGCGGGGTTCCGTCCTGGAGGAAATGGCGAGGAAGGGGTTTGTTAGTTTCCAATGAACTCGGAGGGAATTCTCAACATGCTGCAAGTACGTATGACCAGGCGCAAGAGGGAAAGCAGTTCCACGGTCACTGAAACAACGTGCGAGTCGTGACTTGTTGTGGTGTCAAGATGGTAAGTCACATAATTATGGTTGCTGAGATATTGTGAACGGATCAGAGTGTCGGAAATGAATGCATCCATATTTTGAACATAGCAGATTAGGGAGGAGCGACCAAACAAAGTATCATGATAAGCGTGGGTCTAACTGAACAGGTCGGAGTCTCTAGATC
>Ga0153978_1000536_pt1 | contig 10207 bp, 13 predicted proteins | sample TSGA062MetaG_FD_104749 | JGI IMG/M metagenome (GOLD analysis project Ga0153978, IMG submission 104749) | Attine ant fungus gardens microbial communities from Georgia, USA - TSGA062 MetaG | ecosystem: Host-associated > Fungi > Mycelium > Unclassified | place: USA: Georgia, Yuchi Wildlife...
ATACGGAGTCGTAGTGGTGCGCAACACCACTACGGATTAGATAGTTTGGGATTTTGAACTACCACTGCACCGACATTCTGGTATGCACCACATTGGTGATCAGGTGTTATGGTGTCACATCTAGGCCCCCTGACAAGCCCATGACGTTGGTGCGCAGAAAATGACGACCTTTTGGCTGGCAACCTCTTACCATTTCCCTGGCCTAGGGTTCTTTGGGCACGTATTTGATTTCTCGCAACGTGGCTCTAAGGCGCTGCATGTCTTTTCAAAGATGATATTCATAGCCTGAGGTCGTTTTGTGGCGCCATTTGGGGCTCAAATGCTTCAAACTCGGCCATTTGCGTGCGGTCAAAACATTCGTGGGAGTGCTTTTGACAGTCATGGTGGTTTTCCACGAGGCCTCCCCCAATAATGGCATCACATTTCGTGGCTGTTCATCCTACCAACTCCTTTTGACATGGTTTTCCCGCTGCGCGAAGATACGGGTGACAGGGGTTTCAATCAGTAAGTCGTATCGACCTATTTTCGTGCCAGGGCGTATATCTGAGTTCAGAACCACTCCCGGACCACCTGATCATCCCCACGTATTCGTAAGACAATTCTCAGCGGCATTTATAATGCACTGGTCATCTAGGTTTAAAGTGTCCCATCTTTGATCTCTGACACATATCATCTCTCCATTATGCCGTCCCCACAAGTCTTCGCTGCTACAGATGGCGCAGTATACACCACTTCCAATGGTGCACCCGTGGCGCATCCCTATGCTGCTCAACGCGTGGGCCCAGTGGGCCCCCTCCTCCTTCAGGGTTCGTTCGCTCAACCAATAGAGATGATATTTGCTGATAATACAGACTAGATTTCCACCACATCGATCTTCTTGCTCATTTCGATCGTGAACGCATCCCTGAGCGTGTCGTATGTGCAACACTCATATGAGTATTTCTAACATATTCATCCTATGCTAGGTCCACGCCAGAGGTGCTGGTGCTCACGGATATTTTGAAACCACCCACGATCTTAGCGACATTACCTCCTGCAAGCTATTCACAAATGTTGGCACTAAAGTTCGAGCAACCGTTCGCTTCTCCACGGTTGGTGGTGAAAATGGTTCTGCTGATACTGCTCGCGATCCCCGTGGTTTCGCCATCAAATTGAGGACAGATGAGGGCAACCTGGACTGGGTGTTCAATAACACACCTGTGTTCTTCATTAGAGATCCCGCCAAATTCCCGCACTTCATCCACACCCAGAAACGGGATCCCCAGACACACTTGAAGGATCCTGACATGTTCTGGGTATGATACATTCCACAGACCAAGTCTGTTCAAGTTGAAACATTTACTCTCTAGGATTACCTATCTCAAAACCCGGAGTCGGCGCATCAGATCATGATATTGTTCTCCGACCGTGGGACGCCCGACGGCTACCACAACATGCACGGCTATTCCGGCCATACTTTCAAGCTCGTGAAAGCTGACGGCACCTTCGTCTACACCCAGATTCACCTGATTGCTGATGGAGGCTTCAAGGTGTGCATATTCTTTAGATACAACACTTTAAGTCTAACCCATGAATAGACCCTCGATAATGCCACGGCTACCCGTCTGGCAGGAGAAAACCCGGAGTATGGTATCCAGTCGCTGTTCGAGACCATAGACGCCGGAAAATTCCCGTCATGGACTGTATACGTTGTCAGTAATTTACCTTCCACTCTTCTCCGTTTTATTGAATCTCCATCCAGCAAACTATGACTCCAGAGCAAGCTGAGAAGTTCCGTTACAATGTGCTTGACTTGACGAAAGTTTGGTCGCACAAGGAATACCCCTTACGCCCTGTAGGGAAGTTCGTTCTCAACGAGAACCCCCAAAATTACTTTGCCGAGGTTGAACAGGTAACGAAATTCTGTTCCACTCCGAACTGGTTAACATAATCTTAATAGGCTGCCTTTGCGCCCGGCCATGTGATTCCCTACTTTGAGCCGACTGCTGATCCCGTCCTTCAGTCTCGGCTGTTCTCCTACCCTGACACCCAGCGTCACCGGCTCGGCGTGAATTACAACCAGCTCCCCGTAAACGCACCTATCGTTCCTGTTGCCAACTTCCAGCGCGATGGTCCAATGGCATTCAATAACCAAGGAGCACGCCCCAATTACCAGAGCAGCATTACCCCCTTGACATACTTGAATCACAAGGGATCCGCCTATTCCGCACCCAGAGATTATGAGCGAGCTGGGCAGCATGAAAACTGGCTTGCCGGAGCGTTCTGGGACCTGAGCGAGGTCACTGAGCGTATGTGGTTAACATGCTGTTTCTTGGCCTGACGCTCACAGATTCTCTAGTTGACTTTGAGCAACCTCGTGCACTCTACCGAGAGGTCATGAATGATACTGACAGGGCCCACTTGGTTTCCAATATTGCTGGTCACCTTGGTGGCGCCAAAAGTGCCGAAATCAAGGCTCGGACGCGTACGTTCAATTCCAAACTCTAGTTATCCTTGCTGAAGTAAAGATTCGTTTAGTCTCCTACTTTGCAACTGTGGACCAATCTTTGTCCGACCGCATTGCTAGTGCCATCGGTGCTCCTACCGCGAAGCCTCTCGTTGTCAAACCTGCATCTGAGGCAGTTCGCTTCAAGCATGGTATCGGTGCTTCGTTGTGAATGTAAAGAGCGATCATGTAGTTCAATTAGCTGTCACATAACCCCCAATTGTACTGGTGTAATATGTATCGGAATGCAAGTACTGTTTCGAGTTCCACCAAGCGGCAATCTTGCGAGAGCATGACGTCGTTTACAACAGGATTCCTACACAGTATGGCCCTATAGGTACAACGACGAGCAAAAAATAACGGAATTAGGACGTTCCAGCATCTCAGATGCCTTCTGGAACTTTTCTTGGAGTTCCAAATTACCAATGACTTTGGCCGCCTGAGCCATTTGACGAAGCAGTTCGCCAAGCCGTCTGAAGACACGGATTAGATTTCCCTCAAACTGATCAGTCAACTACGATTAGTCAGTGGGTTAGCAAGCTCATGTGATAAAGTAGGCTTGACGAACTTTGCAAATGTCGGCAAACGAAGCCCCTCTGCACCACTGAACTACTGCGTCCATTAATTCGACTTTGAACGATGAAACGTATTCTTCCTCCACCACGGGTAGTTTTGATTCCTGTGACACCTTTGCTATTCGACGTGCAATTTCTTGCATAACCCGCAATGGTGCTGCCAACTCTTCGGTGAGCTTAGTCACCTGTTCGCTCTGAAAGGAGACGTTAGCATTTATGATGAAATCACTGTAGATACTACCTTCTCCGTGAAAACAAAACAGCTAAGTAGACTGGCGCACTGCTCAGGGAGTAGAGTGTTGAAAACGCCGTTGAAGATCAGTTCGGTGAGAAGGAGTTCGTCCCCAGTACTGATTTCGCAAGCAACGCGACCCTTCAATTCAGCGATATCAGAGGGGTTCGTGAAACCAAGTCGACGGAGGACGCGTTTCCGGCATTTCAGCTCTTCGAGTTGCAGTACGTCATGGGTCGCCAGGATGCGCTTCCTTAGATCACGTATCTTCGTTTGTGCCCCCTGCTTCTGAGAGTACAGCGTGTAAAGTTCAGGTAGCCGAGGATCCTTATGCAGTGGATTTGAGAACATTTTCTGCTCCATGACATTGATTTTCTATCCCCAACACTGAATTTCGCGAGATACATTAGAAGCTGACGATCACTCACATTGATGAGAGCTATAAATTTTTCGTCCTTGATGTCCATATTTTGCACAGGATCTAGAAGGGCAATGCCATCCGGGAATCTTCGTTGCACTTCGAGAACGCTCTTCCAAACAGTATCACGCGCCTGATCTTGACGAAGATCTTTCGGTAGGAAGACACGAATGTGGCTGATCGCATCTACCGTGGAAAGGAAAACAGGTACTACCAACGGTGAGCCTTTCTTTCCGGGTTGGCAAGGTTGTATGCCCCCTGGTGTGGGGGTGGCAGGTGTTTTGTCCTTCGGTAATGTCGCCCCATCGTCACAGTTCAATAACACATCCAGAACATATTTCTCATGTGGAGGGATATCTGCTAGCTGATGTTCTTGGAAGTTCTACAATAGAAGATCAGCACTTGATTTGCCGCGACCAATAATGATAATGACCTTTGATGGCAAACGCTTCTGATAATTAACAACTACACCCCACCCAAAGTCAAGGTCCTTATATTTGACCTTAATCAGGCGACCAGGCTGCAGAAATGGAAGCGAGTAGTTTGGATGAGTAATTACTTCGCGAAAATCTGCTGCCATGCGATCCAGCTGCTGACGGTAATCGTAATAGGCAGCAACGGCGCTCTCGTCAGGGATGGTAATAGCGTCGCGAAGCTTCTCCTCCTTGTGCATTTCTGAGCAAATATTAGTAGTAGTATAACAGGACACCAGGAACATACCGTCTTCCAGAACGGGAATCCCAGCGCTGCTTTGGAACTGGAAGAAGCATCGCTCGAGCATATATTCGGGGCTAATGCCTTCAACCTTAAGAAGGTTCAAAATCATGTTGTAACCGAGATGGAAGGCAGAGTCTAGACGGTCGGCCTCTCCCTTGATCATGTCTTTCGCAGCTGGTGGTTCTAGCTTCTCGTCGCACATCATGATGACAACACCTCGATCATCGAGTCCACGTCTACCTGCACGACCAGACATCTGAATGTACTCTCCGGAAGAGAGGTTTCGGAATTCCTTTCCATCAAATTTGCGGGCGGCTGTAAACACTACGGTTTTCGCGGGCATATTGAGTCCAATGGAAAATGTTTCAGTGGCAAATAGAACTTTGATGAGGCCTTCCTGGAAAAGGATTTCAATGACCTCCTTGAGAATAGGTAGCAATCCGCCATGATGTATCCCAATGCCCCGCTTGAGCAGTGGAAGTATATTGGATATTTGGGAGAGATTCCGATCGTCCGCCGAGAGATTCTCAATGGCATTTTGAAATATATTCGCAACAAGATCCTGCTCGTCAGTGGAATTGAACTCGAATTTAGACATAGTAAGTGCAAGGGCCTCGCACTCTCGCTTGCTAAAGGCGAAAACAATGACAGGATTGTAGTTCTTGAGCATGATCATTTTGATGATTTTGGAGATATCGGAGGGCCCTGGCAATGGTTAGGCGAAAGATCGGATATAGGCGTTTCAAGTACCTTTCTTTTCTCCTCCTTTTTTTGTTTTGCCTTTGCGACCCTTTCCACTACGCGGGTCGGCCGGGTCCTCCCCGGCCCTATCCTGAAGTGTTCCCATTGCTTTACTGAAGTTGTCTTCACGAAACTCCCCCTTTTCATTGACGACCAGATAGATACCTTCGCCCCCCGCAGGAAATAGATAATGTTGCAGCGGCGTCGGGCGGAAGTCGGTGTAGACAACATGACACGGCTGTTCGTGGGACTTGCAGATCCATTCAGCGAATTGCATGGCGTTCGGTATGGTGGCGGAAAGAAAAACATAGCGAACAGTATGTGGCAGCAAAATGATAGTTTCCTCCCAAACAACCCCACGTTCTTTGTCACGCATGTAGTGGATTTCGTCAAAAATTACCCAGGCAACTTCACGCATTATCTCTGATCCTCTGTAAAGCATTGACCGTAAGATCTGCATTGGTTATGTCAGCGGCTGAGATGGAAATGACGAACTAAGCGCACCTCTGTGGTCATTACAAGGCAAGTTGCGGAAGGATTAATGGTGACATCTCCGGTCATCAGACCGACGTCGCCAAATTCTGCCAGCATCTCACGATACTTTTGATTACTCAAGGCCTATTGTATATTTCGGTCATATCCTCAGGAACACATACAAGAGGCTGCTAGTCACCTTGATAGGACTCGTATAAATGACACGTTGTTTGTTCTGCAAGCACTGGGCAATGGCGTATTCTGCGACAACCGTTTTTCCGGCACTCGTATGGGCTGAAACGAGGACACTCTCATTACGCTGTATAGCGAACACTGAAACTTGCTGAAACGGGTCAAGAGTGAACTTGTATTCCCGTGCAGGTTTTTGGGGAGGGACATGTTGGCCAATGGGCACATAATGATAGCCTGGTGGTACAGCAACTTGATGGCGAACCTGGAAAAATGTATAGATCAATGGAAATTACACGAGTGACTGGTTGAAACCTGATGACGAAGTTCAAGCTTTGAACCATCTTCCACCGACCCCGTGAGCCCTCCACTTGCAGCCATTTCACGTTTGGCCTCCGTCTCAAACTCATCTATGACGACTGGCACTGGGGATGAAACGCGGGCCTTCTTGACAGGATGACTGTCGGGGATGTCACCATTCGGGTGATCATCCAGGGGATCCGTAGATGCGGAACGCTTTGCATTCTTATCAAAATGGCGCGTCTCGGAGACATTGAAATCTTTATCCTCGTCGACAGAAGGAGCTCCGTCTAGAAATGAGAACAAGTCGGGCGCAGACATACAGGAGAGAATATTTGGAGAGACCGAGCGAGATTTCAATTCTATTACTTAGTATTAGTCATCTTGTGAAGCACTTTTTTTCGTTTACTAAGACTGTCATCCACAGCAACTTGAGTTGAACTGCCACAACATGACTTCGACGCCAAAAGACAATCCTTACCTTGCCCACCGACATCCTACGGAGCGAGCTGCAAATGGTACTCCCTCCTCGAAGGAGCCTCTCTATGGCTTTCTCCCCCGAAAGGTCTCTGCTGACGCAGTTCGCGGAGCAATGGTATGTCTTCTGGATGTAATCGAGGCTGCTTAACTCAGGTGTTCGCCTAGGAACATGATTTGAACCCATTTACAAAGCAGCCCCATACTCCACAATACAAAAAAATCCTCGAGGCTCGCAGGAAGCTCCCTGTCTTTGCTCAAATGGACGAGTTCTATAAGACAGTCAGTTCCCCACTCGTGCCAGCTACTCACTCCGACTGACGTCCGCAGTTCAACAAACATCAGATTATCGTCATGGTCGGCGAAACCGGTTCAGGCAAGACCACGCAGTAAGTTGGCATACCGCGGACAACATTCTCCTTTCATCTCTGAACAGTCGCTTATAGACTCTCCTGATAGAATCCCCCAATTTGTCGCCTACTCTGACCTTCCACATACCAAAAACAAGATTGTCGCATGCACCCAGCCTCGCAGAGTCGCTGCCATGTCTGTTGCGAAACGCGTAGCGGATGAGATGGATGGTTCGTGTTGTTTTCTCAGTTGTGCAAGGAGCTAAACTTGTTTCAATTCTTCAGTTCAACTTGGTCGGCAGGTCGGCTATTCAATACGTTTCGAAGACATGACTGAGCCTGGTACCACTTTCCTCAAATACATGACCGACGGTATGCTCCTCCGCGAAGCCATGAACGATCCTGACCTCTCCCGCTACTCCACCATCATCCTTGACGAGGCCCACGAGCGCACCCTTGCCACCGACATCCTCATGGGTATCCTTAAGTCCCTCGCCCAGCGCCGTACAGACCTCAAGCTTATCATCATGTCCGCCACTCTCGACGCCCTCAAATTTCAGAAATACTTCGGGATCTCAGGCAGTACCCCTGCCCCGCTCTTCAAGGTCCCCGGCCGTACCCACCCTGTTGAGGTTTTCTACACGCAGGAACCGGAGCCAGACTACGTCGAAGCCGCCATCCGCACTGTGCTCATGATCCATCGTGCTGAAGAGCCGGGTGATATCCTACTATTCCTCACAGGAGAAGAAGAGATCGAGGATGCCTGCCGCAAGATTAAGCTGGAGGCGGATGACCTCATCAACACCGATCCAGATAGCGTGGGCCCCCTCGTGTGCATCCCACTGTACTCGTCGCTACCGCCGCAACAACAACAGCGCATCTTTGATCCACCGCCGAAAGCGGGTAGAGTGGATGGCGCGCCTGGGCGCAAGGTCGTTGTGAGCACCAATATTGCGGAGACATCCTTAACAATCGACGGGATTGTGTATGTTGTTGACCCCGGATTTTCCAAGCAGAAGGTGTACAACCCACGGATACGTGTGGAGAGTCTGCTGGTGAGCCCGATCTCCAAGGCCTCAGCGCAACAGCGGGCCGGACGGGCTGGACGGACGAGGCCGGGCAAATGCTTCAGACTGTACACAGAGAAGGACTTCATGACAGAGCTGGAGGAGCAGACACATCCAGAAATTTTGCGGAGCAATCTGGCCAATACAGTGCTCGAACTTGTCAAGGCAGGTATAAAGGTAAGCGTTATCTGTAGCTGGGGTTTTTAAATCAAGCTGACGTGTACAGGATCTTGTGAGATTTGATTATGTGGACGCGCCGGCACCAGAGACATTGATGAGGGCTCTGGAGCTGTTGAATTTCCTCGCAGCATTGGATGACGATGGGAACCTGACTCCACTAGGGAGTATCATGGCTGAATTCCCTTTGGACCCACAGGTAGGTGGTTTATAGCCGCTGGATTGGTCCTTGATTGTTCTGACTCGTGCCCAGCTCTCGAAGATGCTAATTGTCAGCCCGGAGTTTAAATGTAGCAATGAAATCTTGACAATCACTGCGATGTTATCTGGTGCGTACTTGGTTTTTTTGATTTAGTTTACTCTGATCTGATGTGCTTGCAGTCCCGGTTGTATGGCTGCGGCCGAATAATCAGAGAAAGGAGGCGGATGCCGCGAAGGCGCTGCTAACCGTGCCCGACGGCGATCATCTCACACTTCTGAACGTGTACAATAGTTACATTCAAAGTAATTTGCTTTTATCTTCTCTGTCCCTCTCATTCACACCTTTCAGATCAATACGATAAAAACTGGACTTGGAACAACTACCTCTCCGCGCGGGCGCTTATGCAAGCGGATAATGTGCGTGAACAGCTGAAGCGAACGATGGAGCGGTTCGAGGTGGAGCTCGTGAGCGTGCAGGATCAGAAGAAGATGTTTCTGGCGATTAGGCAGGCATTGTGCTGTGGTTTCTTTATGCAGGTGGCACATAAGGAGGGAGAGAAAGGGAATTACGTGACTGCGAAGGATAACCAGGTATTTCTTTTCGGTTGGGTTAGCGAACGTTCGAGTGCTGATAGTACTCGTTGCAAGGTTGTGGCACTGCATCCGTCGTGCGGCTTGGATACATCGCCGGAGTGGGTGATTTTTAATGAGTTTGTACTCACGACGAGACCCTATATACGGACTGTCACGGAGGTACGGCCAGAATGGTAAGTACCGTCTGTCTTGGTGCTGTGGATATGTGATGACTGGCCCGACAGGCTCCTTGAGTACGCACCGATGTACTTCGATTTGAAGAACTGGCCTGACGGCGACACGAAGCGAGCATTGCTGAAGATTGCAAATAAGCGTGAGGGGAAGTTTGGAGCGCGATTTGAGGAAGGTGAGAGGGCGGGAGATGTGAAGAAAAGGAAGAAGAATAAGCTACAATAGGGATACGTAGGATAGGTAGTTCTCTTTGTCTTTTAGAACGTGTTGTTGCTCCAAGTGTTCCGCCAACTGGCTTATTTCACCCTTTCAGTATCCATAAATAATAAATGATTAATAAAGTGAGAGTACAAAAAATTAAATTGTATGAGGATAATGGCATATCTGTGAGCTCGGTGTCAACATGCATCACAATACTGAAAACCCTCCGAAGTCCAAGAATGCCTCCTCCAGTGACATTTTTCGTACAACAAGTGCTTCGACAATAAGCCGAGGCGCCGAACTCGCTTTCTTGATGTCACCATTATGAGACTTGGGTGGCGTCATCATCTCAAGCTGGGGAGTGTCAAATTCATTTGTAACGGTCTCGGACTGCTGGTACAGTCCCGAAGATATAGAAGAGGGTGTAGAGCGTGTTTCAACAACGCCAGGGTTCTGTTTGAAAGGAAAAGAATTCGGTGCATAAGCAGGAGAATCGAGGCCATCAGTCACGAGGTCCGAATGTTCACCCATACAAGGCTCGAGTTGCATAGACGCGGAGTGCTCGGATTCAAGGGTAACATGAAAGGACTCGAGGTCTGAAACGAGCTCCCCCATTTCTTCAACACCAATTCGTAGAGCTGGGACTTGAAGGTGAGGAGGACTACACTTGGTTTCCCATCGCTTATCCCTGGATGCGCAGTGTTTAGATTTCTTGCTTTCCGATGTTATGTGGGTTTGAGGCTCGGTTGAATGCGTAGGAACTATAGGGACCGGAAGGGTGTGGAGATTGGAGTGTGGGTGGTGATGTGTATGACGTTCGGGATGTGTAGGCTGGGTA
>Ga0153978_1000538_pt1 | contig 10178 bp, 14 predicted proteins | sample TSGA062MetaG_FD_104749 | JGI IMG/M metagenome (GOLD analysis project Ga0153978, IMG submission 104749) | Attine ant fungus gardens microbial communities from Georgia, USA - TSGA062 MetaG | ecosystem: Host-associated > Fungi > Mycelium > Unclassified | place: USA: Georgia, Yuchi Wildlife...
AGGACAGGTGCAGACTAAATGGACATTTGAAGGGTATCCAAGGTGGTACAGTACACAGAGTATACGTATTCAGAATGAGAGGGCCTGGTGAGAGGCAAATTATTGGGAGGCCCCAACTAAATTATCGGAAACAGAGGATAAAGACAGCGGTACACAATAATGACAATGCCTCCTCAGAGCGAAAACATAATTGACATAGCGTTTGGGTTGTGAACTAGCGCGGGGATGAAAGGTGGTGGGCTACTAACTGTCTGCATCTTCACGAGCGGATGTGTGAAGGGAGCGGACAGTTGGGTGGCAAGGGTGGAGGGATATTGGCTGTGTGACAAGCGTCAGTCACCCGCTTTCGCAGTTCGTCGCATTTGCTTTGCAGCACTAAGAATTCCGGTCAGCTCAGTAATTGCGTTGGAGAATTTACACTACGGACTTGGGCAAGGCCACAACGAATTCATCACATCGAGCGGCACCACGGTATCTTTCGCAACCTCCAAAGCCGCGATGAGGGCCTTGTCATTCTCCCACAAAGAAAGACATCTACGGGAATGGCCACGGTACTCAGCATGTCACATCTTTAATAAAGGGAAATGAGTTAGACTCACATCGCGACTTGGCTTGCAAACCAAGTGACCTGGAAAGGCTGTCTAGTGAACAAGTCGCCGTCTTGTTCACCGAGGTGGTGAATTGACATCTTGACTTTGCGAATGAAGTGGCCTTGATAATACACTGCCGCCACAGATTCATGATCAATTGGAAGATTGCAGATCTCAAGCTACTCACGCCATTGCTCAGCTAGCTCACGGTTGAATTGAGGTTGATTTCCAGAATCTGCGTGAACACTACATACGCCACTGTCAGCTCCTCCCATGAACTCACAATAAAGGAGACTCACGCTCGCAAAATCTGGGAAATCATAATCTGCGTGCTGCAGAAATTATTACCATCTACAACCATTAGAGAGAGGTAAAGGTGACGTACTTGTACATGTACTCCCGACTCATGTATAATAACGCCATATCATTATTACAAGTGTGGGCATCCAAGGCACCCTGAATCTGACGGGTCTCGGACCAGGCGGCAATCGCGAGTTCAGCTGTCTCCGTACTGTTAAAAACATTTTTCCGCAGACGAGTGGTGCAGAAATTCCACAAGAGCATGCTGCGGCAATAGAGTGCCCATATCGAGTCCTTCGGAGATTGCGTTTTGTGCTCGTTGGATCCACGTTCTGATACTTCACCGGGGAATAACAACCGGAACTGCGCAGCTATCAGCGGGGAATAAAATACGTGGTCAAAGAATGAAATACAAACATTGGAAGGGTCAGTGAGGAAAAGATCGGTCGGTTCTTTCTGGAAAGCGATGCAATGTGACGTGTACCTGGCCACGAGGTTAAGGGCGCTCCAACATATCCTCCTGCAAGCTTCCTTGTGCATCTCTTCAGGAGTCCACGAGGGGTCCCAAGGTGGTGTGAAAGACCATGAGGATGAGAACTGATCGGTGGCTATGGAGGAATTAGCCGGAATGGGGATACAATCACACTTGTGCGGGAGCGAATGAGGAGAGCGAATCCCATCCTTGGGCATCGGATCGAAGGCACGACGTCTGTGAGCAATGGGAACAGCGTTAGGAGTAAACATCGAAACGTCTGGTTCATTGCTGTCTAGGAATGTCAAGCCTAGTTGGCGGACGATTCCATCGAGATAGGTCATAGAGCGTCTCGCACGCTCGGGAGTATAGAGCGGGTGTGCGGAGGACTCGTATACAGCGATAATCTAAATAAAACATCAGGTAAAACTGAATGAAGAGTGGTTGCACTGACAAGAGCAGCCTTTGCAAGAGTCATGTCTATCCACTGGGAATTCCATGAAGCTTCTAGCCAACCTTGCGCCTTATCACGGAGCCAGATGGCACGCTCGCGACCCGCAGAACCCAGTTCCATCTCACTCGATTTCATTAGGGTCGCTAAAGCTAACCCCGCGAAAACAAGAGAAGGCTGCATAAGCGACCGGTCCTCGGGATTGTACAGGCTGCGAACGAAGTCCGGAACATTCACGAAGGATAACCAGTAGCCGCTAGCTGTGAACCTTGACAAAGGGTTAAATCAAACTAATTTAGACCTCGGGCGATGACATACAGTGTTGAGAGATCTGACGCTATATCCTTCAAACTGGGAAAGATAACAATCACAATTAGAATATTTGCACTCCGATAATTATAAATGACGTACGACTGATCCCGAGTAGCAGAGTAGTTCATAACTAAATTATCCCACCATTCCTTGCGATTATACTGCATGGGGGTGGTTGACGAGATGCGGTACTTGTCTAATTGATGCTGGCATAAGTAAACAAGTTAATACCAATTGTCGAGCAGGACAGCGGCGTAGACGTACCGGATAAGCGTCATCTGATGCCGCACGAGGATGCATAGATGAAGAGAATTCAGCACCAGGTGAAAGTGAGGGCTGGAGTCGAATTCTGTCCCCATCGGACCGCAATGCTGGTGCAGTTGCAATTCCACGAGGTTCCCGCGCAACTTGAACGTCGTCATTCCTACTGCCAACGCGTTTCCGCTTGGGCGGAACGGAAGGAGGGGCCGAGCCATCCGCAGGACGTTTCTTACACGAGCGCTGGCGAGTTCCTGGCCTCTTGTCAGGCCCGCGTCGTTTAGGTGCTGCATCATATTGACATTCATTTGAACGGCGAACACAATTATGACAAATTGGACGTGTGGAGTCACACCGAATTTTCCTCGCACGACTTAGCAACCACGTGAATAACCTGAAGAAGATACCAACGACTGAACGCACCATTGCCGACAGGCTATGACTTGATTCGAAATTTCCCTGGGAAGGGGATCTTGCGATGTGGACGCTGCTGGTTGTGCAGGATGCTGCTGGGGGGCTGGGTCTGACCTTGGAACAGATGATCTCTGGGTACTCTCTGAAGATTGGGATACAGCGGGTTGTGCTGAACTACCGCCTGAGGAGTAAGAGTGATGATGGTGGTGTTGCAAGTCCTCGGTAGAATATCTTCTGTGGGGGGGACCTTGGTAGGAGAGGTTGATTTGGGTGGCCTGAGCTGGGGGAGGGGGAAGACGCGTATTAGGGTACGCATTTGGTGGGAAGTCGAGACCGAGTTGGTTTCTTGCGGGATGAGAGTACTCTGAATGATAGGAAGAGTGGTGGTGAGGATTGGGACTGGAATGAAGATCAAGAGGAGTTTCGAGAAGGTGATGGTGATGGTGGGGGGCAGCGAGAGAGATGTTGTTGTAATCGAACTGTGATGCTAGGATGCCCGTTGCTTGTTGTATATCAAGGTGATCCTGATGATAGCGGACTTTATTGTGGACAACATGTGAAATGGCGATTAACGTTGTTTCGAAAAGACTGCGAGTTTGATAGGACTCACTACTGTCTCCGTGCGGCTGTGGAAAATGGGCACTGAAGATGGGGGAGTGGAGGCCGGAGCCATCCTCGCTGGACTGGGGACCGTCCTCAATGATCATTTGGGGGAACGGGGTGTAGATATCGCTGTCTGTGCTAATGACCATAAGTACAGGAATGGGGGGTGGCAATGAGATGAAGGACTGAATCAGAAAAGAGGTGAGTGGTAATGCGGCACTGGTTTTCGACGTCTGCCACGCGAGATTGGAACTTCTTGAAGGAGAAAAGCTTGCAAAGGGGGGAAATGGAGATGCTGACCAAATGACCGAACCTGGTTCGTTTTACATATTCAACATGCAAGCGAAGATCAAATAAAATACACAACAACGACGACCTGCTGCCTGCAATTTTATCCAATCTGACCGTCCAATGTCTTCCCATCCAGCTCTCTGTATGGGCGCAACCTGCTCAACTCGTACCCACACGCGAACTCGGGGCCGTCTGATTTCCTCAGCACCGTGTACGCGTGCCTGGTTGTCAGGTGTTCCGAACAAAACTCTATTTATTTTTCCTCCATATCTATTACATAACAAGTCAGACAAACCCAGAACTGAATTGGTGTGGATTGCCTCTCTATCGCGCCACCCTCAACACTTGTGCCTAAATCCATTTCATCCATAACATATCTTTTCTGATAATCAGAAAGCTGTGAACTTTATGCACCGCTTCTGTTCGCTCGAATGGGTTATCAATTTCAAACCAATTGGTCGCTGTGCGGCGGCCGACCCTAGCTTTAGAGTATTATTCCAATAGAAATACTAAACTGTACTTTCGCAGAAACAAACTAACAAGACAAGTTCGTCACTCCGACGACAAATTAAGATTTCGTGCGATTCTCGTATAAACTCTAATTCCATCGCAAATTCGCACTTGAAATTCCCATATATGGTATGCTTTGCTTTCAGGCGCATGTCCAACAGTTATTGTTATTGGCGTCCTTGCTCCGTCCATGTTCAGTTACTTGTTCTCTTGTTGCTTTCGTCCGCGCCGGCGCGACCCAGTGTGTATATCCCAACTTCGTCAATAGTCCTTGACCTAACTATTCATCAGACAATTCCTGATGAACGCACCTATCTCATTCCGGCTACTACCACAAGTGAGGCTCCTACGCAAGTCGCACTTTTTACTCCCTGCTATGTCCTCCTTAAAGTTTATTCAGACCCCAGCCCCGGGTGGTTGACCATCAGAGGCTCAAGGAGCGCTTGGGTACCGTCGTACGCTCAAAAGAGGGGTATGTCTCCCTCCACATCGACTTTTCTACCATCACTGACAACATGCAGAAAAATGGTCAACGTGAACCTCGCTTTCCCGTTCAACCTCCACCACCAGTCCCTCGGTGAGCCTCCATCCCGCAGTGTCTCTGGTGGCACCCTGGATAGCTATCAACGCTCTCGTCGTAATTCTCGTTCGAACGCTTCACTACAGGGGGATCGAGAGGGCTCAAGTTCCCGGAGTAACGATGCTTGGGGTGACCACCAAAAGCCAATATTGAATGTTAGACTTGTGCCCCCTCCTACGTGTAATGGCATAAGTAGGGCAGTTAATGGCATTTCTCGGGGCCGACCGGGGCGTCGGGTCGAATATGGACGTCCTGCAATTGTCGATGTATCTCATCCTGATGAGGACGAAGACAACGCAGACGAAGAAAATGATGCCCAAACACCGCGTTTGGACACAGTTGCGTCAATGAGGGGTGCAGATGATTCCGCTGATGCTGTGCGCTCCTCCTGCTTGCAATGTATGACATATGAATTGACTTGTGCTTTTGTTTCCAGTCTTCTCACGATGACATGGCTCCACCTATCAATGATTTCACTATCCATGATGCTGGTGCTATATCACGTTCCTGGGGGGACTGAGTGCCCTATTATTTTGTTTTTAATGCTGCACGTTCATTCCGGACCTTTGTTGCCCATCTAAGGTAGTGCAGCACCCATGTATGTATGTATTTCCAAGTACCATGAGGACTTGAGGGCAACTGCATTATTCGATCTATCGGATCAAAATCGATTCCAATATTCATCTGGTAGTGGCGTTGCCCATACAAGTGTTCCGGCCCGAGTCGTTGGTGGGAGGCCACGTAGAATACACAACGCAACTATATTTGCTCTTGATTGCACGATAATCATCATCGTGCAGGCATACTTTTTGGGATAACTTCCCTGATATGGACTTCCTCCTCTTGGAGCAGTACCATCGTGACAGGTTCACTTGTCCCAACCTATCCAATTTCCCCATCCCAGCCATTGGCTCTCGGCATCGGCCCCAGACAAAAGAGAGAAATATCTTGATGCGCTCTGCGTTCCCCATAGAAGTGCATGCGCGTTTGAAAATCAAGACCCGACCGGCTTTGTTCCTCACTGGGCACTACACGTGTCCCCGCAAACTGCGCGGTCGGCGGAGATCAGGGGACCGCGGACAGGGGCAACCCTGGAGCCCCGCCATGGTACAGATCGTTGCAGGCCGTTGCGACAGCGACGATTTAAAGAAAATTAAGAAGCACTTCTGTGCACCACACGCGATTTGTATATAAACGACACATGTGAGGACTCCACGCAGTCGGTACCCTGCCGGCCGCACCTCGTGCATCGTGCATCATTCCAATGGCAGATACTGCAAAGGTCGTTGCCACGCTTCAGAGAATTATCCCATTGAATAAGTACGGTATGGTCGTATCACTCAGATAAGCAGGCGCGAAACTTTGAGAAATTAGGTTGAGATAAATAACCATGATATTAAAAATGGATCATAGTCACAAGTTCCTACACAAGGCTTCATCGTGAATGGCTGTTGACAGTTACCGAGATAGACAAGATATGTTACAGTAAATACTATGATACAAAAATAATGCACATTGCTCGTTAGAGGTTAAGGGCGACTATATATCTCATGATCGTCAGGGATGCCAACATCTCTGTACTCGCTGAGTCAACATCGGTTGGATAATTTAAAACAGATATCATACCAGTTGCGAGGTGCGGATATGCCTCCTCAATAGCGAGCACACATCCAGAGGAACCGTTATATTCTGGCTCTCCGGGTACTTTCAACGAATAAGAAGCGACATGGTGGTTGTTTGCATTCGTACACTGTTTGCATGCATTAGGATCAAAAATAGACCTCAAAGATGTTTGAGGAAGGCCTACCGTCCATTCCTCCCCGGCTGTACTCCTCCAACTCCATCTGTACACTTGGCCATCAGACCCCACGAACTTTCTTGTTCTCTCGCTGGATGACGATCAGCGTGGGTGACGTATGACTGATCGAGACTAACCTTCCGTGGGCCGATGTTTCGACAAGGAATTCGTTGATAGGGATCTGAGCCCCTGATCCAAAAGATATAGTCCCTAGCGAGTGGTTGGGGCCAAAGTTTAGAGTTACGAGGGGGGTGACAGAATCCGTCATGTACGCCTTGTCATATATTATGTATGTAGTATGTGTAGACCCTCGAGCTGTGCATCGAAGCGTCAAACGGAAGCGGTCGTTGATGTCCACAAAGTCCGACCCCGTCAGCTTTCCAGTCTTGTCCTCCAAAAGGTAAGGCATTCCATAAGTTGTCATGGTCGACGAAAAGTTGCAGACAAGGCGAAAAAAGGCTCTGAGGAGGGGATAGACGGAGGAAGGATTCAGCCTCATCCAATATATTTCTGCAAGCAGGCCATGACAAGTATTCAGCCGTTTTTGGCACGCACGTCATGCATGTCAAAGGAATTCATGCTATCTGGGCATCGGACGAGAGATTCGCACCGCCGCAATAGCCGAGATTGACAGTGAAGTGGTAAGTCTACCACGACATGAGAGGCACGTTGAATGACACGCTAACCAATTGAACGAATGGAACCAGAAGACACACGAAAAAAGGAATGTAAATCAAGGCGTCCGTGATGCGCAGCGTTCCGAAAGACCTGATGAACCAAATTAACCGTAGCCGTAAGTGGGATGACGTACTATGCGGGAAGACGTCGACACTATAGAGGTAAAACACAAGCTTCATCAGGTTCCTCTCGTTCATGGGCGTTCGATGAACCTGAAATCATGCGACTACCTCATCCTTGATTCATTCCGACCCTTCGGTACTGGCACCAACATGCGTTCCAGGCGCAACGAGGCTGCGCTGAGCTGTCACAGCCTCCGACCGATTGTGACAGAACCAGCGTCAGTGTATTAGTAAGGGAAAGGCCGATGAGGTATTCGCGAAAAAATATAGCACAAGCCTGTGAGTTTCCCCGCACTCATGATAGAAGTTCTGTCTGCATACTTTGATCCAGAAAGATAGAAGCCCGATGAGGCATGAGACTGGTGAGGATGTGATTTTACACACGGATAAATATTTCTCAGAATGACATACATATCTACAATCGAAGATCTGGCAGCAAACAAGTTATAGGTTCGCCGCCAAGCGATGTTTGGATTAAGGCGCAATTGATAACACTCATGTGTTTGATCTCCGACTGGCAGCCATGCTGAAATAGCGTAGCCCTAACGTACGTGAAATCAGTGTCCAATCCATACTGAGTCAATCTCCAGACATACTCCAGGCTGATTGCAGTTTTACACGCATCTTTCATTACGACGCCGGCAGTTTCAACAAATGCCCAGTCATGCAAGCATAGTGTATTGTGAGCTAGTGTGAGGCAGATAATAACTGCGGAACGGCACAACGGATGAACATACAACACTTCGCGGAAATGGTATGACATACTTCTTGAAGAAGATCTAGGCGAGCTAATCTCGTCCATAACGGGTACCCGGCCTCTCCCTGTCGTTCAAGTTCCACCGCCGTCTATCTCTCTGACGTTCTCTTTCTCGATCCATCTCGTCATAATCCTTCGCATGTCGAACAGCATGTAGTTCATGAGTAGGTGAACGATTACGATGAGGGGGACTACGCTTGTCATAATCCTCGTGTTTGCCGGGTCGAGGTGAACGCGAACGAGTTCGAGTTCTACGGTGACGTCGCTCATAGTCATCATGACGAAACTTGCGATGCTTCTCTTTGCGAGCCTTTTTCTCTTCCTTCCGTTCAGCTTTCTTACGACGCTTCTCCTCTGTCTCTGAAGTATGTTGCCCATCATTATCTGTGGGATGTGGTTGTGCAAGACCTGGGAGAGCGTCTGTAGGCGCCTTCACAGCAGGAGTGCTACTAGAGGCAAACCCACTGGAAAATTCGTTCGGCACCAGACTGTCACACCTTGAAGACAACACTCACAGTGCAGCAGCAAGTGCCTCGGCTTCTGCTTCCTTGATTTTTCTTATCTCTTCAGCCTTGTCAGCATCACCCGATTTGTCTCTGTTATACCAGTGAACGTCCTTGTTCTTCTGCCACCTTCCGGTGGGGGCATTGATACTGTGGCCCAGATAGTTCTACACTGACAATTAGGCACGGCAAGGGCAACGTGTGATTGTTGACTGACCTCTCTGTCTTTATCTGCAGAAACATCCGACCATTTGAATTCTGCCTGACCTCCTCGAGTGCCTCCACGAATTGGCTCAAACATTGGAAAGTGGTGAGCTGGTAAAGTGGTTTTACCTTAGTTTGAACTTTGCGCAGGCCCAACACCGTGAGAAGACCTTTGAACGTATACATGCCTGTTTTGGAGATACGTCCGACAATCTCCCATGTCTGACTCAATTGAATCTCGTGTTCCATGCTCTATAAACGTGCCCCGCGCTCTACGGACACGAGTTTCTCCTCATGGTTAAGTATGATGACTTATGTACTAGAAAGTTGACGGACTATGTGGCCGAATTTCCGAGCCTTCTGCCATCAGACGATTGCGCTTCCCTCATCATCACACACCTCTAAGCACGAAACCTTCTGCTCACGTGGATTCAATGGGGATGTTACGGTGACGACTCATTTTAGCCAAGTACTACATAGAGTGCTTTTGCTTCGCTTTGTTGACCGTCCTGCACGTGTGCAAGACTCAGGTCAGGGTGATGTTATACTGTGTCAGAAACCTCATTGTCAAGCCAATTGGTGTTAGATCTTGCCGGAGGAATGATTATTCATATGATGGATATTAATGCTCGCGGGCCAACAGGGTTGGGCCCTGACATGCAGCATCCAGCCTTCAACTTCAAAAGTGACCATCTACTAAACGTATTAAGTCCTGAGCGGTCTAAATATTAATCTGCATCATGCGCCGCATCTGTTGTATGCATGCATGCGGTTCAAAAACTACTTTGTATTGTCTCGGGCGAGCCTCGTGATATCCTGATCATCGATGTTTGAGAGTCCAACTATAGATGGCATTGGGTAGATTTCCCATGTGTCTAAAGTCGTCGTTGTGGAACATGGTTTTCGAGTTTTGGTTTTTCACGATTGTTTTGCTCTTGTTGCTTCTGCCATCATCTTCGTTTCATCTCAATCGGCCAGAAACATTGGAGCGCCGGAGACATGGACCTCGATGGTCTATTTCAGCGAAGATCCTAACACACTCACACCGTCCCCGAAATTGTGCAATCGCTGCGAGAATGCTGAGAGGCGCTGTCCCTGTGCGACCCCACAAGTGATGTGCCTAGGGCTTCTATTAAGTTCCAGCATGACCTGTCCACCCCGATAGCTCTTGCACTTTCCTGTCGACCGAATACACTTTTTGATCGAGGTAAGTTGACCAAGCTATCCTTTTATTGGCCCGGGTGTTCACGACAGTTTGCTGACCTCGAGTCATCGATGCTTAGACCTGCAGACGACCTAAGAATTTGTATGATCTCCGCGTTGGCGCCGTCCAAA
>Ga0153978_1000541_pt1 | contig 10156 bp, 15 predicted proteins | sample TSGA062MetaG_FD_104749 | JGI IMG/M metagenome (GOLD analysis project Ga0153978, IMG submission 104749) | Attine ant fungus gardens microbial communities from Georgia, USA - TSGA062 MetaG | ecosystem: Host-associated > Fungi > Mycelium > Unclassified | place: USA: Georgia, Yuchi Wildlife...
ATCTTAGGGCAGTCCTTTGTTCTATTCAAGGACAGATGATAATCTATGGGTAAAGATCAGTGTCATGTGCAAACATTGAGGACCTTGTATCTCCATGGGATCTTATTGCCTTGGGATCTATTTATAGCCGAAAGAAGCGCATTGAAGAGAGCTTCATGATGGTCATTGAAGCAAACGATTACGTTAAGCAGTTCCTGAGATATCAGTGATTTAGTGTCTGGTGACTTGGTAATCACTGACTGATCTGCTGATAACTCAGTGAATACTGATTGCTTTGAGACATTTTTGGTACTGTTTGAAAGGTCTTCTTGAGGGCTTTTGGTGGCCATTTAGATCGTTGAAATCGGTCAAGTATTCTTGGAGTTATGGTCTGAATGAAGTTTGTGACACTTTGTCATGCATATCATAATTTGATTCAGTTGAACTAAAGGTTTTTGAGTAGAAGACAAATGGGTAGATCTCTTCTCTAGAATAAATAGGAAGAATAGCTACTAGGGCATAGTCTGAGGCATCTGTCTCCAGTAATACTGGTAGTTCTGGGTCCCAGTATCCTAAGATAGATACTGAGGTAAATGTCTCTTTGAGGGTGTCAAAGGCTGCTTAGTACTCCACCATCCATAGCTAGGGCTCATTCTTCTAGGTCAGGCAGGTGAGTAGTAATGTTATCTTGGAGTAATTACTGATAAACCTTCTATAGAAATTCACAAATCCTAGAAAGGATTGTATATTCTTCACCCAACAAGGTATTGGCCATTCTTGAATAGTTTGTATCTTTTTCCTGTCCATTCTCAACCTATTAGACCCTAGAACAAATCCAAGAACTTGATCTTGTCTTGGTGGAAGACACACTTAGTAGATAATGCATATAATCTATTCTTCTGAAGTCTGCTTAGTACTTTTTTTACATACTTTCTATAATCTTCTAGATTGTCAGAATAGATTAATATGTTGTCCAAGTATACAATCACATAGACATCTAGGAGATCTATAAAGATCTCATTCATGAAGCATTGGAAGGCTGCTAGGGCATTTGATAGTCTAAATAGCATCACCAACCACTTGAAGAACCCATAATGAGTGTAAACTGCCATTTTCCACTTGTCTCCCTTGGTAATATATACTAAATAATAGGCACTGTTCAAGTCTATCTTTGAGTATATTCATGCCTTTTTGGGGATATCTAGGAGATTGTTCAGGAGAGGAATAGGGTATCTGTCCTTGCAGATCAGTTAGTTTAGGCCTTAGTAATCCACACATAGGTGCAATGATCCATCTTTTTTTTTGACAAATAGCACAAGAGCACCACAAGGCAACTTGGATAGGTAAATAATACCAAACCATAATTCCAAGACAGACAGAAAGTATATAGAACTCAGAGAAAGCATCTTGCTATTCTCTAACTATATCAATAGGTCATATAGTCTATGCTCAGGAAGTAGCTTGGCCTTCTGTTTACTAAAAATATCTGCAAACTGTTGATAGTCTTTGGAGAGCTCAGGTGGTCTTGAAACTCTCTCTTTAGTCTGGACAGTATATCCAGTAACTGTGGTAGTATAGGGTATGAGTTGGAATGTAGTTGCATCTTCAGATTTGTATATGCACTGATAAACTACTGTGTTTATCAAGGCTATATTAGGTCTAGGAGTAGTGACTTGAGGAGTATTCATAGGTTTGGGTTCTGGATAAAGGAGTAGATTCTTGGATTCAGATGGTGCAGTTGTTAGGTATATCTGGGATTCTAGATTGGCTAGATATCACAAGTGGCTACTTATGTTATGACTTGGCCAAATGGCTAGGTCATTATTTATATTTCTTTTCTTTTTCTTTTCATTTAATTAGGAAGTCAATGGATGTATGAGAAGGAATGACTAAAAGGAGATACATGGGACTTTATAAATAGAAGTAAACACAGAATATGTATAAGTAGTGTACAACAATTGAATAAGGACTCTATCAAGTTTTCTTTGTCAACTCAGACTTGGAGGTTGATTAAGTTATCTCAGGCTAAGTTGCTACAACTTACTGATTTGTGAGTTGATGATTTGATAATCAAAAGGCTCAAAAAAGAAAAGTTTAGACAGTAGCAAAAGATGTTGTTAAGTCTGAGGTTTATTCTCAGACATACAGTCCTTAAATACATAATTGTAGTAGTCTGTGTACCAGGACAGCCTACCACATAATTACTACCTATTGTTCTACATATAGGAGTGTTATTGTTCTTGAAATAGAGATAACATAACTGTCTTAGGGCAGTCCTTTGTTCTATTTAAGGACAGATGATAATCTATAAGTAAAGATCAGTGTTATATACAAATACTGAGGACCTTGTATCTCCATAGGATCTTATTGCCTCAGGTTCTATTTATGGCTGAAAGAAGTGTATTAAAGAGAGCTTTACAATGGTCATTGAAGCAAACAACTATGTTAAGCAGTTCCCGAGATATTAGTGATTTAGTATCTAGTAACTTGGTGATTGCAAACTAATCTGCTGATAACTTGATGAATACTGATCATCTTGAGATGTTTTTGGTACCATTTGAAAGGTCTTCTTAAGGGCTTTTGGTGGCCATTTAGATTGTTGAAATCAGTCAAGTATTTCCAGAGTTATGGTTAGAATAAAGTTTGTGACATTACTTTCTCTCTTGGTTCGAGCTCTATTGAGAAGTTATCTAGTTTTTGGTAAACTCTGAAGATATTCCTACAGCTTTTCACCTGCATTATATAGATTTTCCTTAGGCTCCTGTGTGTTGTCTCCTTGACTGTATCCTTTCTATCTAACAAGAAATTTGTTTTTTCTATATCTTTGTTGTGAATCTAGAATCTTCTCTACCTCCCATTCTTCCTGGCCCTGTATCAAGGTTGGTGGTGGGGGTGTGGATTTCTGTCCATGGATAGTGGATTTAGAGAACTGTGCTAATTTGCTAGTATAAAAGACTGGGTACAGTGCTTGGTAGTGAAGTGGCATCCTAAGCTAGAACATAACCAAGAACAACTTTTCTATTATTTTGAATGGTCCTTTATACTAGGGTTGTAATGCTCACTTTGTAGTCTGGTAATCCTTTAGATTGAGTAGCACCTTGTCACCAACTTTGAATAGAATGCTTTGGACTTTCTAGTCATAGTTGTTATTGATAGGCAGTGAATGCTCTTAGTGATTACCCTAGGTGGATGTTCAAGAAGAACTCGATGGAGTTCTTCCTTAGATTGGACTACTACTTATACTATTTTACAGTGGCTGTACTACTACTAGTCCACAATCACATGTTCTTCCAGAATGTTCTATAGTCACTTGACCTTGTTATGTGATTTGGTTTCCTAAGTTCCCACACTATTTATACCTTGACCTCATTGTATGACTTGAGATTTTGGATTAAGTGTTTAAATACATAGGAGACCATTTTCTTCTTGGGGCTCTCATAACATAGCCCCCTCTTCAAGTTTCCTTGTCCTAAGGAATTTTTCCATCAACTCCAGTTTTCGTCCCACCTCTTTTCCCTTTCCCTTTCATACCTCCTTTTTCCCCAACCATATAGCAATTTTGCCATGAACTCCCTAGGTAATTCCTGACTAAATTCCTTTTCTTCTTCTTCTTGCTTCTGTCACCTTAGTTCTTCAATCTCTTCTCCATATATTCTCTCGAACTCTTCTACCAACTCTTTCACATTCTCTAAGTTTTCCCTATTCTCCCAAGTATCTTCTTCTGCCATATACCCCTTCTACCTCACCAGAAACTTTTCCTTCCCCCTAACTGTTCTTTTGTTTATGATTTTTTCTACCTTGAATTCCTCTTCTCCTTTAATAATGACCAGTTTTGGTGGTGTCTTCTTCTGCCCTCCTACCTGTGGTTTATAGAGTCATACTCTACTTATGTTAACCACAGGGTGTATTTTAATAGACTTAGGTAGTTCTAACTCTATTGTGTTACTAGAGACAATTCCCTTAACTTTGTAGAGGCCCACAAAATGCTCTGTCAATTTCTCTGATCTCCTCCCCTTCATCTGCCATTTTAAGTCTTTTGTACTTAGCAGTACTAAGTCTCCTACTCTGTATTCTTCTTCCTCCCTTTGCCTTCTGTTCACAAACTTCTTTATTTCTTCCTGCGCTTTCCCTAGTGCTGCTTTTGCTTCCTTCTAGATTTTCTTTATTCTTTCCACAAATTTCCCCACTGCTTCATACTTCCTCTTTCTCCTCTCTTCAAACCCCATCCTTGGATCCTGACCATAGCTCACTTTGAATGGCAATATTTTTGTTACTGTGTGGATTTTGTTGTTGTACACAAATTCCATCATTTCTAACCAATCCGGCCACTGCTCTTGTCTATGGTCAATGAAGACCCTCAAATACTGCTCTAACTCCTGGTTTATCCTTTCTGTCTGCCCATCTGTTTGAGGGTGATAGGCTGTTGAGAGTTTCATCTGGATTCCCAACAAGTTATTCAACTCTCTTATTATTCCTGCTGCAAACTGCACTCCTCTATCTGATATGATGCTTTTGGGAAGTCCATGTAACTTCCATACATGATCTTGAAACAGCTTTGTGAGTCCTTCTGCTGATGTTTTCTCCATTGTGGCTATAAAATGTGCCATTTTGCTAAAACAGTTGTATACTACCAGGATAGCATTGTATCCCTGGGCTAATGGCAGCTTGGTGATAAAGTCTGCTAAGATGTGGCTCTATGGCTTTTCTGGGATTGTATTGGGCATCAGTTTTCCCACTGGTGCTTTGCTTCAATTCTTGTACCTTTGACACATGTCATATCCATCCATCTACATACCTCCCCATCTCCTTTGTTACTCCTGGCCACCAGTAATTCCTGGTGACCAACTCTGCTGTTTTCCATCTCCCTCTGTGTCCTCCTACTGGGGTGTTGTGGTGCAATTATATTATCTCCCCCCTGAGTTTCCCTTCTGGTACGTATATCCTCCTTTCTTTTGTTACTATCCTATCCTCTATTTTCTATTCTTTGTCTTTCAGCATCTTTATTCCTGCCCTCTTCAGCTCTTCTACCGCTTTCACTACCCTTTCATCCCCTTCCTGTGTCCTTTTGATTCTTTTCTTTAGGTCTCCTTTCTCTATCATTGTTTTGGCTTCCCTAATCCATTCTGGTTTTATCAGTTTCTGGTCCTTGTTGTCCTTTTCCACTCCCTCCTGCCAGTTGGGTCTCCTACTTAGTCCATCTGCCTTCCTCATGCTCTTTCCTGGAACGTGTTTTAATATAAAATTAAATCATGACAGATATAGGGCCCATCTTGCTTGTCTACAGTTTAATTTTTGGCTTGTCATAAAATACTAGAGGTTCTTATGGTCTGTCCAGATTTCAAATTCGAGTTTTGCTCCCTCCAAGTAGTATCTCCATACTTCTAGACACCTAATAACTGCCAGCATCTCTTTATTGTGAATTTCATAATTTTGCTCTGTAGCATTCAACAATTTAGAGATGAAGGCCACTGGCCTCTACTTCCCATCCTCACACTTTGTCGACAATACTCCCCCTGTTGCATAGTCTGAAGCATCTGCCTCCACTCTCATCTCCCTATCAATATCTGGAATAGCTAAGACAGGCTCTATGGTGAATACTGCCTTAAGCCTTTCAAACGCCTTCTCCTGTTCTCTTTCTCATTTCCATTTCTGCTCCTTCCTGACCAGTACATGCAGCAGTACTGCTAACCTAGTGAAGTCTTTTATAAATCTTCTGTAATAATTGACAAGACCTAAAAACTTCTGCACTTTTTTGACATTTCAGGGTGCTGGCCAGTTTAGTACTCCTTCCACTTTTTCCTTCTGCATTTCCACCCCTCTTGGACCAATTACTACTCCCAGAAATTCTACCTCTCTTACTTTCCATTTACACTTTTTGGGCTTTACAAATAGGTCATTCTCCTCTAATCTTTTTAGTACCTCCTCTACTAACTTGTCGTGTCCCTCTTCAGTGTCTGTGGCTACCAGGATATCATCAATGAATGTTGCCGTGTCTCCCTGGTTTATGAGATCTCTAAATAGGTCATTCATCATTGTTTGGAAGGTAGTGGGAGAGTTCGTTAACCCAAAGTACATGACTGTGGGTTTGTAAGCTCCAATATACATTGTAAATGCTGCCTTTTACTTGTCTCCCTCTTTGATTCTGACATTATTGTATCCCCACCTCAGGTCCAGCTTTATAAACACCTTTCTCTTTCCTACCCCATCCAGTATGTCCACAATAAGAGATAAGGGGTATCCATTCTTTATCATCCACTGATTTATGTATCAATAGTCCTGCACCATTCTCTGTGTACTATCCTTCTTTGCTACGAAGTGTACTGGTGACGTTTGGGGTGACTTGGAAGGTCAGATATATCCTTTCCTTAGCTAGTCTTCTACAAACACTTGCACCTTCTCCCTTTCCTCCCTGGACAGTGAGTACACCTTTCCCTTTTTCAGCATAAATTCTTCCTTCAACTCTATGGCATGGTCCCAGGTTTTTTGTACTGGTATCTTTTTCAACTTCTTTTTTCTGAATACCTTCCCCTACCTCCAAAACCTTTTAGGCACCAGTTTTTTCAATGTTTCTTTATCCTTGTCCCTCTTCACTTTCTTTACTTCCTTTCTCTTCTCTTCTTGCTTTCTCTTTCCACATATAGGTGGACAGTATGTTATTTCTACCTCTTCTTTCTCCCAATCTATCTTTGTGTTATGGGCTGCTAGCCACAGCATTCCCAGTATCACCTCTGTTTTTCCTAAGTTACATACATTGTTATGAGAGCCCCAAGCAGGAAAAAGTCTCCCGTACATTGGAACACTTAGTCCAAAACCTCAAAGCATACAATGGGGTTAAGATATAAATAACAGGGGAACTTAAGAAGCCAAGTTATGTGATAAGGTCACAAGGTTGTAGAACATTCTGGAGGAATATGTAATTGTGGACTAGTAGTGGTACAGCCACTGTAAAAGTAGTATAAGTAGTAGTTCAATCCAAGGAAGAACTCCATCGAGTTCTTCTTGAACATCCACCTAGGATGATTACTAAGGACACTCACTGTCTCTCAATAATACCCACCCTCATCCAGACTTCCCTTAGCGGCTGGAGTGTGCGTCATACATCTCTTACTCTCTCAGTTGTATTGGTAAACTTTGATTTATTGCCCAGCTTTTCTGGGCACAATATACTGTACAAATTATTGGAGGCCAGCTGAAAGCTTACTGTCCTCCACTTTCTTTTGCTAACTCATGTAGCGTTTCCACTACCCTTCCTTTGTGTCTTTCCCAACAATTTTTGGCCATATGGCCCCACTTTCCACATACATAGCATGTTCTATCCCCCCCCCTTCCTCTATCTACATCCATTGCATTTGGGTTTCTTCTTGGACCCATTTGAGCTCCTTCTCTATTGGATGTATTTCCTCCTCCTCTCTCTCTGTATCCTCCCCCTATTCTCCATGTTATTTGTCCCCCCCTTCCTCTATATGATCCTCCTTCCCTTGGCTATGCATTTTCCCCTGGGTACACCACATTCCTCCCCAACATTCTTTCTTCTATTCTGCTTTGCCTCTAGTTTCTATCTAACCTCACCACTCTTTCCTGCCACTCTCCAATGGTGGTTGGTGGTTCTTCTGCTTCTGTCAACTTCCTTCTAATACTCCTGTTGAGTCCTCTCTTAAACTCTTCAATAAGAGGTCTTCTCTCATAGCCGCTCCCCCTGGCAACCTTTTTGAATTCCTGTACATACTTGTCACAGGTCCTTCCCCCTTGCTCAATTGTTCTTAGCTATTCTATCTTCCTTTCTTCTTTTGATGTCTCCCCAAAGTTGTCCCTTATCTTAGTAAACAATTGCTCTGTTGATTTCACCTCTGACTCTCTCTTGGCCAGTTCATCCAGTAGGTTGTCCTTCTATGCCTCTGCTACTCCTCCCTGCACATATGATAATACCCAGGCTACCTGGATTGCTGCTGCTTCTTCTGCCATCTTCATCCTTATATATAAGTAAGCTGCGTTAATGAATATGCTCACCTCCTCCATCCTTCCACTAAAGACTTGAGGTTTCACAACCTCTACTCTGTTTCCTTGTTGCTGAAGGAGCATGGTACTAACCTGCTGCTGCAGGGTTGCAATCATGGCAAGGAGTTGCTCCTCTCAAGAGATGGGTGCCAGAGAAGGTTCTCCTTGTTGCTGTTATTGGCAGGACATATGTAATGGTAATGATGATAATGATGGTGATAGTGATGATGATTCCTTGTAAGAGGATGAGTGATCTTCTTTATCTATACTTCATAGCTAATTACCAACTAAGAAGGGTGAAGCAATATTATCCCTAAGAAGGGAATCCCTAAGCTAGACAGGCCTTTAGGAGGTTTCTGTCATTCTCCTGTATAGACTGGTCACAATGGATTGGTAGTATGGAGCTAATAGTGAAAGAACTAGTTATGAGCCCTCTTGGTATAGAGGTCAGGTCTCAGGTAGGGACACAAGCTTTGTCCAGGCCATCTACCCACTGTCCCTAACTGACAGTGAAGTCCCCTTTATAGCTAGGGCCCACTATCCAAGATGCTTTCAAGTGCTGTGCCCGTTAGCAAGGATAATAAGAGAGTAAGTGTAAGTAAGGATGTTGAGGCTACGAGGTGCAGGGTCAACAGTGGGGTATCGAGTTCCTATGTTATTGATAGGCAGTGAATGCTCTTAGTGATCACCCTAGATAGATGTTCAAGAAGAACTCAATAGAGTTCTTCCTTAGATTGGACTACTACTTATACTATTTTATAGTGGCTGTACTACTACTAGTCCACAATCACATGTTCTTCCAGAATGTTCTATAGTCACTTGACCTTGTCATGTGATTTGGTTTCCTAAGTTCCCACACTATTTATACCTTGACCTCATTATATGGTTTGAGATTTTGGATTAAGTGTTTAAATGCATGGGAGACCATTTCTTTCTTGGGACTCTTATAACAAAATCCTTGTCCTTGATTTTTGTAGGTCTGGACTCTCTTACCTTTGTACTTTCCACAGTCCACATACATTGCCACATCTCCCTTGTAATCCATCCTCTCTCAAGTAAGAGTGCACTTTCTAGAGGCATATTCCACTTTTTACAGTACTCTTGCACCTTTTTCTATGTGGAATGTACTGGCCTTCTCTTCTGCTGCACTTTTTGTGGTCTAGCCACATGCACCACCTCTTTCTCTCTTCTCTTTTTCTTTTCAACCTCAATATTTGGGCACTTCCACTTGTAGTGTCCTATTCTCCAACACCTGAAACATTGTACTCTCTCTTTTACTATCTCTTGTCTTCTCACTTTTACTTCTTCCTTTACTCTACATTGCATTACCCTACTTGCTATCATTTCAAATTTATTCTGGGAAATTAGTTTCCCTTTTATCTTCTCCTTTCTATTCCTGCAGTTGCAGACCAGATGCCCAGACTTCCTATACTCCTAATACACTCTTCCTTCTCTGTCTTTTATCTCTGCCCTTAGTTTAGCAAGGGCATGCCATTGGTTGAGCATCCTGCTCATGAGAGAGTTATATTGATCTAGAGACATAGTGCTATGTCTCCAGAAAAGTCAGATAAGAGAATGATCTCACTAATATTATGTCTATTGGAACACAAGATCTTCACCCAGCCAGACATCTACTGTCCTACTTACTACTGCCCTAATACTATGGTTATACTATCACCCCAAGGAGAGGATCTCTAACCTAAATGTCTTCTTAAGAATGTAGCATCACTCCTCTGTGTGTACAGCCTACAATGGGACTTTAGCACAAGATTTATAAAGTGAAAAAGATACAAGTAGTTTACTAGCAACACCACTCAATTGGCAGGTCAGGTCTCAGACACAATACCTGAGCTTGGTACTGTGCTTCTACCAATAGTCCCTAACTGACTATCAAGTTTCCTTAAGCCTAGAGCCCAGCTATGTCATAGTGGTCCCAAGTTGTGTTATCCAGGTACCAAGGAAGATGAGAGAGTAAGCTGGCAAGGCTCTGTGATGAGCAGTGCCAATAAGAGAATTGAGTTCTAGTATAGCAACTTAGCCTGAGATAACTTAACCACACTCCTGGTCTGAGTTGGCAAGGAGAACTTGATGGAGTTCTTATTCAATTCTGTATACTACTTATATATTTACTACATGGTCTGTGTACTACTTTCCTATGCTCATCAAGTGACTCTATTATGTG
>Ga0153978_1000543_pt1 | contig 10121 bp, 12 predicted proteins | sample TSGA062MetaG_FD_104749 | JGI IMG/M metagenome (GOLD analysis project Ga0153978, IMG submission 104749) | Attine ant fungus gardens microbial communities from Georgia, USA - TSGA062 MetaG | ecosystem: Host-associated > Fungi > Mycelium > Unclassified | place: USA: Georgia, Yuchi Wildlife...
GACTCGGATCGAATGGGTGAAGGTACATCTGGGGTTTATGATCGTTGTTACTCCATAACATGAAACACGACATAGCCATTGCCCATCATAAACTGACATTCTCCAACATATCATATCACTGAAGGTTGACAAATAGCCCTCCGTCCACCAGTAGTTGCGCCCCAGTGACATACTTTGCAAGATCGCTGGCAAGGAATACTACAGGTCCAGCCACATCGTCAGGAGCTATGTCGCAACTTTAGCAATAGCAGATGTATTTCAATCTAAATGTACTTACCGCCAAGCCTCCCAAGCGCTGTCCGTTTGACAGTGTACTGTCGTTTTTCTTCATTTGCAAGGTCCTCTTTATTCATGTCCGTAGCAATGGTACCAGGTAGAATGGCATTGCAGCGTATATTGTATTTTCCAAGTGCAACTGCACAACTTTGCATCATCGACAATATGCCAGCCTTTGTGGGTGTGTAATGACTTACAAAGGCATTAGTCTTCATTCAGCTACGCAGGATCAAAATGCGAACCATTGAAATTCACCGCCGACGAGCGCTGAAATAGAGGCTAGACCGATGATAGACCCCCCTTGGGGAAATTGGCTCTTCATTTGATTTGCGACCGCTGTATGCAACACCATAAGTAGTACCTCGGCCTCACGTTCTGATGAATGAGGGTACTCACCCTGCACCACGTAGAAGGAGCCATCCAAGTTTACTTGTCGGGTACGTTCCCATATAGCATGGGGCATCGTCAAGAACTCAGCGAATGGACATATTCCCGCGTTACTGACGAGCACGTCTGGTCTAACATTAGCTAAATCTTTTTCATTCTACAGGTCCTACCGATCCGTCCGAACGCCTCGACACCTGCTTTGACGATCTGTTGCGTATGTTGAAGAAACCTGAGCAGACAAATTAAAATGGCGTACATGTTGTGAAGTCTCCAAGTCCGCGATATCGCCAGGCACATCGACCACTCGACAGTTACTGTGCGTTATCGTACATATTTCTGTTCGCAACGACTGGAGTTCGGCTTGGGTTTCCCGGTCCCCAAAGTGGTGCAATATCAGGCCAGTAGCCCCATGCTTAGCTGATTCAACCGCGCATGCCCGGCCAATACCTCGAGATGATCCAGTTATGCAGACGATTTTGTTTGCGAGTAATGCCATTGCGAGATAGTCAACGCCTAGTGGATATAGGTTCCGTTAATATACCAATTTCATTTGGATAATACGAGGTTTGCAGCATCGATCGGTCCGCTGCAAACTGTCAGGGTGTCATCTTGTGACTTGTCATGACCCAGTGATCAGCCTAACTTGCCCAACCGATCGCATGTTCTACCATGGCGCGAGTGTCCGAGTCAAGTGACAATTCGAAACAGATGACAAAATGGAGGATGCAGACGGGTCAGCAACTCCGGAACATGATGTGTGTGCAGGGAAAAATTCGCCGCAATATTGAATGTTGGTCTCCAGATCGATACTGCAGTGTATGTAAAGGTGGTATTTTAAGTCATAAGACCTCAGGCCTCAGGCCTGATGTCGTGTGATAGATGAAGATGAATCGTAATCGCATAACATAGAATGGTGGGGATACATGATGCGAGGTGCGTTAAGCCAGTTGAATATGAAAGGGAAAACAACACGGAAAGGAGAGCGAGAATTCTATTACCTTCATCTGTAGAGTCAACCATATGTGAGCGTCCCGCCCCGCCGGGGCCCTGGCGGCCACAGTTACAACTTGAGGAATCAAGGATTGCGTCTTGGAGTCGAACAACCAAGTGCAAGTGCAACAGGAGACCGAGACAGTGAACTTCAGCCTATGTTGATATGTAAACTCGATTCTTGATACTACCCGCTGGAGGCAAAATCTTCCTCGACCTGCTGGTGTACTAGTAAAACCTGACGGCAATTGAAATTATTTGAATGAAATCACCTCGTTCCATTACGTAAGTTATTATTACTGGTTCCATAGTATGCACCTGAATTGTTCAGATCCAAGTCTCTCTTGCATTGACGCTAAGTACTAATGATATGGCCAGTGGGTTGGATACTAGGATTGGATCTGTGCAGCTCCACTCGCAGATGCGGATCCCGGGCCAACCGTACATTCGAGTCCACCCGCCGTAAGCCTGAGACTTAACTGATGTCACGGTAGTGCTCATATTATCCAGGTCCTCCAGGTTCAGACATTGGGAAATCCCTGTGTGAGCGACTCTACCTCGTCAATTGCTTAGAGATGTGCATTCACCTGAACAAAAGTATTCAGTTGTTAAATGTCCGTGACACATTGCCATGAACTTCGTCAAATAGTATGTGAGCTTCAAGTTGCTGGCTATTTACTGCCCACCAGAACGTAGCATTGTAATCTGGTAACAGATAATGCGACCGGGATATTCTATGTCTAATCCTGTATAGACGGTGTCCTGCGGTTCCCATTTGACAACTTCTAGAAGTATAAGGTGGGTGACCGGTCCGCGAACTAAGTCATCAGGTGCTCCTATAACCCTCGCGCAAGCTCCATCACACTCTTTTTATATCTATGATTGGGGGAACGTGACTCAGGCCAGAAGGACTTTAGGACCGTTCTTCGGGTGCTACCCGCGCCGTGGATTTTGTAGACTTTAAAAGATGCTGATACCGGGAGATCAGCATTCAACAGGAGTCATTACCTCTCTGGAGTCGAATTCATTATGGGTCAAGCGAAGATGTATGTCTCTGACTCCAGAATACTGCGATGATATCGAGGCCTTTCCTTTGGCAGATACTATGACTCTGACGCGGACTTAGGTCTCTTGACCAACAAGAAGATTGTTTTCCTCGGGTGAGTCCTCGAGTTTGCCTATGGCCCTTTGCTTTCAAGTGCAGACCTCACTCATTATCTCTTAGCTTTGGTAACCAGGGATCTGCACAAGCTCAGAACCTACGTGACAGTGGCATCTCTAATGACCAAATTCTGATTGCCAACCGTGTGGATTCATATGCTGAGACTGCGAAAGCCAAAGGTTTTCATGTCGAGCACGACTTCGTAACAGCTGCGAAAGTTGCGGACGGTGAGCGTGGATCTTAATGTTCATCCCTTGGCTAATTCCAAAACTATAAAGTGCTGTTTATCTTGATACCAGACCAGGTCCAACCCCGCGTATTTAATGAGCAATTTTCACCGCAGATGAAGAGCGACGCCACAATCGTCGTTGCTTCTGGATACAATGTTTTCTTCAACTTGTTGAAGTTCCAGCTTGGGCAGGATGTCGTGATGGTCGCCCCACGGTAAGTTCATAAACATACTATTTCGTTGGGCCATAGAGCCCTTCAATTGATGACACACCTGTAGGATGATTGGTTCTTCTGTGCGCTCTCTCCACGAGAAGGGTCGCGGTTTCCCGTGCTTTGTTTCTGTTGAGCAAAATGGAACTGGCAAAGGCTTAGATATGGCCCTTGCGCTCTCCCGCGCCATCGGTGCAACGAAACAGGGAGCCATTGCTTCGTCTGTGCGGGAGGAGACCGCCATGGATCTCTTCGCTGAGCAGGCTCTCTGGCCCAATATCATTATGATGTTCAGGTTTGAATGATAGTTGCAGATGCTACTATGAATGACATAAGGCATAATTGCCTCTAGGGAGGCTTTCAATGTCCTGAAGGATGCCGGATGTTCAGACGAGGCTCTTTGTTACGAAATGTGAGCCTACTTCTAATTGGTTTTGTTCCAATATCGAACCTGCCGCAGGTGGATGTCGAAAGAACCGGCAGAGATCTTTGAGCGGGCTGCAGATGATGGTTTCGTCGCCCAGGTAGGAATACGTACAAAGTCCAGGGGAATTTACCACTGATATATGGCATTTAGCTGAGGCACCACTCTACTGTCTCGCAGTATGGTCAATTGAGCGGTTCACTCAAACTCGGAGGAGAAACCATGCGGGAACACTTCAAGGATATTCTGTACAACCAGGCATAGTTTTTTTTCGGTCCTTTCATGCCATGACCCTTCTCATTCGCCGGTGCAGATATTGAACGGCAAGTTCTGCAAGGCTTTCAGCCAAATCGAGGACGAGCTTGACAAGGAGGGTGATGCCAACCCCTTGAATGAGCTATACAGACGATCGGAGGAGATGGAGCTTGTCAAGGCTGAGAAGCGTGTCAAAGCGAGATTAGCTGGGCTTTTGTAAAGCATCTATGTAGGGCTAAAATTTGTACTACCAAATCTCAGACCTGTGGCTGTGCAGACCCGCAGGGTTTTTGCTTGTTTGTTCGTTTAACTTTGCAACTCAAGTACCACCCACCACAAGCGAAAGCCGCCTCAGCATGATGGATGTAGACATATCTCCCAACCGAAAATCGTGCGTGTTCTACACCTTTCTTTTTTCTTTTTCACCAAAGTCTTCATAAGGTCTCGTAACCATTCCACTGATACCCATCGAACAAAACGGTCGCATCGTTCTGGCTCGCACGAGCGAGACCGCGACCGTCGTGAAAGGCGCAGAGACAGAGACTATGATGACAGACGACGACGCAGTCGTGACAGAGGGAGTGAACGAGATTATCGTGACCGCTCATACGAGAGGTCCCACAGAGACCGTGACCGTGAAAGAGACAAAGAGAGGCGCCACCGTGATGACGACAAACGGGAGCGTGGAGAAACTCATCGCCGCGACCGTGAAGATAGAGACCGCGACAGGCGCCGCAAGAGGGAAGAAATTGACGAGGCCCCAGATGAACGCTTGAAGAAAAAGAGACACGATGATATGGACGATCTTGGACTTCCTCCTCCCAAGGACAGTCCACGAAGGGGTCATGACCTCAGAGATCGCTCACGTGAACGCAGGTATCGTGACCCACGAGACGAGTTCGATGACCCTCGATACAGGAGGGAAAGGGATCGTACACGCGACAGACGTCCCCCCGTGGATGACACTCCGCTCGACGAGGATGAGCTAGACAAGCGCTCGTTAAAGACAACCCCCCCACCAATTAAGTAGGTTACCCTCGTATCACCACGACTGTTGCTCACGAGATTACAGACGACCCTCTCCTTCTTACGACGCCCAAGAAGACTACAATCCCGACGAACCTAAAGAAGATGATTCAGAAGCTCGGTCTGTCTTTGTTTCTCAGCTTGCGGCTCGTCTCACCGCGCGTGATCTTGGCTACTTTTTTGAGGATAAACTCGGTGAGGGCACTGTAATGGATTCTAGGATTGTCACAGACAGGCTATCACGCCGTTCTAAGGGGTACGCATGTTAAGTTTCTTCAATACTTCTTTGTATATTCATTCTTTGACAGCATCGGATATGTTGAGTTTCGGTCTATCGATCTTGTCGAGAAAGCTATGGCACTGAGCGGAACAGTCGTAATGGGTCTCCCTATCATGGTTCAATTGACTGAGTCAGAAAGAAATAGGCTTCATCCAGGAGATGGGTAAGTATTGGAAATCCCTGTAATGTATTTTATCAACTGATAACACAACAAGGAACCTTAATCTTCCGCCTGGTGTTCATGCGCCTCATGGAGCTATGCAGTGAGCGGAACCCACTCAGACTCGGATAAAGTTTTAACGTCTGTTACTATAGACTTTACGTTGGTTCCTTACATTTCAACCTTACCGAATCCGATATCAAGCAGGTCTTCGAGCCCTTTGGGGAATTGGAATTTGTTGATCTGCACAGGGACCCGATGACAGGACGGAGCAAGGGCTACGCGTTTGTGCAGTAAGTGATAGCTCTCTCTTCCTTTGGATATCCGTTAAATTCAGTAGATATAAACGTGCCGAAGATGCCAGAATGGCTCTCGAACAGATGGAAGGATTTGAACTTGCTGGTAGAACGGTAGGGCATGTCAAATCGCAAAACCATAGATTGTCATTCAAATCTAGCTACAGCTGAGAGTCAACACAGTCCACGAGAAGGGTACTGTGCGGTACACACAACAGGATTCATTAGACGAAGCTGGCGGTGAATCCTTCGTTGGCATTCCCAAAATATTTACTAATAGTGTGCTAGGCGGTAATTTGAACGCAGCATCACGTCAAGCGCTAATGCAGAAACTTGCTAGGATCGAGCCTGCTCCAAAACCCCAGCCGGTGTATGTACATTCAACTAAATTGTCAGCTTATTTTACTCTCATTTGCAGCAACAAACCAAACATCCCGCAAGCCATGCAATCTCGCTCTATTTTATTGAAAAATATGTTTAACCCAGAGGAGTGAGTTCATGTTCGGCTCACCACTTACAGATCTGACAAGCGCTTCTGTCTATAGGGAAACTGAGCGTGACTGGGACAAAGAGCTCGCCGACGACGTCAAAGGGGAATGTGAAGAGAAATACGGCAAAGTAGAGGCCATTAAAGTCGAAAAGGAAACACAGGTCTGCATCCTCTGGCGTATTTGGTCCTTGCCCCACCTATTGAACGCAATTGCAGGGCGAGATCTACGTCAAGTTTGACACAATTGACTCCGCCAAGAAAGCTGTACAAGGTCTGAACGGTCGATGGTTCGGTGGCAAACAAGTATCTGGGGTATTTATTTCCGATGCGATCATGGCTGCGCATCAATGAGCGATTTTTCCACGCGACTTCCTGTTTCTCGAATTGTTTGGTGCTGAAGTGATGACAGTTAAAAGACATTGATGCTTGTATGCTACAGGTCTATTGGCCCATGTTCGCAAAGTCATGCTGTGCATAGTCCTCCGGGTGAAAAGATAAAAAGCGCAGGCAGGTTGATCGCTGATTCTTGTCTATCTCATGACGAGTTTCATTTTCTCAGAGATTGCTTTCTTGCCGTAGATTCTCGTACTGTCTAAATCCAGTGATTGATTACTTTACCCCGGTGGTGACCTGACAATATCGCGCTCTAGGAACGTGGGATTCTTCAGAGTGGTCGCCAGGTTTTGGCATACGCGTCACAAGACTCGGTGAATGGTGACCAGATTTTGCACGCAGCGTTCCACATCATTAGGAGTCATTTCGGAAAAAGGAATTTGTAAGTGCAAACGCCCATTTCTCTCCTATCTTGTGACACCACTCTGCAGTTCATGTGGTTTTAGAAGCGAAGAACGGATCGATGTAAGATAAGCCTCCGGGTCACCTGAACTCGAGTCACTCGAAATAGACCTTGTCGTCCCCATTTAATGTAGCCTGCTGTCAAGTCTGTTGTTCTAATCCCATTGAATTTACTTACCTCGTCCATTGATATCTCAACATGTCCGAGGTCCAGAAACTTAACAGCCCCGATAGGCCCCCAGCACCCATGTATTGTATGAGCTCAGGCCAGTTGATGATACAAAACTAACCAAATGGTTCTCAGCGCATGCGGTGAAGATCCCGGGTCTTATCTTCCTCAGCGGACAAACCCCCGTCGACAGTGCGGGAAACGTTGTTCCAGGGGACATCAAAGTTCACACTGCAAGTCCATCCAAATCGTGTCGGTGTGCTGTCACCTGAGACTTAAGCACACCTTGCAGGCTCAATGCATCTCTAACTTAACTGACGTGTTGAAAGCTGCTGGTTCGTCATGGGATAAAGTAGTGAAAGTAAATGTTTACCTCAAGAGCATGGATGACTTTGCGACCATGAACGAGGAGTATATTAAAGTCTGTCATATCCATCCTATCCTAGAGTTGTCTCATCAACAGTACTCACAGCTCCTCCCGGTTCCTAAGCCGGCTCGTACGTGCATCCAAGCTGGAAAGTTGCCTCATGATGTGGACATAGAAATCGAAGCGATTGCTGCGGCTTAAATATCTTGGTTGACGAGCCCCATAATGTACTTGTAGGATACACCTCCGAAAATGTCATGCCAGAAATAACTATGATACAAGGTGGTGGGCGGTGATGAGTATAATTCGGTGATTAGTCTGTGGATATCTAACTTGCACAATTTGCACTGCGATATTCAAACTCTTATATGGAAGGTGAAAGCGTCAAACCACCATCTGCTAGTTCGTTCACACCATATTGATATCGCTGGTTCTGCCTCGAAGACTTGAATGATAGTAGCACAGGCTGGTTTGAAGCGAGGTATTATACATGTTACATTCAGTTTGGCTTCACTTGTACAAGAAAGATACCGACAGGTACATATTTCACTATATACTACCGAAGGCCTCGGCAACGTTCGCCACAGCATCACTTACGAGTTCGCGACCAACACCGAGGACACTAAGGAAGAGGAAGGGTCAGAAGACTATTGACTGAAGGTTTCCCAGGAACTTACCCTTGAAATAGATAGAAAGTAGATATGCGTGATCAGCTGAGCCCAATATCGTGTAATGGAAAAAGGAATCATACCATCCATAGCCAGAATTTGATGGGGTGCCTTCGCATACACTTTGTGTGAGACTGGCACACCAACTTTTTTCAGCCGTTCGCCGTATGCCAAGCCCTCATCTCTTAGAATGTCAAGTTCCATTACCGCAATCCAAGTCGTCGGAGACTTGGCTAGTAATTCGTCTGGCGCAAAGATAGGAGAGTTATCCCACTTCGTCCTGTCTGCCTCGTTCGGAAGGTAAAAGTTCCGGAACCAGAGCATTCTGTCTGTATTAAGCCAGACTGTGTTTGCATTCTCCTTCCAAGATGGGTATCGATCTTCGGTATGGAGAGCAGTATTGTCAGTCACTGGAACAATGAGCTGTGCAAGCTTCAAAGGGATCGGTGGGTCAAGTTCAGCAGCCTTCATGGAGATTATGGCGGCAAGGTTACCACCACTGGAAACAAGAGTACTCGAATCACTTCAGATATGTTGGACGGTAATCACCTACGCTGATGAACCTCCGATTGCGATTCTTGTAGGATCGACTCCTAATAGGGACGCCGTTTCCTTCTCAGAAACCCACTGCAGTGTTTCGAATGAGTCTTCGACAGCAGCAGGGTAAGGATGTTCCGGCGCCAGGCGATAATCAGGTGATGCTACGATACATTTTGCTCCTAGATGCCAATTATGAGCTTAAGATAGTTTTATGTCAACACCCTCGTGATTGTACCTTTGCAAATCCGAGAGCAGAAAGCATTTTCTGTGTCAATGTTCCCAAGGGTCCATCCACCTTCAAGTCAAAATATTACTTCAAAACCGTCAATCCAGAAAAGTTCCCCGGGCTCACCACCGTGGTACCAGATATACACAGGCCAGCCCTTAGGGGGAGGAGCACCCTCTGGAGTAAAGACGCGCACTTTGCAGTGGCTTAATCCATAATCTTTAACACTACCAACTTGCAAGATCTCTGCACTTCCCGGTACAGTGGGACGGTTACGGATGGTAGGATCCCAAGGGAGTGCGTGAGGGGGGACAGTATGAGCAACATACTCGTTGTGGAAGACAACGTATTCGGGATCGAGACGCGGAAGGATGGCTGGATCAATAGCTTGTGGAGCTGCCATGGGAGTCAACCTAAATTTTGTATAGGAGCAGGCTCCGGTTTAGAGAGATAAGTATCTTCCCTGAGCTTACCTCCGAGTCTATGTAGAGGATGGGCCAGTGAGTACAATCACCTCGGTCACCTACGGACCGATCTTATGAGGTCACCAGGTCGTCCGACGGAAGTCCGTAGATAGGAGGAGCTGTTCTTAGCTCGACAGTTCATAAGAGGGCTATCGAAGTTAGTTTGGAAAGGAAGGTTGAGTGACCCTTGTCATATGCGACATATCGCCTGTACAACTTGAACGAGATGCGGCACCAACATAAAGATATAAATAAAGGCCATTGATCCATTGGTGTTAGCCGCCAACGCCGACCCCCGCCGCAATCATGCCACCTATTCTACAGACTAAAACGCCATCACACTTCCTTAACCTTGATAAAGATGCATTAGTGGCTGAATTTGTAGGTAAACCACTCAACGCGCTAAGAACGCCTGCCTTAGTCGTGGACCGTGCGGTGTTTGCAAAGAACTGCAAGAAAATGCATGAGAATGCGAGAGATTGGGGAGCATCGTTTAGAGGACACTTGAAGACTCATAAGGTAAGAGTCTATAGAACGAATATAAATGTAATCTAATGACTTTCATTAGACAGTCGAGGGAACAAGATTGCAGCTGGTTTCAGACTGTGACAGAACTTCTGCCGTCGTTGTATCAACTCTCATGGAGGCTTGGGGAGTTGTGCATGGTGGCCTAGCCGCTGACGGTACAGTCAAAGATGTTAGACC
>Ga0153978_1000545_pt1 | contig 10106 bp, 6 predicted proteins | sample TSGA062MetaG_FD_104749 | JGI IMG/M metagenome (GOLD analysis project Ga0153978, IMG submission 104749) | Attine ant fungus gardens microbial communities from Georgia, USA - TSGA062 MetaG | ecosystem: Host-associated > Fungi > Mycelium > Unclassified | place: USA: Georgia, Yuchi Wildlife...
GGATATTGGGGGGTTGGGGGCTGCGTGGGGTATTGAGGGTTTGGTGACTGCGCAGGATATTGCGAGTTCGGGGGCTGAGCAGTATATTGCGGGTTGGGAGGTTGAACAGGGTATTGCGGGTTGGAAGGTTGAGCAGGGTATTGCGGGTTGGGAGGCTGAGCAGGATAGGCGCCGTATGGCTGTGGAGGAGCGCCCTGGAGGTAGCCTCCGTAGTTCGCGTATGGAGGTTGAGCGCCGTACTGTGCCATAGTAGGCTCGAGTGAGGGAGGTGCTGTATCCTCGCTTGCTGCGGCGATTGAAGACGTCCACACTCCTTTTCCACGAATAGCTTGGATGATCGCGAACAAAACGATCGTGTCATAGTAAAAGAAGACTGGAACACGGATGCTCTAGCGACTAGGAAGTCATACGCGTGTTGAAGACGTACCACTGAAGAAGATAATGAATGCAGCAGCCTCCACCACTGTAATCTCATAACAAATCTGATTGACTGTGGGATCTGGCGATGACGATCAATAAGCTGGAATGGGCGGACACGACTGCCCAAAACCCACAATCATTGTAAATACATCCTTCAGGGAAGCTATATGTCTTGCCAGTCACGGTATCACCGGCAGTGGCAACCCATAACACCCAGAGGACAACTAAAAAGACGATCAATAAACGAGAAAGGTCTCAAGTCAAATGACGTACAGAACCAGACGATTTCAAACACGATCATAGAGGTGAAGACTCCACGGCGCAAGCGACCCAGGACCAAGCTGCCCATTAAATCAGTTACATCGCGAAGATTTTCTGAAAAATGGCACTCACAACAGCGGAAGGGACACGACGGTGATACTACCAGCTGCAAGCCCAAATGCGGCAAAGCTAGTGTACACATTTTGATTTCCAGCAATGAGCGACTCGATGTGAGCGCAAATGCCAATGATGACAAGCGCTAATACTGAACAAAAGGCTATAGCAAGAATATTCAGTTCCCCGCATCACGTACCATTGTAGCGCCCAACTCACAAAAAATAACGATACGAAGCCAAGGAAGGACAGCCATTTTCACCTACTTCTACGACAAGCAGGGCGCGTTCAAAATGACAGAAAAAACGTAGATCAGGCTGAGGTACTAGACGGTGAGAGGGAGATGTGAAAACTTTGAGTGCAAAAATTATTACGACTTATGTCGTTTGACGTTGACACCGCTTGACGGTCACATCAGACAACCACTTGACTAGTAGAGGTAGCCGATCGACATATGTAAATACGAACCTGGTTTGCCAAACGTCACGAGTCAACTAGTCACCGCTGCCTCTATCGCAAAGCGCAACGCCAAGACTATGAAACAATGCATTTTGACCGCTCATCAGATCAAACAGTAAGAAAAGCTCTTGGAGAATTGGACGCACATGACCTCGCTGAGCGGGTATTGTAAGCTTCGCCATGCCATGGCTCGTTTGACACCGAGGAATCGGATCACGGTACTAGTATATGAGTCAAAAACCGGGGACCACCGTGACGCTAACTAGCTACTAGTAGTAAGCAAACTTTCCAGGTCGCGATACGGAACCTTAATGGTAAAGCGAAAAGGAAAAATAAATGAATCAAGCTTTAGACGATGCGTGTGACTGGCATAACTCAATAGTTTTTGCCACTTGGAGACATGATGAGGCAAGATCTCACAACGAGGCCAGTAAATACATTGAGCCCACACTGATCACACAATTGAGCGCTTACTGTCACGGAAGAATTACATCGTTTCCGCACTGGTACGATAACGTCATGCCTTCCACCTGAAGCTGACCAACAGAGAGGATCGACACTGAGGGATCCACTGAAGATAAAGATAAAGTTGTGTTGTATATATGCGAGTCAGGCACTCTACTGACCTCCCCGCCAGTTGTAAACCTTCAAGAGCATTAATCACGCTACGCCAAACACGGTCGAGAAGCAACGAATTCAGCACTTTGATGAGAAAGTCGCGGTTATGGCATGTCCAAGACACGCGGCAACCAGTTGTCGCCAAGGAACCTTCTAATCAGAAATGCAAGGGTTTCCTATTCAGAGGAAGTAGTCCGCAGGAGGTCGCTTTGCTGGGATGGAGCGTACGTCCTAGGTGATGCCACAGGCCAAACGATCAGATCACAGCGTTTGCATCATCATTTTCATCCCCGCATATCGCCTTCGGGCAAGTTGGGGGATTTCAAAACGCAAGGAACTTACCGAGGGTGCATGTTGGAAAACTTTGTATTCTTGAGCGAGGTGTTCATCTAGCTCGAGAATCGAAGCCACATTACCACACCTATCACGACCGCAGTCAAATCGCGAATTATGAAAGCCGAGACGAACGCAAGGCTTTAATTTGTCCAGCACTCACCGATAGCAGTAATTGGGTGCGCTCCACACTGTCACTATCATGTTGTCGAACATGAGCTTGTATCCTTCCATAGCAAGTTGATGAGCCCGTGCGATGAGGTCAATAGAGTTATGGTGCGCAAATGTTTTGGTAATGTCGGCGCCGAATAAAAAGCCAGCGCCCCGCGGAGATAGACCCCAGCCAGTAATATCTGCGTATAAGAAAGACGTGCTGTGAAGAGGCAGCGCAATCAAGCATGATTAAGGAATAACAAACCGTCTGGATCGGACCAAAGGAGGTCACACATTGGTCCATCATGAGGAACCTCCTGTTTTCGATCTATGGCGCGTATCTAAAGCAAGGAGGTGAGAAAAAGACGGAGAGGTGCGACATCAACATAATGAACACACCTGATCGATGGCCTGCAGGTTGGGACTGAGTCCGCCATGGACACAAAAGACTCTTCCATCTACAATTGCGCCTAGCGCAAGATAGTCAAAGACTTCGCAACACCATCTCCACACGTTGGTGCTACCATACTTTCTCTGACATTCATCATAGAATCCATACACCTGTGTGATCTGCCTTGACTCGTGGTTCCCCCGGATCAACGTGATTCGCTCCGGATAGCGGACTTTGAGTGCTAGGAGGAGTAAAAACGTTTCGACGCTATAGAAGCCCCGATCCACGAAATCACCTGATACAGGGGGATATCGAACATGAGACGGCCGATGGGGACGCACTAGGACGGTACGCTTACCCATGAAAAGGTAGTTCGTCTCCGGGCAAAACCCGCCCACTTTGAACAATTCCATAAGATCAAAGAACTGCCCGTGGATATCGCCGCAGATCTGTATCGGAGTTGAGAGGATAAGTATTAGCCTATGGAGACGGTTGAATTGAATTGAAACATGCACCGTCACAGGGGAGTCCACGGCTTGGACATTCGCTTCTTCTATCAGTATCTCACGGGCCTTGAAGCAGAGCCGCTTGACCTGTTCCTCGGATATGGGTTCACATCGTGTAAGCTGGTCTATCTGGCTGTAAGGTCGACGTGCGAGAAGTACGGATTGCACAGCAGTGGGCGGAAGTGTATTGTATGCATCGGATGATGCAATGCATGGAAGACCGAGAATTGATCGATAATAACACGTTTATCGTAGTACCTTTGAGAACGAGCTGCGGCTGAAAACGTTGAACTCTCACCTGTCGAGATCGCTGGGCATTGCAACCTATCTGATAGATCGTCGATGCTGCTTCGACAACAGGTTGTAGTACGTGTGTACTGTGCCACCGCTTCACATCAATTAAAGTATTGCCATATTTGATCATAGATCCGCTCAGAATCCACGATTTCAATTCTATGAACAACAATTACAGTACATAGTATGTATCTATCATGCAGTTAGTTACACTGGTATAACATTGGTATGTATGCAGCAGCATCGCAACTGCTGTATAAATGGCACAGGAAATGCACAGAAAGTCTTCCATACAGAACAAAACCAGAGAGCGAGAGACAGCAGAAGCAGGGGTACTGGTCCAGTTTATGACGCAGCTATAAAATACGAGATCCGCAAAAGAAAACACTAGTCCAAGATCGGGGTATCATACGTAGCCTGTCGAGGGACGTGCCCGCAGAGCGCTATCAGCCTTCCAAGTTCCTTGGGCGGTTAAGTTGACGTGTGGAGTATGATAAGGATATGAACTCTGAACTTGAGGATGATGCATATATGATAGTGAGTTGCCCAACGGTGGCGTTATTGACTGGTGCATCTGAGGGATCCGAATATCTCCGCGAAGTACTCTCTCATCCTGGATCGGCGCAAGGACTGGTGGCGGTGAGTCGTACCTTGGTATGCTCGAATGGTGAGGCATGAGGGTGTGACTGTATGACCCATGAGCGACATTGTTTTGTGAATTGATATAGTTGCTGGAGTGATCAGAGACAGAGTCCAGTATTCCGGAGCCGTTTTGGTATGGCGCAACCTCGTGCGCATCTCGGTAAGTAGAGTAGTTAGGAGTTGATAGCTGGGAGTGCGGCGAGACAGAATGCGGTGAATCAGGAGACGGCGTGTTAACCGTCTGATAATGCGTAGGGTAGGATTGCGGATGCGAGATGTGAGAAATCGAAAGACGAGATGAAACAGACGAAAGGTGGGCTGAGGACTGCGGAGAGCCATCATGAATACTTTCCATGGGTGATTGATGAAGAGAGGAAGAATGAATACGCGACATGGACGACTTCTCAGTGTATGCCTGAGAATAGTCGTATGAGTGATCATGCACAGCATGAGCACCGGACGGCTGCGAGACAGACGCCGTGACATAGCCGTAATTAGCTTGCGAGGGTTCATCATAGCTCGGCGTATTATCACTGTAATGCGACTGTATTGGCGAGGAGTGTGATGTTACCTGGCCATTGGACATGGCTTGGGAGTGCTGGTTGAGCATTGCCGGGTAAGTGTTGTTGGGAGGGGTTGGCGATCTACTGGACATACTCCCAGAGTGCATGCTATCTGGATACGACGATGGTACTGGGAATGCTTGTACTAAAGGAGGTGGTGAGTCAGGTGGAGGAGGAATTGCATGCTCGAGTGCGGGGGGAGGAGAGGGGGTGTTTGACGAATTGCGGTCTGATGAAATCAAAGATGTCGAAGTTCGGCTATTTCTTGAGCCTGAACTACAAGTGCCTACGGCACGAGCAATAGCGGCGCGCGTGGCGGAGCTTGAGCTCCGTCGTGAGCCAGGTGAGAGATGAATGCGGTAACTGGGGAACAAGAATAAAAACTCAGTTTGTTGTTTTATGATAAAAGAAAGCACGATGATGAGCAAATTGTTCAATTTCGTACAAATGCTGTGTAGCGCGCGCGATAATACCAAGATAATAGAATACAGAGGTTGATAGTAAAAACAAGAGCTGGACTCACTGTTGCTGTAAGTTGTCTTGCCTGGAACAGCGTGTTTCGCATCCAGGAAAAGGACACTTGTGGTTGCGTTCACCTGTGTGAACGCGAAGGTGTCGCGCGAGGTGACCACTGGTGGTAAATCCGCGGTCGCAAGTGGAACAGACATGCTTTTTCTTCCCATTAGCTGACCCTGATGATTGGGACGACTGGGGATGTGCGGTCGGAGACTGAGGGGAATGACCTCCAGACTGACTGGAGTCAGATAAGTACTGGGTAGAGGAATAAGTAGGGGAGTAGATCTGGAGACCAGGGGAATCGTTCCTCGAGGTATGACGGGGCATAGTAGATGTGCAGGGGTGCTGAGGAGACGGAGGACAGGATTAAGGATTGCGGAGGAACTGAAGAACAGGCTTTTGAGGATTCGAAGTTGTCGAGGCAGTGACGCCTAAGAGGATGATACGTAAATAGGTCGAGACTGCTTATTTAGGACTATAGAATAAATGATATCAATATGTCAGATTTGATATAGATTTGGAATTCTCGCATAGAAACCCAAGGACAACCTTCAATTTATTACCTATTTCAATTGACGGCTACGTTTAGACTACACTTTTTCGTAAAACTTCAGATCTCTCACAGAACTCCCGAATTCTGCCGCATCTTCATTTCGGAGCGGACTCAATGTTTTTTTCTCCAAAACCTCCGCCTTCACGAGGCTTTGCCCATCTTCACACTCAGAACCGTCTCAGCGCTCACAGTCTAGAATTAGAAGTCCCATTAATATCTCTCCTCTTCCCACTCAATCGTCCTCGATGCTTTCATGCCATTTCCTCGACGACACACCAAGGTTGAGTTATGCCAGATCTTGATGCCCTCACATGTCCTTCCTCGCCCACGTGATGATCATCAACTTGCCTCCCGGCATCACTCGGTACCCGCCCTCTTTTAGTTCCCGTTTTTTTTCATTCTCCACACATACATTCCGACTATCTTTACGCAAAAACCCTCGCTTCACGCTTCATGCCAATTCAATTTCCTTTCCTTCCCCAGGCACAGTTTTGACAATGCTCTTTCGGGACCGTCCAGACCAGCCAATTGTGGCTTCGATCGCGATCAACCCATGAACCTTAGTAGAGCCGCTTGATTCAAGTTTCTCGTCATTCGACACACAATGCTATCGGGTGTATGCTGTGCAAACCCAGCGTCCAGCTTGAGTCGGTTCACTGAGTTTTCCATTCATCCCCACCTGCTCATGCAACGTAGGCAATTCTATGTACTCCTTTGGTTTCAAACGGGCATTTGAATGCAAAATGTCATCCAAGGTTTGCACGTCATGTCCATAACGACTCGTCAGACACCCAGATCGCCGTCAATATACTAGATACTCAAGTATCGCTGACCTCCGAATCGTGGGTGTTCCGTCTAGTAGTGTCCACAAAGATGCAGGTCTTGTGACATAATTCAGTCGCAAAAGTAGTTAGTCGTCGATAGGTTGATTGATCGTCGCCGAAAAATTCTCTCAGCTGTCCAACGCCACAACTGTAACTGCCAGTGTCTTCTCATAAGTAACAGGCGCCGAGAACGCCATGCCATGTTTGGATGGATATACATATGCGGCCAATTGAACACGAGAACATGCCAGTGACAAAGAAGCCAGCATCTAATGTAGCGGAACTGATCATATACCGCATTGGTACCAATCACTCAGTACTCAGTCACCACCATGTTGGTCCACGACATCCCGTGCAGCTTCCGGATGGATCACGCATGTCAGAAGTCAGAAGATGAGTCATTTACCAGATCCGCGACCGTTAAGCATAAGATGAGAGCAACCCTGAAGGAGTTAACTCTGTTAAGATCCACTGTGCCCCACGCTTGGCCTGACAAGGGTGTAGTAAGACACCCGTACGATGGAGATCATGCCGTTTCGAATGGCTCGGGGACGTTTGTTCCCGCCTTGAATAACGCCGACCCCTTAAGTCTTAGCCCAACTGTGAGACCCTTTCATAATGTTTTCCACACCCACGCAAAGACAAATTGTGATGGCGCTCCATGCCAGGACAGGGACCGAAGATCATAGTTGCATCGCCTTGCGACGCGCTAAAAGACAAAATGAAAGACTGGTTAGCTCACTCTCGTTGGCGCGAACAATGAATCGACAGACGGCGTTCAAGGGACCGATTCAGGGACTTGACGGTCTCCATATCCGACTTCGCTGTTGAACGGAACCGAAGTACTTGAAGCATCGTCTTCAAGTCGACCTGATTCAACAAAATGAATGCCTGTCAATCCTGCCTGAAACAAACGACCTCCAAGGTTGTGACATGAATATATTTATTTATGAAACGTTTGCCAAAAGATAACCTGGTCTCTCAGAAACCTGTTAGATTTTATCACCGCAGGGAAAAAAAAATCCTGCAGTTCCGTACTGCATGCCGTTTCAAACCCACGAAGGTAAAATACCAGGAAGTCAGTTTGACAAATGCTCGTTATCAGATAACGCTGGTTGACCGTGGCTTGAGAAAAAAGGTCCTGGAGAACTCCTTTGAGACGACAGGTCAACGCTCTATTCAATTGCTCCGCTCACCGTAACTGGTTAATGATGGACATTTCAATCGCTTTCATAACTTGACGTGCAGTCTCTTGGCAGCCCCTCAAGTTGATAAGAAAGATGGGCATTTCCTGCCTGCTTATCAGCAACGTTGGCATTGACCCAAAGTCAGCACAGTCTCTATGCTGCCTTCTATCTTCTCCGCATCATCGCCATGGGCCGGTGTCGTTACTTACCTAATTACACCGCAGCGAGAGACTTCGCGTTCGAAAAAGACCGCCTAAGAGCGCCAATCATCTTCTAGCTGATAAGAAGCTTAAGCTACAGTGTTGAGCGTTACCTGGGAAAAAAAAAGGAATAATCTTTTGTATATTCGAAATCGTTACCCCAAATATGGGTGATTATAGTGAACTTTCGTTGACGTCGCGCAAGCGCATGGGAGAACTTCAAGTTGAAGGTTCCGTTGAACGCCCTTTCGGATGCAAAAGTCTGGAATTGTCCGAGCCGGCTAAAGCTCTGAATGTTCTGCCACGAACCCAATTAGTATTTTTATATCATATGGGGCTAGTCGTTGGAAGGTGCGGGAGTCGGACGATCGTGTTGGATGAAGGGTATGCCCTGGATCTTCAGGGAAATAGAGTTACTGGTCGTATCATGAATGGTCTGGGGAATCCGTGTCCGAGTCGGAGGAGCTATTGAAGGGAATTGCAAAATCATTCAACAAGTTGCAGTGTGATCATTCTTCTCTGAACTTTCGCCTACTTTCGCCGACAAAATCGTATAAGTTACGGCAAACTCAACGAAAAAATACTTCCTTTCAATCGTAACGTTAACGAGAGCCTTGTTGATCTTGCCCTCGCAACCAAAATATTATAGCGCGTCAAACGTACTAGTCTGTCATATATCATAAGACATAGGTACATGACATAAATCCCATAAACTTTGACAGCGTCCGGGGACAGAAGCAAAAAAGGAAAAGAACTCCAGATCATGACATCGTATCAGCTCCCAATCGGCTTCCCCACCTTTAAAGCCGTTGGTAAAAGCGTGCGGGGCTTTGTGTTTTGCATTACGATGTCAGATTGGTCCTCATCCCAACTTACTAGTCCCGGCTTAGAAGAGACGAATGGGTTTGCCCATTGTGCTCTTGATGTGCAACGACTGAACATTCTGCCAGTTCTTCTTGAGAAGCGAAACGAGGAAGTTAATGCCTACGACAGCGTGAGAAGGGTGTTATGAACATGTGACAGCATCTCCACGTACTCATCATCACGTTGGCAAGAACTTGATCATCAGTCATTTGGACGTGTCCGACAGCGACACCCAAACAAAGAACCTTCTTAAGCTGGAACTTAATTGTCGATCGGACCTCATTGAGTTTGTTGGAGAGGTCCTCAGAGTGAGAGATAGGAGTGGGGAACTTTCCGGCTGAATGATGAAGTGTAAGGCATGTGATGACTCCAGATACTAATACATTAATCACCTTTAGAGAGACCAGGGCCCAGAAGACGGGGGATTTGCTTGATTAAGGCTTCAGAGGCCAAGAATGCATCGTACTTCTTGGCGAGTTTTTTGACAAGTTTCTTGTTCTTGTTGAGTCTGGCGAAATGAAATCAGGAATGGCATCAGAAAGTGGAGCTTAGGTTGATTGCTTACTTCTTGAGATCATCAACCGACTTGTACTCAAGCTCGATTTGCTTGGCACGATCAATGTCCGCGGCATCGGCAAGAATACAGATGGACATGCGGGGGCGAGGAACATTAGGAAGCCTAAGACAGTATTAATCACCACCTCGTCCGTATAGGACGGTGCAAAACACACTTGACAGTACCAGAGAAACGCTTGTCCTTTTGAGTGTCGTAGTTCTTGAGACCAATCTGAAGTTCGATTGTCTCCACAAAGTTGCGTCTTTTCTCGCCGTTGGATTCAGCAAGAAGCTCTTTGACGGAGCCCCGCACGCTTGACACTGATAGCTTGCTATTTAATAGTTAGCGAAGGTAAGCAAACGTTCTGGCAGACATACGAGCTCATGCTTGATGTGGTGGGATGATTTTGGTCTTGAGGATGATAAGAAGAAAAAATAAGGTTCAAGTGGCGAATACATAATATACAGGTGTGACATGCATATGTAAGCATGCATACTTGATATGGAATCGCGTGACTGTGCATATCGAAGCGCCCTTCGAAGGCCATGGTGGCGACTATGTAGTATGCTCTCCTCTTGGGTTCCCGACACTGACGATAAATATTCAACTAGATCCCTCCTGCCCTTTCTTTATTCCCATCTTATTCTCTAAA
>Ga0153978_1000546_pt1 | contig 10099 bp, 11 predicted proteins | sample TSGA062MetaG_FD_104749 | JGI IMG/M metagenome (GOLD analysis project Ga0153978, IMG submission 104749) | Attine ant fungus gardens microbial communities from Georgia, USA - TSGA062 MetaG | ecosystem: Host-associated > Fungi > Mycelium > Unclassified | place: USA: Georgia, Yuchi Wildlife...
CAAGATTATCAGGATGTGGATAACGGCAACGATACTTTGAACGAAGGGGAAGGCGAGTGGGACGTCGTCAAGAGCAAGGCTCGTTTGAGTTCAAGTAATTCATCTTCATTCCTATTGCTACTTCACAATGAAGCTAACCTCCACCCCCAGAAGAAGGTGTCACATTCTCGCCGCAAGTTATGCCAAAAGCCCCAGAGCAGCTAACCCAGAAACAACGGCAAAATGCGAGAAGAAATCAGATGTTGAAAGCTGCTAAAGCAGAGGCGGAGACGGAGCGGCTGGCCAAACTTGCCGAACGTAGGCGTGCTTTGGAGCGTGAGCGGATTATTGAACAATCACGCCGCGGAGCAAGCAAGGCTACCGTGGATAGTCGTGGAAAATTAGTATATGATTAGGGAAGGATGGGTGGAACCAGTCCACTGCACATGGAACCACTATGTGGTCTATGATAGAGGCATATACTTTGGAAGAATAGACTCATGGAATTACTAGAATACAGATCTCGTAATTTTCTCGTAAGAAGGATGCTCAGAAAAAACGAGGCAGGGTATGCGACTCCAATGAAAACAGGAAAAATGTCCGGTTAACCGGGAAAATCGAACGTGCGGATGGTATTGTTCTCATACAATCCAACCGCGTGGTGTGGAGTACGAGTGGAATGAATAGGCATTAAATGCCACCAATGATGAATCAAAATTGAGCTATGACCCGACGAAGTGGGCAGATGCGGGAAGAGACAGCCTATCGCTCAGGAGGAGCTTGTCTCCGATCTCTATCTCCCCCTTCTCGCCCTAAGGAATGATCATAACGTCTGGATGATAAATGAGGTGGCCCTGGTGATAATGACGAGCCTTCCATTGCGACGCCAGCTAAACTTGACGTCGATGCGTGTTCCATCGATTGAGGAAGCCGCAAAGAAGTTCCACTGGGCCTTTCCAATTGTTTGGAGCCACCGGGCGCAGACGCTCGCCCAGGAATGTGAGCGTCTGCGCGTGGAAGTTTTTTGGCTGGGATTCAGCATTGTAGGGTGAGGTGATCGAAGCGAGTGAAAGCGGAGACCGCTTCACTATAGTCGGGGACATTGTATCTGAAGAACGGCGGAGGTGAGATGGACCCGCACCTTGCGGAACTGATTGGGTATTCGAAGACGACGGGATGGAAGGTCCGTGAGTAGTTCCGTGAGGCGAGGAAGAGCCAGGGTAAGATTGTGATTTCGCCGGGTCTTGGGTAAAAGAAGACGAGGAGACGGTTTGCGGGTACATGACCTGAGCCGTGGATGAGTGTCCTGAGTGGTATGAAGTTACATTCTCTGAAGATGACGCCCCTGACATATCAGGAGGGACAGGGTATCCATGCACGCTGGCAGGGCCGCCTGGTGGGGGGAAGAGATTCGAAACCATGGATTCAAGACGATCAAGCCTTGCCTTCAGTTCATCGTATTCTGCCCTGCTCCTGGCCTTGAATTCATCATATTCCGTCCGACTAACGTATTTGTCCCTGAGGATTTGTGAGCAAGGCTGTTCACAGGCATGATAAGACAATACATACACAGGCTCCAATGTGCGCCATTGGCATTTTGACTGTTCACCGCGCCTTGTACAAGGACCGCACGGCTGTGCCCTGAAAATGGGGCGTCAAGACAGGGCGATATGGCGAGATTACAACCGCCGACCTGTCACATTTGATCTTACGCCTTTTGCACTCTTTAGACCGCGTGACGTGGATAAAAACAGCAATGGCATAGACAAGGGAGGAAAAGATTGGTATCGATAACGATGAGCAACGTATTTCGCAAAGAAGGCAAATGAACCTTACCATTGCAACTCAGAGCTTGTCGGCGCCTTTTCTTTTTGGCTGGACCTTGTTGCTCCACTTCACCTTCTGGCTCAGAGTCATGCATTTCAGAACGACTGTATAGGGCATGCTGGGATGATTGGGGTGGTGGTGGTAGTGATGGCGGTGGCGGCGGAATTTCGGAGGGCCCTTGATAACTGGACAGTGGATACGTATATGCAGATACGTCTGCAGGGGGCAAATGCTGGGCCATGCCTGAAAGGGGGAGATAGGGGTGTAGTTGACGAATGGAAGGCAAGGATGGCTGCTGCTGGTATGGTGCAATGGGACGAGATTGTGGAGAGTTTGAGGATGTCATTAACCGAGGAGGGGGTGGATGATTGCGCCCCGGAGGAGGGAGCTGCCTGTCGTCGTCCATAGTCAAAATAGAGAATCAGTAAAGGGCATGTACGGGGCGGAGAACTGAGATCGACAGGGCATTTAATACGAACCGGAAAGAAGGGTAGATTTTTATAAGAGTTTTCTGAGACTAAAATGAAGAGAAAGTGGCTGTTCGGTAACCTCGGTTATATAATGGGAATCTGGATTTAGTGTGCTGAATGTGGTTGCACCAAAAATCCGGATAGTGACAGAAGCAGACCCGTCCAGGTGATCGATGAGGTCGGTGAAACGCGTCCCTTACGATCGAGCTCTTGATCGTTGGCAATTTATGAGCTCAGGTTCGAGTAAAGTGGCAACAAACGCTCACCTGAGCTTAAGCTTCCGCTAGTCTCCGCTGTACTCGGCTATTATCCGGCTGACGATGATTTGCTGGAAGATGATTACCTTGGGTAGTTTTTCTCCCTATGCGTTGTTGCTACAGGCACCAAAAAGAATTCAGTTCCGGTGATTTGCTAATGACAGTGTGTAATTAAGCTTTAGTACATTTTTGATTTCGGTTCTTCCCGTTTGCTCCGTCTATCTCCGGCTGCCACTCTGTGCTACCACCCGAGTTCTATCTCTTGCAAGTCTATGTAGTTCTAACCACAGCTGTGCTCCATTGCTCCGCTCGTATGAATCCAAGCATTCTCGGGCATGTACCGCAATTTCATGTCCGATTACCCGCGATTACCGGAAACACAGTCATTCGTCCTCTTCTGCCGGATCATACGTCCACTGTGGAAAGCCTATCCTGCATCTCTACGGGAATGTTCCTCCTCTCTTATCCTCATCCGACAATCGTCGTCGGGTCCACTACCTCGCGGCTCACCTTCTTGACACATGACTCCTTCATGGTCATATCGTGCGTTCAACATGAGGTCTTTGGTCATCATGATAGTGAATAGCATCCGCCACAGTTTGCGCCCATTGCGGCTATAAGTGTACCTTCATGGTATATTTGGTAACAAAAGGTTCCTCGTTTCAAATATCCGAAGAATGACGCCCACGGTACTACATTTGTCCTTACCATATCCATCCATCATGTGTGCTAACTATAGGAACCATCGATACCGCGGGCAATAGCACCTACCCTCTCATTCCAAATTATTTCTCTTTCTTTTCTTCAGGTGGGTTTTGGCTCCGTAACTTCCTAGTACCAGAGTCTACCAGCCCACCGACGCACACCTTTAATGTGTATTATTTACAGTTGACACATGCGCCTATTCTCATGGTAACCACTTCAATGTTCATCTGTTGGCATCACCGGAGAAATTCGCAGTGTTATATATATTCCGCTCCGCTGCAAAGCAATCAGCCCCAGCACTTCCTGCGAGATTCCTACTAGTGACATTATTATTATCATAATTATTAGTTGTCCTACTACTTTCCGCGAAAGCCTATCAATTTCAGAGGAACCCGGTCTACTACCAGAAGCCGATAACACCACCAATGATACCGTAATCTCCGTCGATGATGTTCGAAATTCGAATTTTACGAAAATATTTTTTGATTCTCATGGTCACGACCGGTCATCGGGTAAAAGTGCTGCGGTATCATGGGGCAGGCTTCCCCACAACTGTACGTTTCCTTGACGTTATTGGAGACATAAACACAAAGGGGGAAACACCTAACGCCGCTTTGCCTGAGAAGAGCGACGCGCAGATCGTTGTCCCTATTGACATCATCGGGTCAAGCCTGTAGCCATCCAAATCGACCATTCGCTCTTTACCCTGTATCAATCAATTCTAGCTGGTGCACGTTTCCTTCAACCTTAACGCCGCGTCGAATATCGCAATCAATGTTCTTGTCATACTGCACGTTTGCATAGCCTCTGGGCCAATAGTCCGGTGTGAAATCGATGAAAGTGAGATGATGGCGCCAGTTCGACGAGTGTTTGATTGCGCAATCTCAACCTCATGTAAAGCATGCAGAAACAGCATGCATCAACAGGACTTGGAGAGTTTGCCTCGCTATTTATCTCCTTCGCTTTTCATCAACGGGTGCTGCGCTTGCTACATACTTTAGCTGATTTCTGTTCCGGTTATGTACCTCTGATCGGACCGGACATATTCAATCGACATTTTTAGCTGAGCTGCATGCAATGTGCTGTCTTACGGTGATAAACCGACTACGCGTCTCTGACGTGTTTTCGGCGTTAGTCTTCTCGCTTGACGCAAGTGGGGTCGGCCCATGAAAACAAAGTTCGAGTGTTCACATCATTCATAACAGCGGCGTCGAAAATGAAACGGCCTTATCACCTTATCACACGAAGTAAGTTGTCGGCGCCACTCCTCGCGTCGTCATTTGGTTAAGCAGATGAGTCATAAGATGAGTGATGAGTCTTCCAGCATGCGTAAAGAGTTCAGTGGCCAGTGCATGCATACGAATGCGGACTCTGTCGGCGGCGATCACTCGATGCCTTCCTTCATCATGGTTCATCCTCTATCCAGCCCATGTCCGCAACACCGGACACGAGTTTCTTTGTTTTATTATATCTCACTAACCACCATTGTCCCTGCAAACAATGCTAGATCATAACGAAGAGAACACTCTATATAGTGCGGTGGCAGCCAAATATCCGGACACTCCGACATCCGAAAAATAGAGTTAAGATTTATTCCAAGCCCTGGCGATAGTGCCCCCGTTAATCAAAAGTCCGACTTTGTACTCCAAGTTGAAACACCATTCAACGTCGGTTATTGAGAGTATTGAAAGGTGAGATTACCCGACCCTTGGGACTGAGGAGCCACCTCAGTCCGAGGCCACCCATTCCGAGGCCACCACGTAGGCCTCGGTGCGGTCCGGCTCATGAAAGCCATGTAAATTTACCTATTTCCCTCTGCCACATTTTTCGCACTGTGATTTATCAAATCTCAGTTCCAAGAACGTCCCATAAGCTGGCACAATTTGTGTCCAGCTCGGTTCACATGTTGCCGATTCTCCCAAGATGCGATCCTGGCAGAACCTTGCCGTGAACTTTAGTAGAAGCCATGGGAGATATGTTAGTCTCATACATAATGGTCAAACTATCAACACGACCACAGCGACGCCAGGCTCGTCATGGCAGGTGAATAAGGGTACGGGTTTCCATGATAGCTCTGTGATTCCTGGAGATAGTGCACAAGTGCAAGTGCAAAAGGCTCCCATTGATCGACGCGACTGCAGGCCCGAAACCTAGGACATCATTTAAACAATCGTGTGCTGTAATTGCATCAAGAAGAGCTGTGAAAAGGGGTTACATGGTGGTCGAGCGAAACAGCGAAATTCTGTACTCGTGTGCTGAAGACTGGGATGGAATAGGCACAGGCACCCACCGCCTTGCAGGCGACGGGGAATTGCCTCTACCGAAGCGTATTGTACTAGGTGTGTGAACCCAGTTGATACCACTTGAGGCTGTTCCGCCCAATCAAAGATTTCGCCGCTAGAGCTCTAGCATGGATCTATCAAGAGCGCGTCCACTCTGGGAAACTGTATGACAACGTGCGTGGATAGGCCGCTCCGATTCTGGATCATGCTTCATGATACTACCACATCAAAAACCACAAAGAGCAAAAGATAGGACGGAACTTACCCATCCATTAATCTAAAAGAAAGAATTAAACTAACTTACGAACTCTTCATGGTCCAAGATACCCTTGGTCGCCAGGGCGTTGGGACTATAACGGGTATTTGACAGGGTCCAAGTCTTGATCAGCCAAGAAGTCAGATAAAGCCTTTGTCTTGAAAGGTCTGGAAAGATTAGTTGATGCATTGTCGTGGAGAGGCAACATGCATGCGGAAAATAACTGAGCGATTAGGACGCAGGGGTACTAAACGCATATGGAGCCCACCTGATATCATCCAAGCAGAGGTTACTACTGGAGGCAGGGAAACTGACACAAATGACAAGTTGTCCCTCATCGCGAAAACATCGCGTGTAGTACCTGAATACGTATTTGCTGTCAATCAAGCCAAGTGTACGTTGTGTCGTCGCAATCTTTGAACGGAATTTTTTATGGCAGGTCAGGAGCAGAGACGAGAAAGTCAATGACTACTGGGTAAAACTGACATTATCCCCAGGATTTGGCGCAACTTGAGTGACATGTGTCAAATCGACATTGGGTCTTCCACATGGTGGTCAGGACATGTGAAACAATACCTCAGAGGCTCAGGACCTCGCGATTTCACTAACAGATGGCACAACTCACAGTCTACACTCAGATCATGACGGTCCTTCCCGATATGATGACGAGATCTAAATCCGCAATAGTTTTTATTACGGGCTGGTTCTGGTCGGGCGGTAATTCACTTGTACACGACTACAACTTTCTCTTGCAATGCAAGGCTTCGTCTTCTTGTGGAGTCTGAATACATGCCTGAAGGGTCATCGCGGATGTGCTGACAAGGGGATGAAGAACAAAGCTCGTAAAAGAAGCTAGAAGTTCTTTCTGGCGAGTCCGATTCATGAGGTATTGTGATAGAGAAGTATCAGGTGGATTATCCGAGCGATGCCCGCTCCGAATCCTAAAACGAAGCTGGGTGACCTGGGTCGTGCGGAACCCATCATGCAGGCGGTAATACCAAATTCGGGTTTACAATGGAAGGTGTGATCGTCAGGCGAGGTCAGGCCAGTATTACACTTCTTGTATGTATGTTGTTAACGGGTGACAAAACCACAAGTGTTGTGTGTGTGAACATTGACAAGATACACGGAATACATGCGCAGTGACTGTGAGAGTGAATACGTAGAAACATGTACCAGGCGCTGATTAACCATTCGATCAGTAGTAATAAACATATGATAAACGGCATGCCCAGCTCCTGTGACTCCTTTGCTCGACCATGAAAAGTAACGAAGTTGATACGTCCATCATCCAAACGTAAAACGCCAACTTCAAGATCGAGGTGACTGTGAAGGAATCGAGATGTAAAATTTGTGATTTATACTCAAATGAGTAGGGTGGTCCGTGCGCGAGAATGGAGAGGTATTTATGTTTCTTTCACCTGACATCTTTATTCATCGAAAGTTCACCTGGCAGGTTGATATTTGGGTTTCTCCTAGGTTTTCTTTACTGGAGAATCTTGAACCTATACAGCTCAGGGAGAGAGCAATTCCTTTCACCAAGTTTGTCCCGATGTTCTAGAGGTCGGAGGCGACCCGTATGGAAGGGAAATCTATGGACTGCATTTGCACACTCATGTACTACATATTTAGTAAATACAAACACTTGCATGGTGGATATCTCATGTAGCTTTCACCTCGGACTATGGCAAGTCACGACCTCGACTTTTGAGTTCACGAAGTCAGGGACCCAAAGGACATGGTGGACATTTACATATTAAGTATGTAGTACGGTGCACTGGTTAATGCTCGCTGACAAAAATAGCTGCCATGCCCATTCCTGAGCCAATACACATGCTAGTGACGAATACCCGCTCATTTCGTTGCTTCGCAATGTTGAGACCAGTAGCAATTTGCCTTGCTCCAGCTGTGAAGGGAGACGTCAAGACATGATAGACACGATCATTTCTAAACACGTACTGCATCCAAGTGGGTGTCCGATGGCAATGGCACCACCGTTGACATTCACCTTATCGAATGACAAGCCGACCTTCTGAACGCTGTACACAGCCTGAGATGCGAAAGCTTCGTTGATTTCGTAAAAATCAACATCGTCTTTGGAAAGCCCAGCTTTCTCCAGGACTTTAGGAATAGCGTACGCTGGGCCAACACCCATGATGTGTGGTGGTACACCCACGACAGCGGAGGCAATGTATTTTCCAACAATGGGAAGACCTAACCGCTTGGCAACAGAGCGGCGAGCAAGCACTACGGCTGCTGCACCATCAGATATCTGTGAGGCATTCCCTGTATCGTAGTTGAGTGAGAAAGAACTAGTGTGACTAGTAAAAACCTACCAGCATGCGTCGAGCCATTCTTCGCAAACGCAGGCTTAAGTTTCGACAGACTCTCTGCGGTAACGCCATCACGAATGCCGTCGTCCATGTCAACAACGATCTCAGAAACCTTTTCAGTCTTCGGTTCGGTGATCTTGACCTTCAGAGGGACAATCTCATCCTTGAACTTTCCAGCTCTTTGAGCAGCAGCAGCCTTCTGAAAAGACTCGGCTGCAAATCTATCTTGTATTTCGCGAGAAATGCCAAACTCGGAGGCAACGTTCTCCGAGGTAATTCCCATGGGAATCAAACAGTCCTCCGCCTCCTTGTTGGTAAGGACCTCATCTGACCAGCCATCCGGTAAGGATCCAGCGCCATATCCAAATGTCATGGATTCAACCCCAGCACCTGAAAGTCTTGTTAGTTAGGAATGATGAGACACGCAGAGTATTTGCTTACCAATACCGATGTCAATTTGTCCGGCGATAATTTGGTTTGCAATTTGATTGACAGCTGCGAGACCAGACGAGCACTGACGGTTCAGAGTATTAATTGGGGTTGTGTTTGGAATCCCTGCATGAAGGGCGGCCATGCGAGCAGCACTGGCACCACCACCGGGAGGTAAGACATTTCCAACTGCAATGTCTTCAATGAGAGCCGGATCAATCTTCGCTCTAGTATAGGCAGCTTTCAAAACGCCAGACAAGATCTCCTCTGGTCGAGTATCTTTGAAACCACCTTTTCTGCCCTATAGTTTGACCAAGTTACCTTCGTTCCAGGTGATGAAGAATAATCATACCTTTGTGAGAGCAGACCGCACAGCGGCTACAATGACAATATCGTTATCGTTCTTCGCAAGAAGCATTAATCTAGCGCCTGTAGACGCCATTGTTTGATGGAGAGGCTTGATAGGCAAACGTGTAGGATGATGTGTAAGTGATTTATACCGGTTATACGAATGACATGTGTTTACCGGTATTCCAACTTATTAGTCATCTTAATCCGCAAATAGTCCGAGTCTTGCCACTGGAATCACGTGCTCGACATCGTCGCCTTCTGAAGTTTATTGGACCTTCATGTTCACGAATCTAGGGTAACCATGTTTCAGATGGTCAGTGTTGTTACCGTTAAATGTTTGATTTCTATTTGCTGACGACGTACGCTTGGTTAATTTAACCACTGGCACATCCACTAAGTGCAGTTATTCGAAATGGCATCCAATCGAGCCCGTGACGAGTATGTCGCACTAGTATGTTCCGTGTTCCACGATGGTTCGAATCCCTCAACTTGAGGATGCAGCACCAGCATAGTCACAATATTTGGTTGCGCAGATGAAGAGCAATACTGATATCTGACGTTCAATTATATCCAAGTCATTCTTCCGAGACATCATGATTAGGATGGTCATACCGTCCCTTCGTCTAGCACCAATCAAACCTACCTATCGTATCGTATCAAGGCAGCATTTAATATCTGGTATTGCTGACACCTCGATGCCCCTCTGTTCGCGTCTGTGGATATCTCGTTTAATATTAAGACGGCATGCGGAGATAATTGAATGCTTCTGGTGTTGTCGTCTTCTCCTGGAAATACTCCATGAGACCATTTATGTGAGTCATCCCATTTCCAATGGACAGCTATCATCGAGAGTTTAACGTGTAGGCAACATCCGTGCATGCAGCTTAACTAATGGAGTTAGTTAGTATCTGATGTTGAATAGGTCATTAGCTTTGGCCAAATGCAGGACATTATGCAGCGGCGGGGTGTCGACAGATTGCGTTCATATGCCCACTCGGCCACACTTCTCATACGCCTTAAACCCCAGGTTTCTAGAATCCTGTTGATATGTCGCCATATAAATGCATTTATCCGGTGCGACCGCCTAGGCGAAATTCGATTCGTCGTGGGGTACTTACGGCTATGCAAAGTAATGAATATGCTCGTCGAACCTTGAAGTTTTGAGTTCCACATTGAACTCTTTTTTTTTTTTTTTTTTTTTTTTTTTTTA
>Ga0153978_1000547_pt1 | contig 10097 bp, 11 predicted proteins | sample TSGA062MetaG_FD_104749 | JGI IMG/M metagenome (GOLD analysis project Ga0153978, IMG submission 104749) | Attine ant fungus gardens microbial communities from Georgia, USA - TSGA062 MetaG | ecosystem: Host-associated > Fungi > Mycelium > Unclassified | place: USA: Georgia, Yuchi Wildlife...
CAGCTTCTGTGACATAGAGTCTGTGGAGATCGACTGTATTCGGTTTGACATTCTAGAAAAGGTCAGGCATCATTGTGATTGCCGCCCTTGATATGGACACGACAAACTTGATTGTTTTCTGCGAAGTAAGAATTAAGCTATCATCTTATTCTAAGCCCTTCGCCGATTTCATACCTTGAAATATCTTTGCGCTGGCTTCCTCGTCGAAACGCAACATGTTTTCATTGTGTGTCTCACCCTTCTGGGAGAGTTCCTTAGCGAGCCGCTTCTCACCGTTAGCGAACGCTTCTCTGCTCTGGCTAAAGTATGCGGCCTTCAAGTCTCCTTCAGTTCGGGCTTTGTGGCGAAGAGACTCAGGGGTTTCGTAACTCAGTGAGTCAATCACCTCCGTCGCTACAGCTGCATCCGGCACCACGACCACTTTTGGTGCCACGGTGACCTCTGGTGCCGCAACTACCTCTGGTGCCACAACGACTTCTGGTGTCGCAATGACCTCTGGTGCTGCAATGACCTCTGGTGCTGCAATGACCTCTGGTGCTGCAATGACCTCTGCCACAACAACCCCTGATGCCACAACGACCTCTGGTGTCGCAATGACCTCTGATGCCACAACAACCTCTGGTGCTGCAATAACCTCTGGTGCCACAACAACTTCTGGTGCCGCAACGACTTCTGGTGCCGCAACGACTTCTGGTGCTGCAACGACTTCTGGTGCCACCACCCTTGATGTAGTAGCAGGATGAGGCGGCTGCACAGGTAAGTAAATTTACGATGGTGCACGAAGGGACATACCTGTGTGCATTCAGCGGGCTCAGCCACCGAGGCATCACGAGGTGTGGAAGGCGTATATATGGAAGGGGGTACGCGCCGCGAAGGTATCTCATTCACAGTAGAGTGTTGCGAAGAGACTGAGGTCTGGCGCAATGTATCCCATACCTTTTCTGAGGGAGGTTCATAGGGTGAATCAGATGGTGAATATAAATCCGGAGGCAGTTTCTGCGGCGAGGGCTTCTTCTGACCAAAGAAGATGCTGATTACTCTCCACAGTAACCTAGTTGGAACTCTTAATAGCTCCTTGAGGGCTAGTATCACAGAGAGGATGAACTTCTGCATGATAAGAGGGATGGAGGGAAAGGCCCACTTTAGCGCTGGCGCAGATTGATCATAGCGCTCCTCCCATACACATATTCTGAGGGAAGTATAACGACATGAGAATGAGAGGTAGAACTCCGATCAAAGCGCTTCATCATGTGAATAGCCCATCAGATACGGTTAAGCATGGCATACATGGAAATGGATACATAATAAACTCATACACACGTCAATCATATTCTTATCGCATCAGTGAAATTCTGCATCATTCGATAGCCACAAACGCTGCCCGCAGCAAAGGGTCAAGCTAGTTGCACGATCAAAACGCCTGCATTCTGAGGATCAACCTCAGCGGCAAGATTGCGCCTTTAATTTAGTCAGCGGGCGTAAAGGTCCGCATGGTCGTACGTACTGTCTCATCAAGCCCTCTAGGGCAGGTTTGATCTTGGCACCGTTGCCTGAGTGCAAACCTTTGCCTGGATACTCAAGGTATGAAACCTGTACTGTAGTCGATATCCAGTATTCCACGCACCAACTATGAAGCGAATTTGGGAATCCCCGCGCTGTTGAGCCTCCTTGATAACTTTCTCCGAGTAGGATATGGCTTCCTTGACGTAGAGCCCATGTAAATCCGACTCGCCTGGCTTGCTGTCCTATTAGTGACATGACGATTAAAACCAGGCAAGCGCATCATCAGTAGCATCGACAGACCAAATTATTCTCTACACCAAACCAACGTCAAGACATCAAGCCAGAAACCGACATGCGAAAACTCAAGATACCTCGGAATATCCATGCGCTAGCCTCGGCGTTCAGCGCTTCCATGTTACGTTCGTGTTGCTTGCCCTTCTCGGAGAGCTCCTTAGCTAGTGCTCTTTCATTGCGGTCATACGCTTCGTGGCTCTGTTTGAAGCATCTAGCCATCTCGTCGCCCTGCTGGTTCGCCTTCGCGCGGAGGTTTACATAGTATTCATTAAGTTGATTCGACTGGTTCCGGTCCTACAAACCGACAGTTTGGGGGTGATCTGCACGGTACGCGAACCATCCACGAACTACGAAGACCTACTTGGTATTGTGGACGGTCAGGATATTGTGCTTGGAAGGTTCGTCCGTCAGTGTCCTGCCTGAAGTGTTAGTATGATGTGAACTTGGCTACTAGGAGGAAGTTATCACCGTGCGAGAGCGATGGTCTTGCTGACCTACAGGACGTTGAGGATACGACGGGAGAGTAGGCCTCGGTGGTCTCTGCGCACCAGTTGTCTTCTCTTCTGGCGGAGATGACTTTCCGAGGAAGAGGTTGATGACCGAGTGTAGAAAGTCTAGGAATCCCATACTTATTATGAGTACGGCGATAGTCGAGGGTAGAAAGAGAGAAAACGCGGTTTATGTCTGGGCGTTTGATAACAGCATTCAGCCTGCCTCAGGGAGACATAAGTACGTACACGGTACACCACCATAAGAAATTCCAACATTCCTCGGCTCAGCGAAGGCCAGCCATACTTAAATTTCAGTAATAAGTAAGTCCATCTATTGATACACTACTTGATAGACATTTTAACCTCCCGCTACCGCATGAAATCGGTCCACATTTCCCTTGACCATATCAACTAAATGTCCACACCGACGAGAATATATGCGGGATCAACCTGGAAGGGTGGTTTAGTAACAACACTTCCCCCGACGTACATGAGGGAATGTAAAAGTTCGCTCAGGCCGTCGGATGTCTTGTTGAATGCGATGACCAGAGCCGAGCACTGCAGTTGTTCGTCGGCTAGTTCGAGGAGAGCCACAATACTACGAGACATGAGCATAGACGCAACATTTAACCAATCAACGCACCTTTCTCGAAAGGACACGGCCTGGGCGTTCTTACCATCAACGTAAAGGGTCTTGGTCTTTCCAGGGAGATCGAGGACGACGCCATCAAAAGAGGCACCGAGATTAGGCGTAGAGACGACGACGCTCTTAGCAAACGGCAAGATGCTCAATCCATTGCGGGGAAAGATGGCCAGAAGGATATCCAAGGCATCTTTCGAATGGCTGGCAGTCATACCAGAGGTACTACCACAATCTTCATCGTCATCTGGAGTCAAGGGTGGAGTGGCGATATCGTAGGGTGAAGTTGCCCTGTCGGGAATGTCTTGGGGCGGGATTGCGAATCGATAAGGTGAGCAAGATGAATGCATAACTGAATTGGTTGCATTGGGAGACGATGAGAAATGCGAGAAAGAAGAGGAAACTGAAGACGCCGGACTGCCTGTCACACAGTCCGACGACCCTCTGTCAGGAGGGCATTTTCCATTAGGGATGTCAAAACCGCCACTAGAAGGAATATGAGATCGAACAGAGATGATGGTGCTGAAGCTTACTCCGGGTCCGCCAGAGAAGGTAGTAGAGTAATAGTACATGTCATCGGTGCCCTGCATGTGGCAGATGGCGAGCACACTAGGAGTTATGTCAGCAGAGAAAGCCCCATCTCCAACGGTTTGACGGCCGTTGCTGCATGGCAAAATTAGCGGAAGACTAAGCAGTAAAGCAAAGGACGTACGCGGGGCAAATACTATATTGCTGTTTCATTAAATTGGACGTTGTTGAATTCGACATAATCTGCCAACTTGACTGGGGAAGTATAAAGCTAAAAAGTTGTGTGCTGGATGCTGTTAGCTTGGTTGGAAGGTTCGAATGCTGAAATATTCGTGCGCTTACTGGAACTTGAGGCGACGGGAGAACTTGGGGGGTCGTGGGACGAAGTCCATTGTATTTATCATCATACTGCCGTTGCCACCGCACAACCCCCGATCACCTATGACTCCATCATCATTGTGCTCTTCTGACGAATAACTGTGAACAGCCAGTGTGTTCTTCACCAAGAACTGAAATACGAACACCCTCTGTTATTGTTCTTGTAGATTTTCTAATCAAGCCGAGGCTGTAACATAAGAATTTGTACGACGCAGAGAAAATACGGTCATCAGGGGATGACAGGGGTCTCATTACCGCTTCAGGGCAGGCCTTTTTATGGCGCATTGGAAGGTATACAGTGAAGACATCAGCATCGACGACGAGCCCAACATCCGCAGAACCTCGACAGGTGAGTCCAATCATGTCAGTACACGTCTGAGGCTCCAGAGTTCCCTCATAATGAGGAACATCGAGTAATCGTTTCTCGGATGGATGTTTCCATACTCAATCGGATGTACCTGCTGGTCTCAACTGGTCTTCTGCACCTCTCTAACTTTAGTCCTGACTTCAAATACTGACCATCATCTTCGCAGTAAATTCCAGCATAAAATAATGGCTGACGCACCACGTGGACGCGGTGGATTTGGACGTGGAAGAGGAGATCGAGGTCGAGGTCGTCGTGGTCCCCGCAGAGGAGGCCGCAAAGATGAGGAGAAGGAGTGGTATGTACTCATCCACCCTTTACTCTCGCTCGACCAATGACATTGGCTCTCCCAGGACTCCCGTCACTAAACTCGGTCGTCTTGTCAAAGACGGCAAAATAAAATCTATGGAAGAGATCTACCTCTTCTCCCTTCCCGTCAAGGAGTACCAAATTGTCGACTTCTTCTTGCCCAAGCTCAAGGACGAGGTCATGAAGATCATGCCTGTGCAGAAGCAGACTCGCGCCGGACAACGTACCCGCTTCAAGGCCTTCGTTGCTATCGGTGACTCTGACGGACATGTTGGATTGGGTGTTAAGTGTGCTAAAGAAGTTGCAACTGCCATTCGGGGTGCTATCATCCTCGCCAAACTCTCCGTTATTCCCGTTCGGAGAGGTTACTGGGGCTCAGCCCTTGGTGAGCCTCACACTGTGCCGTCAAAGGTCAGCGGAAAGGTCGGTTCCGTCATGTGCCGGCTGATTCCTGCTCCTCGCGGTACTGGTATTGTCGCTGCACCTGCATCAAAGCGTCTGCTTCAGCTCGCTGGTGTTGAGGATTGCTACACGCAGTCGAAGGGCTCGACGGCTACTATGGGCAATTTCTTGAAAGCCACATTTGCCGCTGTATGTGTTCTCTACTTGCTCATCTTGTTGTGCTCACGTTTCTGTTAGATCACGAAAACTTACGCGTTCCTCACTCCCGATCTATGGCGTGAAATCCCTGTATCGAAAGTGCCTTATGACGAGCATAGTGCTCACCTACAGCTTACGGCAAAGAAGTACTAGATGTGGGGTTTATCACTGTTTCCCATGTATCTCTGAAAAACATGCCCATGCTACATTTGTGCTACATTCATGTCTCCAAAGCTGAACCCTTCATGTTGCGCGATATGGCATATATTGTTGTAGCTTCGCGCTTGGGATTCCCGTTACTCCAGTAAGTTTTAGCAGAGTCCTTACGCCACTTGATACATGCAGATGCCATGCTGCAGTGGCGTAATAACGTACCATTACATAACGCGTACAACTTTATTGTTGCTGCGCCACAAGAACTCGAAGCACTTATACATTTATAGTTGAAACAGTCTTATCAGGATAGTACCATCTCTTGGATATGTACATCAGAACCGCCGAAACAGCGCCCATGTCCCTGCCATCACGATGATGATGCCGCGTGCAAACAGGTGCAAACCTCACCAGGCTTCAAGACGTAAATAGACGGCGGCATCTTTCATCTTGTATTCTTAGAATCAGTACGCAGCATGGATCCAGGGGATGCCAGCATCAGATGATTCAGCTCCATTGATATAATATGGTTAGGTCAGTTAGACTCGATCCAGTTTTCAGTTTGCAATGTCGTCCTCGATGCATGAGCTCTTACCACGAGACGAAGTTGACCTAGCGAATACGTTCGGGGCGCTTTTCGTTGGGGTTATCATCTCAGCAATGTTAGTAGTGTGATATCTCTCCTGCAGTCAAAGCTGACTTCAAGTGATTTTCTTGCCTCCTTACCATATCCCGTGGGTTAGTCTCTTTGGTGCAAATAATGTCCAAGCTATCATCTACTTTCGGATGAATAAGGACAGGGGGCTGACATTGTATAAGTTGTCTGTGCGTCTGAGTCCATTCTGCTCTCAGTTAGTGCTTAACATTACATCAGGTCATCTGGCATTGGTGAGTTCCAATTGTCGGTTATGTCGAAACTACATTTACCCTCATCTCTAGGATACTTGATACCATGCACTTGACCTTGATCATCCATGCCATTTACTACTACCTAGTGATAAGCTACTCAAATATCAATGCCCTCTTATACTTGGTCTGGAGTTTCAAAGTGAGCTTCCTTCCCGGTCTCTTTTGATATCATATTAACCTGTTTCTGCAGCTTCAATTAATCCCCAACGTATGTTTTATGTTTTGAGCTCTGCAATCCACCTCACGATGCACAATCCCAACTTGAACTTCCAGACTCTCATTGTCTATGGGGTACATATGTAAGTGATGTAAACAGTGCCGCAACAGTTAGGTGACTTCCAGTCAACAGTCTATACGCTTATCGCCTATGGATAGGCACGTGTTTTTGGTCAATGAATATGCAGAACCTAATGCGGTGCACATAGTTAGCAGAGGCCGATCAAGAGTTCTCCCCATATTAGTGGTGGGTTCTGTTGTACCAGTATATTTCATTCTGTTTAACAATTTACCATTAGGTAATAGCTTTGATCTTAACTTCAGGTGAGTCTGTCGGCTGAAGATTCTCTTCCTATGATCCTGAAATCTTGTCAGGTGTTAGCATTAGTGAGATTTTTGAGTCGATGATTCCCTAGTTGCTCATTCATCATTTCACTCGATGACAGTTTTTATTTGGGGGGCGTGAGTGAAACTGTGTAATCTCCTACACCGTGAAATGTTGATGTGTATGTGTAGATATCGGGTTCATGCGTTTACGGATTTGGCCGCACTGGACTGGGCGATATACCTGGCTTTGAGTACAGTGGCATTTAATGACTTCATTATTGCATCATCGCTGTGCTACTTCCTCACCACCTCCCGTACTGGGTTTTCTAGGTCAAGAGTAGTTTTCTCGTCGATTCGGATCAGACTGACATATAGTATTCAGCACGGACTCATTATTGACAAAGATTATGATTTATATAATTAGTACGGGCACACTGACAAGGTATTCCTTCCTCCGAACTACATCATACCTGGACTCATAATTTGTCGTGCAGTATAACTTCAATGATCGCTATTTTCACAGTGAGGTTCATATTATTGTACTATCAAACTCACTTTCTCAAACCAAGGTTCACGTTCAGTGCGCGTTGATCCAAAATACCTTTACCTACATAGCGATTCAATTTTTACTTGCTAAAGGTTTGTCCGCCTTGGAAGCAACCTCTGATGAACTTACTGACCAGTGGCCAATTCAAGTATATGTCGCCTCTTTCCTTACGCTCTTGAACATGCGATATTACCTACGGTCCGAGTATTCGGACACGGCTGATATCCCACAGATCAACCACCTCTCGTTGCTACGAGCTGCGAGTAGGAGATCGAGAGCTGAGCAACTCGAAGAATCCCAGAAGCTATCCCAACATTCCCATGAAAACGACGAACTATATCCTGCTCGCCCTGATCAGGCTCTGACCTCGAAGGTTAGGAGCTGCATTATTGTTCCTACGTAGAAGATGACTGAACGATATGCTTTAGCCATGGCGGTCAACGACGACGATAGAGATGAATTCATTCTCGTCGGCGTGATTTACTTACGCGACAAAGTTAGTGTGCTTTTGTTATGTAAATTATTATGCGACGCAAATGTCGAATTTTAGAATATCTGATTATCGATAGATTTGTTCACTGATCAGACTCACTGAGTGACTGGGATTGATAAGTTTTGGTTTATCTCGATAGCGTAGAAAATTTTGGTGTTTTCGTGATCTACGAACTTGTTAAGGATAATCGCGGTGTCCGACTCCAAGGCTTTGAAATTGAAGCCAGATCATGACGAATCACCCAATATAATTTTTTTTTTTTTTGGTGGCAGTTTAGTTTATGCCCGCTGGCAGTTCAAATTTACTACAAGCCCACGGGCCCAGTAAAGAGGCATATAAAAGAGTTATGGTCGAGTGCTGTCAGCCGCGGACTGGATCGACAAGATCGATATTCCCTAGCAACCTGAACAGCACGACGATTGCTTCGGTCAGTTAACAATACCAACTGTTTCATGTTTCAGAGTTCACAACCCTGCTTAGTACATACACTTTCGTCGCAGTCCAACATCTCTGCTGGTTGGATCCCAATTCCAGCTCAACTCGGACTCGGCGTTCAGTCGAGTATGTGAGTAAGTCTATTTGAGAGAGATGCCGCGGTTTCTGATGTGCTGCCAGTGATTGAAGTCTAACAACCCAACTATTGCACTCGCCAACTCTATCATCTACTACTGGTACTAGTATGTCACCAATACATGCTCCTCAGCTGGTGCAGGGGAACACCTACTCCAGAGTCCCCTGGCGACCCTCGCGTTCAGATTACCGGGCCCATGATCGATCTTCTAGCTGCAACATCGCGACACACCACCAAGGCATCTCAGAGACATCACCCAGATCACGGTTGTATGACCAACCTACTGTCTCTCTGATCTCAACTTACAGGTCAGTGCATTCTACACGGCCGTATGTTTCGACCCTAAAATCACGTTCTATCCATGTAGTGGGCTATCTTCGTCTGGAAGTTCTAACACCCAAGAGCCTTCACCCCTCACTCCAGACTTCCATCCGAGTCACTCGCCAGATATTACACTCGAATCTCATGGCGAGACTCCTGTCACCGCATTTCTTTCCGATTTCTGTGACTCACACAATGACGCCAACGTATTGGTTCGCTCATCAGGATGCGATGTCAAACGACGGGATCTCTTATGGGAGAGAGATGGAAAGAGCTTGAGAAATAAGAGGCTCCCAGAGCTTCCACTCAGTTGTGTGGCCGATTATACCAGCCAAGGCGAAGAAAACCCGACAGAGACTTCAGTGCCCATGCCTTTGGGGCGCCGTTCCTCGCCTATGCCTACCGGTATTGGGAAGTCCCGCCGCTTCTGCCGCGGTTTTAGAGAGCCTTCCCGGTCAAATTCTAACCTCATTCATGATGAAATTTCCTCCGATAACACAGAAGGCTTGCGGGCGACACATTCGCCTCCATCGCTCACATACCCGCTGAAAAATGACCTCCTCCCCCCACCATCAGGTTCAGATGTCTCCAAACTTTTCTCGGAGAAGGAAACTGCCGCCGTCAGGGAATTTCTAAGGGTTTGGGGGTCGAACAATATGGCGAAGGCGACTCGGTCCAAGTTAGGAAGGGGTAAAGATGAGGCTCCAGGCGGCTGCGGTGACGGCGACGACTACTCATGGGAGGCGGCAGATGCTGAGGACAGTGCTTGGGATTCCACGCAATGCAGCATGCTACTTCAAGAAGTTGGCGAGATGGTGGGGCTCCCCCCTGAACAGTCAATGGAGCTTGCCATTTCTTCTACACCACCCGCCTTCAGCACGGCGCTGGACCGATTGGCGCATAATGGTCAAGGAATCTCTCAGAGCTCAGATTTTCCGTCGTCTTATCACCCTGCTGCGCTTGCAAGGAGTTCTACGAATATTTCGAACGGCGATGATTTCGACTTTGATGTCGGAGTGTCGCCAAGTGTCTGTCGGCATGTAGATCAACCTCTCGACGTTGCACCTCAGGCACCAGTAACTTGTGGTTTATTTGCGGGGCGCACTGGCAGTACTTCAACGCGCGGAGGTCGAGATGAGTTGGTAACTTCTAACTCGATGGACGTGCCCATCATCCTAGCCAGCTCTCCAGATGCCGCCTTTTTGAAGGATTCTTCTTGCGACTTGTTTCTGAACCGACAGCCAAGCTCTGGCAGAGTCAGATCTACCAGCAGCGACAGAAGGCGTCGCGGACAAATATTCAACGTCGAGGAAACGAAAGTTCCTGCTACTTTCAGTGCGGCAGCTGCGCATCTAGAGCGCACGTTTGTACCCATAAGAGAATCGCCACTTCCTCCTCTTCAACCAACTCTCTCAGCGAAGCATGCTTCGGCACTTGATTTCAGTCTTTCGAA
>Ga0153978_1000549_pt1 | contig 10087 bp, 18 predicted proteins | sample TSGA062MetaG_FD_104749 | JGI IMG/M metagenome (GOLD analysis project Ga0153978, IMG submission 104749) | Attine ant fungus gardens microbial communities from Georgia, USA - TSGA062 MetaG | ecosystem: Host-associated > Fungi > Mycelium > Unclassified | place: USA: Georgia, Yuchi Wildlife...
ACCAGAGTTCGACATGGACTCGTTTGGCTCGTTTGTCTAATCCTACCCGAATATGTATGTTTAGATAATTGTGTCCTGCGAGACTCATGCCAACCTGTTCTCAAAGTTCTGCTAATGCACCGTTGCATGCGATTCTCGTGCCGGGACAGCCAAAGAAATCTCTCTACGGAGAAATTTTCACGACTAGGGTACCTGACGCATCCTACCGGTGGCCCGCCATCATGCTATCGTGACTCGTGCCACGCTAGGCCACGCCCGTTATGCCGAAATATTGGATAAAGCATTTAAAAATTGAAATCGCGAGGGAGACAATTGTATGTAGCTTAACTATCATTGCTTTTACTGGCAAGAGACCCCGAAAAATAGAGAGGCCGCCTACGTCGACGGACGAGTCGTGTTTCATCCGATCCGAAGGCTTGCATCAGCGCGTATCCACACGTGATGTAAATTGAGATTGCTCTGTTGTCTACTAGGCTAACTTGTAGCATTTGGTTGAGGTGAATCGAACCAGCTCTTTGCAGAAATCATGGGGGGGACTCCCCGCTATATATATGTAATATGATGTATTTCATAATGCGTACTCCATCGATGCATTTGGCTAAGGCCAAGAACGGGGAATAGCTAAGGTAAAGTGTAGTAGTTGACTTAGTGGAGCAAATGTGGATTGCTTCGGAGGAAAGGTGCTGTATGACGGGGGAAGGAGAAAACTAGTGGGGAAATGGAACTTGGCCTTGGAAGCAACTCTAGATTGCTACGTGGTGTTGCCGCAGTCTCCTTCGGGTTTTACCGACGTCTTTGTCCGGGTAAAATGGACCATGAATATCCAGCGCTCAGAAATTTCAGTATCACCAGTCTGTTTATGTATCCAGTTACTAGTATCGGTCTTCCACCCTTGTCGGCCCGATTGAAGCTGATGTGTATTCTGTATGGGACTAACAATCGAATTCCCCAACAATATAAATTCGAGCAGCATCCATCGATACTCTACTCAACACCTCCACAATGACTTCAACTCTAGCAATTATGAAGGGCATCTTGTCTTTTGTTTTTCTTTTCATCGCTTTCGCCCACATGACGGGAGCAGCCGCCGTTGACAAGCGCTCCACAGGTGATTTTCTAAGCCTTATTTTTGCATATCTTGTTAATGATATTATAAGACCAACATGATGATCTGAGTGTTTATAGACCAACATGATGATCCGCGGTTTACTTGTGCGTCCCAAGGAGACATCCGTTACTCCTATGGTTACTCAGTCCGAGTCTCCACGCAGTTATGCCATCGTGCTTAGCCACTATTGCTTTTTTGCCACCCCTTTTCTTTTGGGGACGTTTGTGCCGATGAAGATGGGAGATCGCCAATGTTGTATATACTGACACACTACATAATATAACTGCACCGTCGTGGCTGGTTGATTGTAACGCATAGCGCCGATGTCGGACCCGTTCTCAACACTAGAGAGTCTAGACCAATACACGGATCTGATATGACAATAATAAGATGACGAATGTGAATGACGCTTCTAAAGTCAAGAGATCGACATTCCCGTCCAAAGCTGATAGATCCTGATTCAGTAAACACACGCTGAAAAGAGACTGTATGTATGTATGGGTGGTAAATGTAAGACTAAGAGTACAAACCGGAGGCATAAGGTATGACGGGTGGCCATAAGGTTGGAATCTTGGCTGAATCTAACCATTGCCGATATCCACCTTCATTGATCAAAGTCAACTTCGCGCTTCTTGAGCTCGAGGTCTTTCCCCATAACACGCTTGAACACATCCCGCACATCATCAACGACCGTCTCAAAGTGCGATGTCGCATCGTACGAGCGTGTGATATAGATATTATCTTCCCTCCCGTCGGAAACGGGGGTGTATATGGGAGAGACGGTCACGAACCTATCGGATTAGACGATATAAATATAGGAAACGAGATGCAAACGAGTGTGCGTACTTTTCGTATATGGTTCCCAGCAGGTGCAGACCAGGTTGGATTTCATTCTCAGGAACGGAAGTTTCCACGATGGTGCTGACAATTGCAACGTAAATGTTGTCCGCGCATACTTTATGTGTCGAGGACACCATTGCAATGTATATATCTACAGTCCATTATCAGCGCGACTGACATGAGATTCATCACGAAAACAGACGCTCACCATTCCTCCTATTCACCTGATTCTGCGGGATGATGATCTGCACGCTATCACTCCCGTCTGTACCAGGAATTGGATGCTTCAGGATACAGATCGCCCTCACCACCTTCCCGTCCTCAACCACCCTCAGCCTGCCACCATCCATCTCCTTCCCTGCACCAAAATAGCTTGGGTCACCAATAACCATTTTAGCACGTGCAATCTCCTCTCCACAGCGCACACCCGAGAATGATCCGTCATCATTGAGTACGACTTCATCAACCGGCTTATCGAGCATATAAGTACCACCATAGATCGCGCTCAACCGCGCAAAGGATTGAGGAAGCTCGCCGAGCCCATAGAGAGGGTAGATATACGGGGATTTGCCCCACCGCGCCATAGAGGTGGTGTACAGGACGATGCGTTCGTAAGTCTCGCGAGCAGGTTTGTTGAGGTAGCTGTGGTAAAGTATTAATAGGATTGGTGAAAACAAATAGACTGCACTGACTCATCGTCGAGATAGAGTGCCAGGGCGTGTCCGATGAAGTCCTGCGTTCCGGGCTCCAGTCCGAAGTGCTGGTACACCTGCCTCATAGTAAGCTTGTCGAGATTCAGTCCTGCATCACATATCAGAATGATCATGCCTCTGCGTTAACACAAAAATGTAGTTACCTTTGTGCGTTGCCGGGTCGTCATCCTTCCAGCTCTGCAGGAATACGAAGAACTTCTTGGCTCTATATTTCTCAAACAACCCCATCAAGGGGCTGCTGACAGCCTCGCCTTCCGTGCTCGGGACTTTACTGATCTTATTATTCGTATACACGAACGATCCTGCAATCTGCTTGAACTCGAGGTATCGCAAGACATCGGTGTGAACGAGAATTTTCACGAGTTCACCAGAGGCGATGATAAACTTCGGGATAAGATCAACAGCGTAATCGCGGTCCCGACCTAGCTCCGTGGGTGGAGGTTGATTTGGGCGGAATTTACGGTAGAGCTGAAATTGCGTGGGTGCATTAGGGTATCGATTTTGTTGTAGCGAGGTACCTACCTGCGTCAGATTCAAACTCGCAGACTCTCCACCGTAGTAATCGTTTCTGTCCATGTGGAGGACCTTCTTCCCCTCCACAGATAACAAGCCAGAAAGGATACATTCCGTGAGGCCAGTGCCCAAGACGATGACCTAGATTGTGCCAACCGGAAGCGAGTGGCAGCGAGAATGACAAGAGGGTCAGTACAGATGGGATGGAATCAGGGGCGTTTAATTACATCGTATTCTTCATCCATCGTGATCGGGAGAGTGAGCTAGGCAGAGTGTGTTGGAAATGACTACGGATAATACGATTAGGGTAGTGAAGAACGTTGTGGAGAACAGGCGAAACTGAGTGTAGCATTTAAATTACAGTCTGCACGTGATCCAAAACTAACGTACATGCTGCAGGCAGCGAAACAATCGACTGGACTGAGTATAGTGTATTATGATATTGGTGAGCGACGGCAGTAGTTCTTAACATCATCAAGTGCTCAATAGCTCATCTTCAGCCAATCTAGCGGCATTGTCAAATGTCTCAAGGGATACATCAGCTCAGTTATTCATTTGTTATACACAGCGCAGGTACAAGCTGATTTACTGCTGATTTACTCCACTACAGTAAGTTCAGTCAGGACTGGAACTTCATCAAGAATGAAGGTACCACTCACAATAGTCATAGTACAACTTGACGTCGATGGGCTGGGATCTCTCCTTCGTGGTGAATCTGAAACGTCGAGCATATCTCCTCACTCCGTCTTTGATCGTGAAACCCCAAACCTGCAAGTAGCTCATTAATATCATGCATTCACCGAGCCAGACCATCGAATCGAATGTACCATGTGAATGACCCAGTCCTTTTTGGTCTTCTCTGTCTCACTCTTCACGATACCATAGATAAGGCCATCTTCCAGAGTATCCTCGGTCCAGCCTTCCTTCAGGAAATCAATCTCGAGTTCTTCAACCTTGATTCTACGCGTTCTTGGGACCATAGGTCCAAAGAGGTTATCGTCCCTAGGATGCTCTTTGTCGTCTAAAACCAGATTGTCTGTAGGCGCATTGAAGCCTCCCGACAATGTCTGCTTGACGTCAATGTGCTCCACCCCATCATCGTCGACGTAGTGGTTTGGTTCCAATGTAAGAGAGAAGTTGGCGATAGCAGTACGCTTCATGTAGCCAACACCCTGCAGCTTCAAAGTTTCATCAACGTCGTCACTCAACGTTTTGTTCTGCCATGAATTCGTCAAAGCTCTTGCGATAATAATACAATGAACTAGGAACCCACGAGTCTGAATTTTCCTGTGATCTTCTTGGTTGTAATGGTGTCAGGACAAGCCATGGTGAGAAGGAGTTGTGAATGAGAAAAACGCATACTGTACTCTCTGGCTTCTTATACTCATCAGTGCCGCGGAAGGGTCGGAATTGAGTTTACGGCTCATCATGGTGGCAATGATACTCAACCCTGCCTTCGATGATAGATCTTGATAGGCTCAGCCCGATCCTTTTAATTACAACCCCGAAGGGCACAGGCCGATGGCACTAGTGTGGGTATATTAGTAGTATAGTAGCTTCGGCCATTAGTGCCACCGGAGAAAACAATTACAGCTGCAGATGTCGTTCCTATTGTTCCTAGCGGTAGGCATGCGACGGGATAGCCTGAGGCTTGAATATGGTACGATGTTCTTGTCACCAATGCCTTGTCGCGAATGGCAAGCGAAACGTGTCTTTTAATCATGAGTAATAACAACCCCGAGTCCCCGACCGGCCATGAGCTCGGCGATAACACCTGGCGGTTCTCGATTTCCGCGATCGAATCACGTCGTCGTAGACCTCAAATGTGCAAGGCATCTGAGCTTCTCACTCGGTTGTGCAGTAAGTTGCAACTTGTTGATTGGTGGGGAAGTATCGCTTACTTGAGGGTGCCCGGGCTATTCCAAACTGAGCGCTCAAAGAACGGCTAAGTTTGCAGATCCGGGCCTATTGCAGATGAGTCTGTCTTTGGTGCAAACTACTACAGACTTGTTTGATACTCGCCATGACAGCTAGTATCGTACACTAAAGTCTGTGATATCACTTAGGTCCAACTGGGAGGCGATAAATGATGTGTTACCATTGATTTGGGTGGAATTACTCACTGTAGTCGTAATACAAGTGCTTGAAGATGGGTCCATCTTTCTTATCAGATGATGTAAACTTTACATGTCTAGCATGTCTCCTCTCGCCGTCGAGCATTTCAAAACCCCATGTCTGATGGATATCAGATACAGACTTAACAAATAAGGAGCATCGTACTTGTTCTGCCTTCCAGGTCAGATGATTGTTCTGAGGATCGCTCCAGGCAATATCGAAAATTATCCCATCTTCAGCTGTGTCCTCTGTCCAGCCAGACTTTAAGAATTCATCTTCCACTTCCTCGAGTTTGACTCTTTTTGACTGTGTGATCACGGCGCCAAAGACGTCGTCGCTGTCGCTGCGTTCCTGCCAGTCAAGAGGGCGATTCTCACTCGTGCCGGGAATACCACCGGATAATGTCTGGTCGATGTCGATGTGTTCAATCCCAGCCTCGTCCGTATAGTACTTCATGACGAGAGTCAGAGTGAACATCGAGATGGCGCGCCGCTTGAACCAGGAAACACCCTGAAGCTTGAGGATATCGTCACTGTCATCGCTCAATGTCTTGTTCTGTCACACGGTCAGGCATCATCAGAACCGCCATGGTGATCATGATGTCGGGAGACACAAACACACGAACCATGATATATCTCCCGGAGAGATTCTTCAACGTCACTTCGGGAGGAGCAGACATGTTGGACAGAGACAAGGGTAACGAAACTAGTATGATCGATTCTCTGCGGGTTGGGGTGGGTGCTCAGGTGCTCCTGAGCGTGGAGGATCCACGAGTACTATTCTTGGTGTGGAAAATTTATCTGATGCAGATGCTCGGGCCATACAGAATTCAATTACAGTATACGAGGTTTCGCACTTGCCACCGTGGCACTATCGCGGGACCGCCCATTGCATTTTGAAACTGGCAAATGAGGGTTCTCCACACACAACGCCGGCCCACTGTCTCATTTTCATTGGATATGAGCAAGTAGTTGGCATATGTATCCAGCTGTCTCCATCCAATCTAGGATAGGTGCCAGATCGTGTCGGAACAAATCTAAGAGTAGTATGGAACGAACCGACAAGCTTATAGGAAATATGCCTGAAAACATGCTTCGAAACATAAGGTACTCAAGTTATTGACCGGTCAAAGGTTGCCATCGTATACGTGGTGACCACCACACATGGAATTTGAAAGAGGTAAAATTCGCATATATGGTAGAATTCTCCCGCGTTCGGATCAATGGAAACATTTTGACTTGGGCGGTCCAGAGCGCAGACTTTGAGTCACCAAAGACAAAAGATCAGTCGACTTGAACAAGGTATCTATATGTCTTTGCTAGGACATAAGTCCAAGTGTCTATCCCTGTTTTGGGGAGAATACTGTGATGACCTTCCACACGGCATCTTTGCCACGTTCCCAGGCTTGCGGTCCTCTGGACTCATCTCCTCCAAACTCAACCATAATTCCATGCTTCGACCATTCGCACCAAATTCCAATGGACCCGGATGAAGGCCCAGCACCGCCGCCCTTCCGATCAGGTTCTCCGAGGCAGCTGACGAAATCTTTCCCGGTAGTGGTGAGTGAAATCTCCATCGAGAACTCATTGCGAGCCGACGCCTCAGGAGAGATTGATAAGCTCCATGTTGACAAGGGATAAGTAGAGAAGGCGAGTTCTGCTGTTCGACGGGATGTAGAGATTTTTTCTGGCGCTTCCTTAGGTTTTGGTGAGTTGTAGATGTTAATGCTGTCGAGGACGAGGGAATCATCTTTTAGTTGCTCGCGCTTCACCCCGCTCGAGAGCTTGTACCCTTTTTGAGGGATGAAGAGTAAGCTAATCCCTAGCGTGTAGTAGTTGAAGTAAACTGCATCTGAATATGATTTCACTTCGGGAGCCGTCGAACTTGCGTCCGAGTGTAGATGTAGATCTTTCAGAAATCCGGAGATGTTATCAGAAGATGGGTTGGCTCCCAATAGAGTCTGGATATCGGATGTCATCCTACCTGAAGGAGGAGGGTATCAGTGCAGTCCATCGAAGGACTCAAGCTTGTGCGTACGACAGCAGAATGCAATTATGAATTAGATGATGAGTGAGACTACGAAGCGGTCACCGAGGTAGGACGCGTAAACCATTTTCATCTTCCGCAAAAGGCAGCAATCCCTTTGAAACTCCTTTGCCCGACGTGAAGCACGACGTGAAGCCATGGCTTCATTAACTGCCAAGGTCGAGGACATGGACTCCAAGCCTCTTCAGCATCAACAGTCCCTTTGGCTTGAAAATGTCTCTTCGGCTGCTCTTCGACTCTTTCGCCCCTTGGCACCCCAGCTGATTCCACTGTTCGTATGTCTTGCACTAATTCCAGTCATCATATCATTCTCTCTTTTCTCTGGATGGTACGTCTGGAAGAACGCTGCTGTAGGATGGGAGTCCCCTGTATATCTGCAATATGGGTGAGATTTCTTCCAGTCGTCATTATTCCTGTACTGATTCCATTTATTACCAGCGACGGTGGTTCTCCCTATGCGGAGATATCATTGCCGTTCCTAGCACCTACTCAACCCTATGACATCTCTATACACCTGGTCATACCTGCCTCAGAGGCTAATCTTGCCCTAGGGAATTTCATGGCTACTTTGACACTCTCGACGTCGTCTAATAAAACCTTGACTTCCATTCGGAAACCAGTATGTCCAAGCTTGCACTGAGAGAAGACACTCTCACATGCCCCAGGCTATAGTTCTGCCACCTGCAAAAAGTCGAATATCCTGGGTATCCCCACCGCTCCGATTAGTCAACCTTGATGTTCTCTTCCTCGAGTCGCATGTGCCTGGTGCATCTCGCATCATTGCAAGAGTGGAACTGGGACGCAGAGACGGATGGCGGGCCCTTGGTAATGGCGAAGGACGAGAGTTAAGCGTCCTTTCAGCATCCCTGAGAGGGACTGTCAAGCGCTATGGAATTCGGTGAGTGTATCTGTTTCTTCTCTCCGTTTGCCCACACCCTTATCGTCCGGCACCATTTACTATATAGGGGGCTCGTGACACGCTTCCCTGTTCTTTCTGCTATTGTATCATCTGCCACTTTCTTGGCGGTCTCTCTTCTTGTGCTGGCAGCATGCATCCTTCCCGCAGTTCAGTGGCGCTTTCCAAGTAAGAACGATGACTCTACCGAGCTGAGGGAAGACTTCAAACCAAGTGGATTTCGCAAGAGACGACAAAGGGGAAAGGTTTCCCCGAGGAGCGAAAGTACTTCGCAGAGTGTTGGTTTAATCAACCTTATCAGTCAACTACCCTTGCTAATAGCTAGCGCCCACATCTTCAGGGATATAAAACTGAGGATATTTCCATTGATATTCCTCCAGAAGTCACTTTACCTGAGCAACCCTTACGGCGGCGTCGCTCCAAGGCGTCTGATGCCTTCTATGATTCTGAACCTTGAGAGTAGACTAGTAGTTGACCTAATTTCTGTTTTCGCTGGCCTCAACGGAGGTGTCTCGTTGCCCATCATCGTGTATTTATAGTGCTGTCACCTGCCAAATCTGGTTCCATTTCTTTTGTTCTTCGCAAAAATGATTCAGACATTTCAAGTCTGCGACATCGTGACAAAGCGGCACGACGACTTGTTTTATGTATAGAGCCGCTAGCCTAGCACTGATTCATATCAAGGAATGCAGCAGTCTAAACGACCTGCGTCATTTTCATTCTAAGGACTCTCTTTCACCAACCCAACTGTCTGTTACCTACCCACCACAGTTACGCGATGAGCGCACTGCAGGTCGAAAATCTCTTTTCAGTCGCGGGCAAGGTAGTCCTCGTGACGGGAGGGTCTCGTGGGATTGGGAAAATGGTCTGTCCCAACCGTCTAGCTCTCCGTGACAGCAGGTGCTCAATTTCTTTGAATCTTTCTTTCTCGTAGATTACCTCCGCATTTGTGAAGAATGGAGCTAAGGTACGTTCGCACGTCTGTACACATGGATGTTAACCCCGAACCTGTTTAGGTCTATATCTCGGCCCGTTCTGTGAAGGAATGTCAGGACACCGCAAAGGAACTCGAAGCCAGTGGCCCAGGTTCATGCATCGCTATCCCAGCGGACATGTCTAAGTTATCTGAAGTGGAGCGGTTCGTCAAGGAGCTTTCCACACGGGAGACCGTTCTCAATGTTCTCGTCAATAATGCGGGGACGACATGGGCGGAGCCTATCGATGAATACCCGGTGCGTTGTTTACCGTCCGCTTCGCCTAACCTCTACTGAATCCCACAAAAGGACGATGGGTTCGCAAAGGTCCTCACTCTCAATCTGCAACGTGTGTTCACTCTGATACAAAAATTGCTACCCCTACTGCGTGCGGGTGCAGCTCAAGGAGGCATGACAGGGATCGTATATGATAACCCCGCGCGAATCATCAACGTGAGTTCTCAACTTCTCATTGAATGGGCTTCTCACTTCTCTCCGATCAGATTGGATCGGTTGAGGGCATTGGCGTACCCGATCATGATACATATGCCTACGCTGCTGCCAAAGCTGGTCTCCATCACCTCAGTCGGCACCTCGCAGGCCGTCTTGGACCCGAAGGTATTGTCAGCAATACCATTGCCTGTGGTAAGTCCGCCCTTTTCAACTTGAGGTCACTGATCAACTCCGTTGACATCGCAGGTGCATTCCAAAGCAAGAGTAAGACCGCCATGTGTTATTTCTATTTCTTGGCATTTCATTGACTTGATTTGCAGTGACGGCACAATTCCTCGAAACCGTAGGGGATGTCATTGTTAGTCAGGTCCCGACGAATCGTCTTGGCACGCCTGAAGATGTCGCAGGG
>Ga0153978_1000550_pt1 | contig 10085 bp, 18 predicted proteins | sample TSGA062MetaG_FD_104749 | JGI IMG/M metagenome (GOLD analysis project Ga0153978, IMG submission 104749) | Attine ant fungus gardens microbial communities from Georgia, USA - TSGA062 MetaG | ecosystem: Host-associated > Fungi > Mycelium > Unclassified | place: USA: Georgia, Yuchi Wildlife...
AAGAAGATTCTGCCTTTGGAAGGATAGGGGGTGCGAAATGTTTGGATTGTTTTTCATTCATTTTCTTACCAGTCGCATTGAGCTGCGTAGTTGAAAATTCAGAAAGAATACAATAACCCGTATCTACCAGTCAAATAAATCGACTTCCAGTGACTAGCACAAATTTCCACCATGATGGATATATCACGGCTCATCAACCGGATTCCACGTCACCGCACCATCTGCCCCTCGATCAAGTGCTTCGAGTGCATCCATGTCGTCTCTATCCAACTCAAAATCAAAAACTTGTGCGTTAGATCTGATTCGGTGTGGACGAGAAGATTTAGGGAGAGGCACATAACTGGCGTTATTCAAGATGAGTGGAAGCTCACAACTAGCCATTGAGGTGCTCACCCCTTTTGTACCGACCACCGGATGAGAATCTGTGCCTCGTCTTTATTATGCTAGGAGTGGATTTTCAGCAAGTCACAAATCAAGAAATGTATAAGAATAGCAAACCTTGATTGCAAGACGTTTGAGTACATCATGATACAGTTGGCCAGTAACGAGCGGAGAATAAGCTTGTACTACGATACGTCTTGCCAGACAATATTCAACGATAGGTCTTTGTTGACAGAAGGGGTGAAGCTCGATTTGATTGACATCAGGTAACTCCAATCCTGCTTCAATAATTTCGTCGATGTGCCTTCCGGAACTAACAACTAGAAGGTTAGTCTAATTCTCCAATAGGCAGGGTCGAAATGACCAAACGATGAACCCACTAATTCGAAACACCAATCCTCTTCACAAGACCATCCCTTTTAGCATCGACGAGGGCTCTATATGTTTCGATCCGCTTCGTCTTTCCGGAAGTCGGAGAGTGGATCAAGTACAAGTCGTAATACCCTTGTCGCGTTCTCACAGTGATGATGTATTGGACAGTGAAGACCTACCCAACCCAAGCTTGTCCACGGATTCAAGGATGCATTCCTTCGCCCTCTCATAACCAAAGTCTGGGTGGTAGATTTTGGACGCTGAGAACCTTCAAATTAGCCAGTGGATTGTCGCTTCACATAAATTCATACTAATGAATATTTGTTCGCGGGGGATTCCACTTCGTCGAACCCCTTCCCCTACCTGAGCTTCATTCATGTAGTACCTCGCAGAATCGATCATCCTCAAGGGAGGACGTTGTTAGGGTTTGTGGACTCAATGACGTTCAACAAACAGTGGATTACCTGTAACCCACTTTCAAGGCAGCTTCGCAGGCGTCTGCGCACTCGTCATTTAAGTAGACCCCGAGCCCGATAACAGGCATGGTCCCGCCTATAGTGGGATTTTTCAGGGATTATACAGGGGACTAGATATGGAGTCACCTGAAATAAGTGGGATGGTACTTTGAAGGTTCAGCATCGTGACAAGGAAGGGAAGACAAGCTTCAGGCGAATGTTCTAGGGTAATAAGCAGCGACGTAGTTGTATCAACTTGAAGGAGGGTGTAATCAAACTCCCCAACCAGGACCCCAAGGATACTAATAATATCGCAGCTGAGACTGATAACGGATCAGCAATACATAGCTCGACAACTCACGAGTTTATTTCTAGACTAGTCAGTACTTCTGGTAGTAAATAACTGAACACACATCCTCCATAGCGCCAATCTCATGGGCAGCTCCATTGATACGCTGATGTATTGATAGTGGATGCAGGTCATAATATCCTTTGATACAGGATACCTCGATCACGCGGTGATCTTTATCCTTAGTTGCCTTCTTGGAATTCTCCAGCTCCTTCTGCTGAATGATAATCTCGTCAAGGTGACCATAGACCATTCCCTGAAATGTATGGCAGACGGCTTGCTTGCCCTTCGCGTAACGGATAAAACAAGAATTCAACTATTCACCTCTGCTCCTGCGGGTCGTGTCAATCTACAAGCCTGGTGTCGGCCTCGATAGCTTTACGAAGATTTGGTATTTGAAGGACAGGTGGTTGATACGTAAGTTTAGAGGACACCTAACTGGCTCGATCGTTGCAGTACTGTGGTCATTGTGTCATTCAGCTGGAGGATCGAGGGGACGTTGTGACCGTAGCAAGGGGGAGGAACAATAACCCAATTGATCAGCAAATAGGACTCCTAGTTGTGAGTCGTGACAGCTGTGAACTGCAGTGTTCTTTCAACGTGTTTAACTGTTACTTCTGCTCATTCTTAGAATCGCTCCTCAGTCCGGAGGGTCCTTTTGTGGAGAATAGCTATTAGAATAGAATACTGTGTGGTTAGCGTCATGCGATTAAGTTGCGGGCACACTTGTTATATGTAGCCAGAAGGAACAAACGAGGCCAAATAAATTGTTTCCCGACACCAGTTTAGAGCGAGTTACAGAACACATATCTTCCACAATGCCGGTCCCATGGGAAGCCCTCATTCCGTTTGGTATGCTGCATCGAAATCTCAGACGGAACTTGGGCTGATTGAAACACCTTGTATTCCGAATAATGTGCAGGTCTGCTCACTTCGATGTTTGCAGCAGCCGGAACGCTGTTGAATGTTTCCAAGAGGGCCCAGAATCAGGGCAAGGTGCGCTTTCTGTTATGTGAAGCCTTTGGACGTTATCAAAATCTAACTGCTTCATTTCACATGTTCCATTTCTGATGTGGTGCATTTTCAACTCTCCAGCCTGTTCGATACCACGTCGATGCATGGGACTCGATGATGATGGACCGTGATAGACGGTTAACAGGACACATACGTGGGCAAACTGTATGTGCTGCCTTTTGCTTGCATCTGTATTTACATAACATATTTTTTTTTCTAGTCAAATACGGTGCCTCCCGAAGGTTTCGAGACGAGCAGCGCTTGGTACACGGAAGAGACTTCATAATGATACCTTTATATCATGCTACTTTGGAAATGAAGTTGTTCTCTAGATCCGGCACTATATTCGTCAAAAGAACCGTCTTGATGGTGGACAGAAATCTGTTCTGGAAGAATTTATAAATAAAAAAAGAATATCCCTCCATAAATCTATCGCCGACTGAGTATAAGGTATCAATCGCAGGAACTCATCTCGTGCTTTAGCCACGCCCACACGACCGCAGCATTTCCGGTTACATCTGCACCCAGCTCGTCATCTTTGACGAACCCATACCGCTTGCCCTCGAGCTTTTTGCCAAACTCGGCGTCTATCCCGTGCAGCGTACAAGAGAGAATGACCCCATGGCGTGCACGGATGTGTGCAGTCTGTTCATATCGAGTAAGTAAGCGCAGGGGAGAAGGTAAATAATGGACTTACAACGTCCCCCCACGCGAAGGATCCTGTGACCGTATACTCAAACTCGGGCGTCTGCCCGTAGGCCCAATCCCAGCTCTACAAGAGGTGTATAGAATGCGCAGACTACGAATTAAAGCTGAACGTACAGGTAACTCGGCCATCCCACGTTGAATATAGTCTATTCGTGCAAGATCGTCGGTTTCGTTGATGATGCAAGGCTGACAGTTCTATTTAACTTGTGTAATGCAAGGTTGAAAAGGGAAATCCACCTCATCATGGACGCCGTATTCGGTTTTGAATGAGTCCACAACAGCTGCCACAAATGTGTCATGGCTCGCTGTCTCGCTAAACTGGGCAAGATTGCACACGGGCGAACGCACAGACGCGACACCCTTAGTGATCATCGTGTCCTGTCACATGTCAACAAGATTAAGCAAAACAGTCACTCAGCCAACATGAAAGAAGGTCGAACACAAGGAATAAGCAAAATGAGCACCTTGTTGACCCGTAATAAGTCTCCTAACGTGTCCAGCTTCGTCGTGATCAACATCGTCCCGTGGTGATACGCCCGTCCGCTCACGATCTTGTACGCCGAGCCCGAAGCCTTCTCACTTCCAATGCAAATATCGTTCCGCTCATTTACGTGTGCATCGATTCCGAGAGCGCGCACCGCGCGAAGCACAATCTGAGCGGTTGCCCCGCGGTCAAAAGACGCGCGAGGGACATGAATGGAGAAGTTTGTGTTCCCGAGATCCTGTGGAGGGTTGCAATGAGTGGGGTTGGGGAGGTAAATTGCTTTCAGAAATGATTGGCAGGATAGAGTATAGGGCGAGGGAAACATACATGATATACCGTCCCGCCGCCACTGCGTCTACGCACCCATGGAATGTCTTGTGTACGAGCTGCACTGAGGTTGACCTCTTTCCATGGGTTCTGGTTGCGTCCTATGACAACACATGGTACATCTCTATACAGTAAGAGCAGGGGCTCCTTCTGGTCTGCGTGTCTGAATAGCCTAGTTCCACGTACGGATCAAGCCAAATCAGTTTAGCTTGTAGCGAATGCAGAAACAGGAAACATCCTACCAGTCTTCGAACGAGAGATTAAAGTACGGATTCGTGGATGTGCTGAGGTATATAGAATGTGTAGGTGCTATGACTGAGCTTGCGCTTGACGCGGTTGCATGGAGTCTACGCGTTGAGAGGATCCGTGCGACATGGCGGTTGAACGAGAAGGATATCATCCGTACTCGGATGCGTGCAGGAGTGTTCATTTCTAACTCAGGCTCTCAGCGCATGCTTCCCATGCTTAATGTTATTCAGTTCACAATTTCTCTGAAGTTTCTCAAATAAAAAAAAATCCAAGCAATGTTGATCCAGAACGGCAGGAATGATCGATACAGGACCATCGGGTAGTCTAATAATTGCTGGGAGTGCCCTTACCGCTGCACGGTGGTATATATGGGGTTCTCTACTTCATGCACCTGCTTCTTCCCCGCTGGTGACCCAGGTATCGTCTTCGTCAAGCCCTGATGATCAGACGTATCAGTAAGCAGGTAATAATTGCAACATTCTTAAGAAACCCACAAGCTTTTCAAACATGCTTTTGTTTAAAGCCCGCTCAGGTTTTCTGCATGCGAAATATTCCTGTGAAATGAAGAGCATATAAGAATTGTGTCAGTAATACATGGATGGTGTTCTGTACTTGGTTGTTCAACTCAAGACAGTTCCAGTGCGTATCGAATTGCTCAAGGCAGTTTTCTCGCATTTTGTTGATCCTACCGGGATCGTCGTGTTAGAAAGGACGAGTAAAGGAGGAATGATACACACAAGTCTGTCGCGCATCGCGTAACGCGCCTCCCCTCCTTCAGACATTGGCCTGGGTCTCCTCGCCCCTCATTCTTGCAAAGCATAAAGTCCTCTACCAACAAATGTCACAAACATCACATTCCATGTAAAGTGACCCCAACACACCATTATATTCTTTGCAGTAAGCGCCAATAAAAAATGCAGAAGACTTTAGAGGTGCACTGGTAACACCAAGCTCCTGGACGCGCGGAACAGAATCAGGCAGTGGCGTTGGATCCTTGTAGGGCTTGCTGCCGGAGGCGCTGTCGTGGAAAGTGCTCATTGTCGTCCGTGCGGTCAACTTCGGAATGTCGAGTATTGCCTTTCTTGATTACTATACTACGCGGAGTTTGCCGTCTGCTTTCAGATCTGCTACACAACAAAGCGGCAAGATGGTAAGTTCATGCTACGGTCACCAACTGAGCCTGCGTCCTGATACTATGGCGCTCCAGCCTCAAAGAGTTCCACCAAAGGCCTACCAAATACTGGTCAAAACGCACCAAGTCACGGTCTTCCTCACAGTCCCACATTCCGCCACGATCGCGATGCTTAAAGATGAAGCGCTTTCTGCGCTCACTTCCCGCGTTGCCACCCAGGATGAGAGTTTACCGCACGTAAACAGCACAAGTGAATTTGAGCTTGCGCGCGCAGTGAAAGAGAAGGAGAAGAGTAGGTCAGGGGTGACTTATGAGGTCCTCGAGCCAGACAAGAGCATCAGAAGCCTCCTGGCAAATTGGGAGGTGTTATATTTTCAGTTTAGAGATGAAGAAAGTGAGTCTACCACGTGTTGCCTCGCATTTCTTGTTGTGCTACAGCTTGACCTAAATGGCTGTCAAGGCAATTTGATGCCAGTAGAAGTCTCGCAGCCTTCTCTCATCGATGATGAAGAGGACGAACCTCCGGTGAACAAAGGAAAACGCAAGGCACCGTCAGAATAGGCACATGACACAGCGCTGGAATTCGCAAAATATTGATACACTATGAAGAGCTCGGAATCACGTTACTGCATGCAGATCACGGTGATCTCGGCTTAGGAGAGTACCGCGGCAGCAGTATATGAGATGCAGTGATATGCGGGAGGGTGCTGTGTATGTTTTCCCCCAAACCCGTTATTCCACTAGTACATATGAATGTGCTTTGCCTGGTTCACGTACTAACCTACTAGAAGCCCCTTTTCGGTGGCCCAAGCCACATCAATTCCATTGCCCGCAGCTAAGGTCTGACTATTCATACCATTCGTGAATAGTATCCGAGTCAGAGAAGAGCTAAACCAAGGATATAGTATCTAGTATCGTCTTACAACATCTATCGTGCTGAAAGATGACCCTAGGAGTCTTTGCTGCCCTCAGGCCCTTATGAATTGTGTCAGGCGGTCCTGTTGGTTTCATCTGACATTAGCATATTGTTGTGCACTTTGATAACCCTTCGAACTCGTCTTTGATTGTCCGAGACGGTCACGGCTATCCCTATCCTCAGGCGTGAGGGTCACCTATGCAAGCAGATGTCATGCATTACAATTTCCCAAGGCATTTAAGGACAGACTCATTATCCCTAACTCTATCTTGATCAACTGTCTAACTGTTAGACTTTCAAGAGGTCTAGAACAACACATTGCATTATTCGACCCACATAATGTTGGTCTAGATAGCAGGAACTTGTTAGAGCCTGTCAGTGCTCGACGGCCCTCTACCACGAGCGACGGAACCATTCTCCATTTGTGCTCAAGATGTAAGAAGTCGCTGTCAGTCACGGCCCACAAATAATGCAGAGCGAGGATGTGATATATATGCAAGTACTAGTCTGGCGTATCAAGAGCAAAACGTCCATGCAGTCATTAACAAGGCAATAAATCCAATCCAACTCCAACCCACGAAAGCCAAGTACATCTCCGGTAAAAACATCCATCGTCACCATTCATGATTTCTCGGCCCTCGTCACAATATCCTCCACCCGGCTCTCGTCCCGTCCCGCCTCACTCTCACTCTCGTTCCCACTTTGCAAACCTTCCTCGGCACACCGCTTGCAAGAACAAGCAAATCGCCATCCCCTCGCAAGCTCCGTGCGCCGACGCCGGCGCGCTGCCTCGAGTGTCTCTCCAGAGTACTGGGATACATCAACGTATGCAACAGTAATCTCGTCGCCTTTTTTAAGTGCACGGGTGGCGGTAAGGTGGAGCTGGGCAGTACCGGCGGAGAAAACGGGCTTTGCGGAGGGTGCGCAGTTATGAGAGATCTGTGGGTCTATGTAGTGGGAACAACGAGGAGAGGTCATAAACTTACGTAGGATGACACTGCGTAAAAGCCTGTGCCAACCTGCTTAGAGGTACCGCAGGGTGTGCGAGTCTTCTCAACGTCCTCAGGTCGAGCAGTTGGTTCAGGCTACGGTACAAAATGAGGACGTAAGGATACTTTAGCAGGAATGGATCCTCACCTTATCCTCCCTTCCCTCACCGAAGTATACACCATACGCGTTATACGACATCTTCCCGATGAAAGTTGCATACCGGTCGTCCGTAAGGAATTGTTCAAGCCCTGGGAGTGCCGTCTGTAGCACATCCCTTAGAATACGAGTCTCGTGATCTGCGGGTTTCACCTCGAGATATCTTAGGCGTTCGAGGTGATCATACAGTGAGTACTCTCCGCCGTCCGTTAAGACAGGCTCGGACGCAACACCAGGCAGTATTCCGCGTGGTAGCATCTTGGCTGTCTCCGCACTGACCTGCCGCGCAATGAACCGCGCCACGAGTTCCGACGCGGCTGTCTTAGTCTCGTTGAGATACTCGATGAACACTTTTTGCGCCTTGTCCCGCTCCTCACGCGGTGTACCTGTAATTTCAGGCGAAATAGCGGCGGGGAGGGCTGATTCCAGCGTGAAGAGCAGTGTTTGCGAGTGTGCTCTGTGCTGGGTCTGGCAGTCGGATGAGCAATAGGCGCTTTGGAGGCGGTCAGACGTTGGACATATGGGATCTTTTTCGATGTAGCGCAGGCAGTAGCTGCAGTGAGTACCTTTGCCCCGAAGGTCAGCGTCGAGGACCGCCACGATGGGATCTTCCTATGGGTCATATCAGAATGGGTTGCAGGGGACATGGAACAGATGCGGCGTACCTTGTAGATAATTTCACCAGCTATGAAATCCTTTGTGGCCGTAAGTACTTTTTTGGACATAATGCCGCCCTTGCCATCAGGCACATTGACAGTCTCAACTGCAACGTTCATTGCCTTTGGGGGGAAGAACGAATAATACCCTATCTCATATTTAGTCCTACACTAACAACACACACTTAAGCAGCGCACCTTCAACACGGTCTTTGACCTAACGGTAGCGACCAAAATATGAAACAAAATAAAACTTATTATCAGATGCCATTCGAAAACAAAATTAACAGATAAGGGGTTAGGGTGCAGGCTACAGGGCTAGCATACGCGCAACTTGTAGTCATCGTCACAGGCCAAGAATTTGACTGCCCGGATCAGTGACCTTGTCCCACTCTTGCGAGGATGCACTCGAGAGTGGGCCCCCGCGTGAGGGACTCGATTCGTCCTCCTCATCAGATAATGGGCCGCTCCCCCCTACTATTGAAGAATCATGACTCACGTCCAGATTGGTCAATTCCATCACAAGCTGTCACGGTCTGAGTCAACACACATGCGGTGGTGATCAGAAGACCAATAAACCATACCTGGAAGACAGGAGGAGGGACAGTCTTCTCGTAGATCACAATTAGCTCCACAGGCGATGGATATACGCGCAACGCCCGGTAGAAGCACATTGCAGCGGGTAAGTGGAACGCAGGACCTGGGAAACTAAGTAAGAAAAGACCATACAAGACCAAGCCCGCTACACACCTTGAGCGCACAGTTGTTCCCCCATACCAACTTGTGTCATAAAGTACTGCTCCTTTTCCTCCGGTCCAGGTGGCACTTCTTCATTGCGCACACTCTCCAGGGCGCTCCGCAAGTCGTTTGCGTTCACTCCACCGCTATTTGAGGTCTGACTAGACTCTGACGGCGTCTGGCTCTGCTTGACGCGCTTCTTTTCTTTTCCTGAATCCCATGTGAGCCATGTGCTCAAATATGCCGCTGATGAAAACTTACGCAGCTGTTTGCGGAAGTTGGCGTCCGTTCTCCGTTTGTGGTCAAAGTACACTGCATATGCAAGAATGCCGCCGACTGCAACGCTGGCAACAGTCAAGATTGTAGTCGACCTGTTCATTTTGTGTAGATGATGGTGGAGAAGATGAACAACGAAGTTCACTGGTCAGCTGAAGCCACTTGGCAGGAGGAAATTTGGTACCGTGGATTATGTCAGCGCCCTCTTTTTTTGGCTCGTTGTCTTTCGTAATTACACACTCCACCCCCGAGGCCTTTTTATAATGGCTTTCTGCGTCCTCAAGGACTTGACTTGCTCTAGATCTCAGCCCTGCTTAGCTAGTTTATGTCATTCCACAGGTCGTAAGTACTTAATAATATATTCTACATCCTGTGCCAATCAACAGGTAAATCACAATCGCAAACATGCCCCGGAAGCACCTTGGACCCTGGAGCCATGCAAGTTGCCCCATGCAGAGTGTCATCAGCAACTTGGGCTGGGAGCGTGTAGTCCACGTGCACTCGCCCAAGAGCAACATTATATTTCTCCTGCTCAAGCAAGACCCTCTTGAATACTTGCAACTGAGGATGAGAGCGCTTGATAGCACGTTTTCCAGAGTCTACAGGTCGGAGTAATGCGTTGCCAAAGCATGTCTTGAACATGGCTGGTAGAATGTGAGTAATGGTAGTCTTACAGATATTGAACATGAACTTACGATCGTATCCCCGATTCTCTAGTTTCTTCCAATTGATGGATGCAAAGAATGGGTGACAACGAAGCGCCTCCCACTCAGGTCTCATGGTATGATGCTGTGGGGCGAAAATCTGGCGTAAAGTCAATGCGACGCCTGGTCAAAGACTCGGTGACATACAGATAGAAGGAGGTCCCTCGCATGAGCATCA
>Ga0153978_1000556_pt1 | contig 10074 bp, 10 predicted proteins | sample TSGA062MetaG_FD_104749 | JGI IMG/M metagenome (GOLD analysis project Ga0153978, IMG submission 104749) | Attine ant fungus gardens microbial communities from Georgia, USA - TSGA062 MetaG | ecosystem: Host-associated > Fungi > Mycelium > Unclassified | place: USA: Georgia, Yuchi Wildlife...
CCATCTCCCTTTGCTGAGCAGGGTGAGTCATCTGTGCTTGTATCAGGCTCGTCTCGAGAGGATTGTTTTTTTTTCTTGTATCCACGCTTTCTATTATCATTCGTGGTCGGATCGGTTTCTTGTTGCATCAGTCGTGTTAATTAGCTACACGTGATCATATTTCGTTCGCGACTCGCGACGGTGAGCACGAGCGCATCTCATGCAAGTCACGGGGAGGCATCAGTGTTGTCTTTTTTTTCAATTTTGTTCTTGGGTGATATCGTTTGCCGCATTGATTGATCCTTTTCGACCAGCTGAATGAAGGCAACACAAAGGAAGATGCAGCACAGGTTTTGTCGAATCTTGCTGCTTTTAGCCCTGGTGCTGCCCAATATCCACAACAGGGCGCGTCCACGGGCCTTCCAGGTATCAATGACCCTGGCCCTTCGTCTCATCCTCGTGGACCTCCCAATCTTGGTCAATTGAGTGCCGTTGCCCTTCAAGCAACATCCGCGGCTTCTCAGCCACTTCGGCCAGAGGGCTCAGTCACCGACGAACGAAGTGTCCAGCAGTTGCAACAGGCAGCGCAACTTGTTCAGGCTGTCACCGGTGGCTCTGACACCGCTGATAAGACTGTTGGATCTCCCACGGCATCCGTTACAACAAGTGGTGGTCGCCGTAGGAACCCTGCGATGGGAAGCGATGAGTGGACGAGGCAACGGAAGGATAATCATGTAAGTGCTTTTATGTCTCAGAGGGTCGACAATATCTCAGCCCCTTTCTAACAGAAAGAAGTCGAACGCCGGCGTCGCGGCAACATCAACGAAGGCATCAACGAGCTTGGCCGAATAGTTCCAAGTGGGAATGGAGAAAAAGCCAAGGGTGCAATTCTTGCTCGCTCTGTTCAATATATTCATCATTTGAAAGAGAATGAAGCTAGGAATATCGAGAAATGGACACTAGAGAAGTTACTGATGGATCAGGCCATGGGTGATCTTCAGAATCAGCTCGAGGAGGTCAAGCGCATGTGGGAAGAAGAGCGCTCCGCTCGTCAACGACTCGAGCTCGAGCTCGAGACGCTTCGAAGGAAGAGCGCTGCGCCTGTAACTACTTCTGCCACTTCTCAATCAGTTTCTCAATCTCAGGCTGTCAGGTCTCCAAACGTCCTGAATAAGAACCCTGACATAGCTCCTGGAGCAAAGCGGAAGAGCGAGGAGGTCCCCGACAGATCCACTAGAGCCGGTGAAAGCGAGGGCGATCGGGACGGCAAACGTCTGCGAACCGATTAACCGATCAAGCTAATTGTTTGATTTGTTCTCTTCCTTGTTTCTTGCTTGCGGTCTTTGCTTTCCATTCCTATTTTGGGTGCGTATTCGTACGGAATGTATTTTTTCCATATCTATGCATGCCTTGCCCAATTTATCCTTTTGTGGCATCGGTAGCCCTTCGTGAACTTTTGCGCACTCGTCTCCCTTCTCGTTAACCATGTACACTGACAGCCGCTCTATTTTTCTCCTGTTCTGTAAAAATTTGATATCCAGAATGAGATTATATATTTTATGAAGAGAACTGGGATGACGTACCCCGTATTGCCTGTGGCCAGTGAACGGCGTTGCGCTTGGTGGGCTGCCTCATCGATATCGTCAAACTCCGAAACCGGATTGCCATATACAATAATCTGCCCTCTTGTGTGCTACCAGGATTTGAAGGTTAAACTGGGGTTATGTCCAATTGATATGTTTCCAGCATTATCAATGCCTGATTTATCACATGAACCGATGCACATATTAAGCATGAGGCTGAGACATCCATTAACAGTGTACCGTGTATTGTTCCTCGATTGTAAACACCACATCGTTTGGAGTAAATGAAGATATTGCGACCGTTAGACCAATGTCCAGACCCCCGCACCGAGAAGTGGAGATTACCCAAATATGTGATATAGCTCCAACTTGTTTTCTTTTGCAGGTGAGTCTGACTTGCCGCGAGACATGTAGGACCCTCGATCATTTGGGTTGCTGAAGTCACACTCACACAGTCCATGATCTAGAGTCCCCCCACTGCTGTAGGAGATTTCTCCCTAGGTCTTAATCCTAACCCATGGCGACGCGCTCCACGTGGTTTGGCAATGGGAAAAGGAATCACAGCCGACGAGGCTCTCTGCTCTCCGAGGAAATTTGCAAGCTTCTAGAGATTCAACGGTGAACTAAGCTTTGGGAGGTGAGGTTTATCTTGGTTTTTGTTACTCGTAAAAACCTAGTAACATCTCAGATCTCCGTTTGGTCGTAATGCCGATGCCGAACAACTTTGAGACCTAATCACCAACGGAGTTCAGACATCTCTGCATTTCTCGAACGAGGTGAGTATAACAGATTCGTTCAAGTAGCAGGTCGCCGTCGCGGAGATGAAGTTTTGTGTGTCAAGTAAAGTTCACAGGCGGCCATGGGATGCCAGGTATGTCCATCGGAAACGTTGAGGGTTCAGTTAGAGAAGTCTAGACCTTCGAGTCGGGGTTTGTCACGGAGAAGTAATTCGCCACAAGATGTGCGATCTTTGTAGAGCTCCGAGGACGAGTAGGGATAAGGCGACGATCCGCAGAGCTGCAATGCCTTTTTCAGCAGAAGTTACGAGTTTGTCAATCCTGCAGGTGTGTATGAGATGGAGGACTGATCCCAGGGCCCTGAGATTCCTAGACCCATGTTGGCTTCACCGTTGAATGCAACAGTCCGTTTTTTGGACTTGAGATCACCCTTGGTCATAGGAACTAGCTGGCTCGGGATTATGTCTCCATTCTTTTTGGTCTATCTGCAGTTGTGGACCACCTCAAGTCAATTACATGTGTTTCAGCAGAAATTGAGCCAGCTTTCTTGCAACAAGCCAATCTACGACTTGACAGCTCTAATCTCGCTGTTCTAGACCAGACATGGCGTAAACGGCCGTCAATTAGGACTAACCAAAGCAAACTGAATACGCCGCATTGCTGGAAACGGTGGCCAAACTACTTTACATCTTTTCGTTCTGGACCCGTCTTTGGCGGAAAACCTGACCATGCCTTATCCTACAGAGGCCGTTGTATGTATTCCAAACGACTAATGATGACATTCCTCAGGGTCGATAACACTAAATCTGGGTCTCATGCCTTTTTGAATTCTGCTTGAACCGCAGGTTTTCGATTCTCCCGGAATTTTCAAGCAACAGTCCCAGTTAGTACTAGCTCCAGAAGTTATCCTTTCCCTTCCAGTGGGTCTTTACATACATATATCGAACTCACTTTCGGGAAGAGTCTAGACTGGATCCATGGCTCAGAAAACTTAATTGTTGCTCGAGCGGCGTACTACCAAATCACGAACCCCTGTTTCTATGGATCTTTCGAGTCCTCTCAACAACAAGGGTCTAAATGGTCTGGCTTTGATTTTTTTACTGTACGTCCTTGGATCAGTAAATGATGTCATGCACGAATATACATGTGTGTGCTCTTTGAACCGATTTTATCCGATGCCATCTTTTTTATCTCACTTTGGTAACGGGTGATCATTGAAACACAATTGAGACTTGAACTTTGCATCCTGCTGCGGCACTGTGATCAAGTGTCGTTAAGGTTTGATGGTTCACACGATAGAAAGATAGTTGTGATTGATCAACTTGTTATCGATAAATGCCAACGTCAGCCCGCTGGGTTTCTTTCTAGTCATGAGGATGATTACCCCCGGTATGTGAAAAGTAACCTGCGAAACAGTTTTGGATTCCCTGTCAGAAAATAAATGTGTTAAATCATATACACCGTATGGCATCCCCTTTTGTGGTTATCTTTGTATATTTACTAAGATGTTTCATGTCAATCACTGTATCATTGCAATGTCAAATGGGTTCCTTCTCAGATCATTTGGACCTGTGTTAGGAGCTGTGCAAGGCGATGCGTATTGCTATGCATTGTAATGACCCGGTATGGCTAAACCGGCCGGGAAGGAGCGTGATGCTGCAAGGATTCACAACTTTTGATATTTCCTGATGATGTCGGACCTCATTCTGCTTTGTACGTGACTCTATTGGGATTGTCAACATCCTTCTTCGCAAAATATGAGTCCGCCTCTGCTTGACGATGACCCACTTACTCTGGCACTTCAGCCGCCGGCGGACGAAACCCCGGAGCAGCGTCAGGTGCGAGAGGCAGCCGAGGTTGAGGCCAAGAGGGTGAGCGATGAAATTGACGAGCAAATTAAGCAAGAAAAAGAGAATCAAGAACGAAAAAAAAGGCCAGTCAAGTTGCTTCTGCTGGGCGAGTATCTTCTGCCCTGCAGCCGTTTCTGTCTCATGGAAAGCGTTTTCTAGGTCAGAGTGAAAGTGGCAAGACTGCTACACTCAAAAGTCCGCTCTTTGTCTCATCTTGCTTGTCCTTGCTGATTTCCCTCCAGATTTCCAGCTCACCTACGCACAACGCGAATGGTCAAATGATCGAGCGTCTTGGCGCGCAGTCATATTTCTCAATTTGGTTCGCAACGTTAATGAGGTCCTTGAACACATGGATGCAGAAATGACCGGTCTACCTAATCCCCCAACAAATGATTCTACTGAAGAACTTCCCATCCGATCTGTCAGAACATTGCCACCCCTGAAGTTCAAGGACAAACACAAACAGCTTCGCCTTCAACTTGCTCCGCTCCAGCAAGTCCAGCACGACCTAGAAGAACAACTGGGGACTGCTAGTACTGAAGTCTACTCCTTACGCTCTCCTGAGTTCCAGACTTCCTCGGATCGCCGCGTCCCAACGGAGTTTTCCATCAATTCCTCAAATGGATGGAAGTCAGCCCTTGATAAATTCCGCAAGGCTCCAGGAAGTCGCCCAGAGGCACCAAATGACATGAATAAGGACAAAGTTCCTAGAAATGTGGAAGATGAGATAGCTGAGATCATTGCAAGCTGTAGGGAGAATATCAAAACCTTGTGGGAGGACCCCACTGTTGGGGAGGCCCTTTTGCGACGGAAAGCGAGAATAGAGGATACTCCGGGTTTGTGAGTATTTCGACTTAGCATTCAATCTCTTTACTGATGTCAGCTCTAGTTTCCTAAATGATGCAGACCGAATAGCTGTCAAAAACTACCTGCCGTCTGATGATGATGTTATTCGGGCCCGTCTGAGAACTTTGGGTGTGCAAGAATACAGGTTTATTTTTGATCACGGTCTGTCAGATACTTATTCTTATTCCTACATTTGGCTCATAGTGAGACGGAATAGGCAAGACTGTAGGCCAAGAATGGCGTTTATATGATGTTGGAGGCGCCAGGAGTAGTGTGAGTGCCCCTATCATTCACGAGCATTCTGCTAACTCCATCTGATCATTCCAGCGCGCCGCGTGGTATCCGTACTTTGAAGATGGTGAGCCCAGAAGCTGTCCAATACACAGGAAGATTGATGACTCTGGCCAGTCGATGCTATTATTTTCTTAGCGTGAGAGGGAAATTTCTGCTTTTGTCTTATTCTTGTCTGATATTACTTTTTTTAGACCAAGTCGGTACCATTAAATCATTGTCCCCGTTCACAGCTGCTGACCCTTGCCAACAATCTAGTTTCTCCTTTTGATGAAAAGTTGAATGAGGACCGTCGAGTGAATCGACTAGAAGATAGTTACCTGTTGTGGAAGTCCGTATGCTCATGCAAATTGCTCATTGAGGCACAGTTAATTCTTTGTAAGTTCTATTCTTATCGTATGCTAATTTCTCAAGTCGCTGGCATTAGTCCTCAATAAATGTGACCTCCTTCAAGCCAAGCTCTCAAGAGGTGTACGCATCCGAGACTCCGTACCGAGTTATCACAACCGTGCAAATGATCTCCCTACTGCAACTCGGTGTGAGTATGCGTTGCTCCCTGCTTGACTCGCTACTCATGTTTTCCCACACTTAGACTTCCAACAACACTTCAAAGAGATCGCACGCCAATATTCTCCCACCCCAAAACCTTTTTATGTTCATCTCACCTCGGTGATAGTCTGTGTTCTTTCTTTCCTCTTTGGAATAGCATTGATACTCATATACGTTCTTATAGGATACAAAATCAACAGCTATCACACTGGGGGCGGGTATGTCCCTGATAGCTCTGTGGCATCATCATGCGCTGATCAATTTTTTCCTTTCAGTTGAAGAATCCATATTGCGTGAGCATCTTCGACGTGCAGATCTGATGTAATGCCATTCACGTTAGCAATCCGGGAATGAAAAAGTACTTCCTGTGATGCTAAGGATGATGGCTGGGAACCATCCATCATAGTTCGATTTCCTCACTACATTAGTGTCCGGCGGATCTGTTCAACGATTTCCTGCTAATTTCGCTTTCGACTTTTGTCCTATGCCCAACGTCGATGGTTCAAGAACCTTTTCTTTGGTTTTGATCCCTATGTATGATAGTTACCCCCTCCAAGTTTCCTTGTGATTGGATCAGTGTTTCAATATCTGGGTTGGTGATCTGCTCGATTTCTAAACCTGATTAATCTAATTGATTATTTATGTAAGATAGCATTTCAAAAACGTGTGACTATGTCTGACAATGGATAATAGTAATTTCCCATCCCCGATGAACTGAATATTGTAGTGACTTGAAGTTGGAAGCAAATATGTGCTATGTCGTCATCCTCTTCACCAGCATCTCTCTATATGTATCAAACCCTCAGCAAAAAATAGATGTCGTATCGAAGAGGACGAGATAGCTTCATCCTCCTCTCCCTCATAATCGCCATCGTCGTCGTCTTCATTATCATCGCCAGGAGCATTTTCAGTATCTTCGTCCTGATGCTTATTGTCACAATTTCTCTTTACTTAGAGTATCTTACCATCTACCTGACGAAGACCACGTGTTCGTTGTCTTTTTTCGGATTCAGCATCTCTATTCCGCAACAAGAAAAGAAAACTAGTATTGAGACATAGAGGGCCCCAATGTCAGGGGCGTGTCTATGGGTGGCTTGTGTTCATTGTAAGTCGGTCAGTGAGTGCTCAGACATAATGAGTATGTAGACTGGAGTACAGTACAAGAGGGGGAAGGCAGAGGAGAAGGAGCAGGCGATGTGTGAAAAGAAATGTAAAAAATATAGCGGATTTGTTTGTTTTGTGGATTCCTTGACAGCCTCTCAGCTTGGACTTACCCACGACGGACATCGCTGAAATGCCATCACCAGTTAATCACCGATTAGTGATGCACAGGACAAAAACTGACTTGAGGCATCAATCATTAATGACATTAGTGTAGAGCTAAGTATGTCGTTGGAAGTACCATTCAATGCCATTGAATTGGACTGATGCGTTCTACATGCTTATTGGTCATTGGAACACCATCACTCCACTTGTTCAATTCACCTAGGCAACCGACGAACACTCATACATTTGTATATAAATATATAAATTGATACCATCATTTTGCTCTCAGTCTTCCCCCCCAATTGAAACTGCTAACGTCATGATGGAATAGCTGAAGGATGGTCAATATACAAGAGGCATAGTTAAACTGGATATTGGGATTTGACTAGAGTTCATTTTTCAGAGCAGAATCTAGTTTTGGAAGTGGAGGCATGATTGAAGTAGTCCTTCCCAAAGTTTTGTGAAAGCTCCAGATCTCGAACACTCTGCCAGAATGATCCCAATGCAAATCTATGCTATTGTACCTGAATTTTTGTCGACAATCAACTCTCCCTTTATGTTTAGCTTTCCAGCCTCTCGCACTTATGAATATTTATTGAAGGTAATTTGGATTGCGGTTAAGAAAGCCATTGTAGGCCCAATCTAGAGTTCTGGCTTTAGTTCACCTAGTTGATGCTTCTTTTCATTGTAGTCCTATGCCTATTTGTGAATATTCCAAATTTTGTTATTTCTTGACCAAACATCAGAATACTCGCTGGCATGATAATATCACTCTAGCAAAGGGCATGAATAGTCGAGCAAACAATATTAAAAAGATAGGTACATTGTAAATCTACCTATCTAGCATCATCCCAAGGGGAACTGACATTCCCTCTCAAAGTCGGGCTCGCCAATCCTCGTTCTATTCTACTTTCATCAACTAATATCCTCCTTGCACCTCCATTGGCCCCTCCACTTTCGCTTACACTTGCACTCGAGCCCGCACTCGTTCTGTTACTGGGACCGGACGCCCCTCCCGAATCACCCACATTCGAATTCACGTTCAAATCTACAGCATCGCCACCATAGAGTTCATCATCACTATCTACAGGTGTAGCCATTCCACTTCCATTGACTCTTCCAGTAGCCTCGCCGATTCTAGGTGAGCTAGTTCCACTCACCCCACGCCCACTGGGTTTTCTCGCACTTTTCCTTGCATGGAATGTCCGGCTTGCTGTTGCATTCGAGAATAGGGGCAGGAGAAATCTCTCATCCAAGTTGTGGAACCATCGCCCGTCCTCGCCGATGATCCCGCTGAGCGCTCTCCGGGGTTGTGCATTGATGTTATTGGAGGGATTGGATGATATGGTATCGTTGGTAGCCCCACTCAGGTTGCCATCATGTTGAATAGCAGTAGGTGCAAGAGGTAAAACCTCGGCTCCATCCGATTCAAATGAGTCGCTAGAGGCAGCTGAGAAGACGGGTGCATTTGCCGAATGTGGATTGTCTTGAGGTTGATAATGGTGATTATAAGTATTGAACCGCGAAGCATAATGAGTTCCCACTCTTGCCGCAGCCGCAGCAGAGACATTGAAGTTTCTGGCTGTGGGTGATAAAGCAGAGCCCTCCGCTTCTTCCCAATAACGAGCCCAGTTGCCTCGACCACGAGCACTTCGCCCCAAGTATCCAGAGGACGAGGATGGAGGAGCGCCACTGAAGAACAGTGAACCTTCGTCTTCGTCGCTACTTCCTCCTTCATCATCTTCTACGCCTGTTCTGATGCCTAGAACTTCAAGCATCCTGGCGGTGGTGCCACCAAATATGATGACAGTAAGGACAACGACAGCCAACACCGTCGTCCTCATCATTTGCGCATTACGCCCTGTGAATCCCGCTGCCAGTGCTACACCCACAGCTCCCCTTAATCCGGCCCAGAAAAGCATCATTTGATAGGAATGAGGCAGTTCTTCAGACCTTTGTCCTCGCGCATATTTTAAGAAGAAATTGATCCCTGTCGAAAGTGGAAAGACTGCCGCATAGCGAGTGAAAACGACAACAACAGTAGTAATCGTGATGAACAACGGCTTGACATAGCTAAACAAGGGCTCTGATACAGGTGCACTGGTGAATAGTGCCATTCCGAGATATATGAAAATGAAGTTCTCGGAGAGCTGCGCCAGGGTTGAAAAAATATATTTGCTTGCCCGCTGGGTCCGCCGTGACATGGTGTGGTAAGCGTAGTGCTTGAGCGTGATGCCACAGAAGAGGAGCGAGACGATGCCGGACATCGAGAGTCCATTAGAGAAGAAATAGCAGGTATAAGCGCAGAGAGCGACAAGGCAGGATTCAATGGAAGGGTAGTGATGCAAATAGGAATGTTTGAGGAGAAGGGACATTCCTAGTCCAAAAGCCACACCAAGGGCCATGGAGACGGAGAAGTTGACAAGAAAGATACCGATGCCATGGAAAATAGATTTGAGGTACACTTCGGTGTTGTGGAATCGCGATAGGGTCCTAGGTCGGGCGAGGAACTCAGCTGGTCATGAAATAAAAATCGCTCAGGAAGTGGAAGGGTACATACTCATACATTACGATACTAACAGCATCATTTAACAAACTTTCGCCGAAAATTACGGTGTAGAGCTTGGGGTCAACTTTGTATTGGTTGAAAATTGCCAAAATCGTAACCGGATCTGTCGCGGATAGTGTCGAACCAAAGATCAAACACTCCAATAGAGTGAGGTCGAGTGATTCTAGACCGAGGAACGAGTATATGTATACCAAAACTCTGTACTGTGAGTGATCAGTTTACAGAAGAAGTCCACTGAATAGGCACAAAGGGGAATCCCCAGACGCACCCCACACCGATAGCAGATATGAAAGTCCCAAAAAATGCGAAGATTAGTATTGAGCCAAAATTCCGAAAAAAATTCTCCTGTGGAATGTTGTTTATTTGATATACAGCGAAACAGTTGGTTTCAACGGTTGCGTGGC
>Ga0153978_1000557_pt1 | contig 10072 bp, 15 predicted proteins | sample TSGA062MetaG_FD_104749 | JGI IMG/M metagenome (GOLD analysis project Ga0153978, IMG submission 104749) | Attine ant fungus gardens microbial communities from Georgia, USA - TSGA062 MetaG | ecosystem: Host-associated > Fungi > Mycelium > Unclassified | place: USA: Georgia, Yuchi Wildlife...
AGACAAGCGTTAAGGATACATCGACTTGACACTACTTCCCCTCACTCTACCAACATATCCAAACTCACAGGCTCAATGACTGAGGGACAACTTCCACCCAGTAGCTAGGGCATCATCATGGTCAGCAAAGCGACAGATGACGACATGCACTGATCGCAAAACCTACCCATCGGGATCCAGGATAAAGGCAATGTGCCTCATCTTACCATCGGTGAGACGCTTTTTGAAAGGAACGCCGAGGCTTTCAAAGCGCGCGCACGCCTCCTCGATGTTTGACACGGTGATAGCGATGTGGCCGAAGCCTCTGCCGGGGTCCGCGTTCCCGCTGGCGTAGCCTTGGAAGCTCGGGTCAGTTTCCGTGCCATGGTTGTGAGTGAGCTCGAGGATGCCTGGTAGTGTGGGTGAGCTTATCAGAGGGGCTGATAGAACGAGGCAGCGCTACCCTCGCGGTTGAAACGAGCATTGGCTTTTTGCTCAGCCGGGAGGTTGGAGATTCCATCGTGGTCATATCCAAGGAAGTAGAGGGTGAAGTCACCCATGTTCTGCTCTGTCGCACATCATCTATGATATACTCAACATTGGTAGATTTTAGGATCCTTCTCACCGGAAAGGAGATCCATGCCGAGGGTCTGGAGAAGTGCTCAGTTTACACTCCCGTGCGAGGATAGATCATGGCTCACATCCATGTAAAACGGAAGGGACACCTTCGGGTCCTTGATGCGAATCATGGTGTGGTTGAACTGGTACCCGATGTCAGGTTGCCAAAGATGCATTCTAGTACTTGTGACTCACCTTGAAGCTCTGTGTTGCAGCGGTACGAGGCATTGTGGCTGAAGTGGTGGAGTGGAAAGTGATGGGAGTCCGTCTGACTTTGAAGGCGTTTTAGGAGGTGTGGTTTAAACTAGTTTAGACTCCTCATAGGATCACCTGATTAAGTCATTGACCTATTTTAAATTAAAGAAGCCTTATCCACTTTCCGCGAGATGAATGACGGGCGCGGATATTCCGCCACCAAAAATACCTTTGACCACACGAAAGTCAGCTACCGCAAACACCAGGCCCAGTCATATCAGCATTTTTTATAAGGGTATGGGTGAATGGTGAGGAATGCAAGGCAAGGAGCGATATAGTTAACATTGTCCATGACCGCGGGTAATAAATGGTTAGAGTACAGTAGAAATGAGCTCGAAAATCTATCCCAGACTTTTAGTGGGATCGCGGAGGAGCCGGTCGGTTGGATACCAGCTCGTGATCACCACGAACGTTAATGAAGGAGTACTGGAATAACGTCAGTGCACGTAAAATAACATCATATCGATACGTACCTCTACCAGATCTGGGCGAACACCTCTGACAAGGTTGACGTATACGAGGTTTGGCTCAGAGAAGAAAGGTCTCAAGCCAGCAGCTTCCAACTTTTCCCACCAGTCGAGGAACCTTTTAAAGTTGCCCCAGCTGGATCCTTGGTATACATGGACTTCAAGCTGAATTTGGCCGAACGGGAGCGGCTCTCCATGGAATGAATCGATGAAAGCTGATAGCGAGTCAAATTCGTTGCCCTCGATGTCGACTTTGAGGATATCGATGAAATCATGTCCATTGATTTCCATGAGTGTGCGAAGTTTGTACATTTTTGGATCATCGGTTAAGGTGTACCTGTCTTCAGGTCCCAATGCGAATGGGAAAAAGTGCGCGCGTGAGGACAATTGTGGGTTGTTTTCAATCTCAGGGCCAAACTAAAGATGTCAAAGATATTAATGCAACGAGGCTAGCACTGGGAGAGGATGCTCACAGATTTGACACTAAAGTCATACCCATAAACCTCACAACCCGGTGCCGCCTTCATGATGTCGGCCTCAAAAGATGATTCGCCATTGACCCCTGATCCAGATCATGAGCCGTCACGTACATCGCCTCGTTGCAAACTATCTCACCGAAAGAGTAGATGACACATTGCTTCTTCGGAGCTATGCGTTCCAGTCCACAAACCCATTTGCCACCATCACCCATTATTCCAACGCGCTCAACACGATGGGGGCATCTGTACGACGGAAGAAAGAAATCCCCTGCGGCCGCTTGTAAATGTCTGGTACCGCCGCCGCATGTTCCTACGACAGCAGAACTCACAGAGGGTGTAAAATTCGCCGTTTGATGGAAATCTGAACGGGACGGGACATGTCTAAAGAACGTTGGAGCGGTATGAGTAGATGACAGACTCACGGATCAACCTCTTCTGCAGTTGGTCCCCATTTCTTAATAAGTTCCTGTCTTTGTTGCAGCATTATATCATAATACGCCTCTTCTAACGCCAGGTGCTCCGTAAGCGCGTTCCTGCGGCCGTCGAAGGCCACTGAGCGAAGGGGTGAGTCGCTCGCAAACATGAACAAGGAAATGAAGATTAATACGAGGAGGGCAAGCGTGAACCGGGGATGGCGCGCGTAGAGGGCCATGGTGTTGAATCAAAAGAGTGTTGTGAAAGTTATGACAGCTTCCGACTAGTCACTTATATATACTCTCGCCAAAACATGCCGAAGTCTTTTTGCACCCCAAACTTCCAAGCGAGGCTTGGTAACCTCTGGTAACTTTCGTCACCACTCTAAATTTCGATTGGTGCCTAGGCTGTCGCCTGCTGAAGCTCCTTACACACCCAGCTATAGCTAGCCCTGGCCGCCGTTAGCAGAACGTGGACTTGGTATTCGGACCACGGTCACGGTGGAGCTTGCTAAGCGCTACGCTTGGGTCATGATTTATATCACCACTCTAAGTTTCTGATTGGTGCCTAGGCTGTGGCCTGTTGAAGCTCCTTACACACCCGGCTATAGCTAGCAGAACGTGGACTTGGTAATCGGACCACGGTCACGGTGGAGCTCGCTAAGCGCTACGCTTGGGTCATGATTCAAATTGAGAGATGATTGGTGTACTTATTCTGTAAATACTTAAACGCGAGGATCTTGAGTGGTACTGGCATTGGACAAGGCGTGCAGTGTGCACAGATGATCAGTGGTCGTGGTTGCCACAAGCGGGCATCCAATCATGTATCGTGAGAAGCTCGCGGTAGTTACCGAGCGGACTCTACCCAATACTACCTCCCATAACACTATCGAGGGAGCATAGCGAGCTCAAAGGAATCGAAACGCCCCAGCCAAACGTCGTAGCAAGTCGACGTCTAGCACAAAACTACGCTTACGGTGGGTATGAACATCCAATGATTCATATACCTGCAGTTCTCATTGGTGTATGGGATGGATTGACCGTACGAACTTGGATGGAGATGGATCGCAGGAACCTATCTTGCAAACGCCGACTACTGTGCTAATATCTACTATTATTTCTAGGCCCATCATGTCGTCAAAACTTCCTTCTGTCCTGAGCGCAACTGATGAGGAGATTCAGCTTCTCCTGGCAGCCCAATGTCACATTGGCACCAAAAACTGTGATAAGCAGATGGAGCCTTACGTCTGGAAACGCCGCGTTGACGGTTAGTTCGCTCCTCAAACTCCCGCTCACTCCTCTAATACGCGTCACTCATTTTCGCTTTCTCGAATCCTTGTGCGTGCAGGCATTCACATCATCAACATTGGCAAAACTTGGGAAAAACTCGTCTTTGCCGCGCGTGTAATCGCCGCTGTTGAGAACCCTAACGACGTTTGTGTCATCTCTGCTCGCCCTTATGGACACCGTGCAGTCCTCAAATTCGCTGCTAACACCGGCGCGCAAGCCATTGCCGGCCGTTTCACTCCCGGTTCTTTCACGAACTACATCACCCGTTCTTTCAAGGAGCCCCGTCTTATTGTTGTCACAGATCCTCGTGTTGATCACCAGGCGATTCGTGAGGCTTCGTACGTTAACATCCCCGTCATTGCTCTTTGCGACACGGATGCACCTCTTAAGTTCGTTGACGTTGCCATCCCTACAAACAACAAAACTCGTCACTCGATTGGTTTAATTTGGTGGTTACTTGCACGAGAGGTATTGAGGCTCCGTGGAACGATCCCTCGTACTCCTGACGGCTGGAGTGTCATGGTTGATATGTTCTTCTACCGTGACCCTGAAGAAGTGGAGAAGCAACAGCAAGACGAAGCACAGGCTAAACTTGCCGCTGCTGAGCCGGAGGCCCAGGGTGGTCTGAACGAGTGGGACGTCAGCTCTGCTCCTCAGCCAGGCTCAATTAACCCCGCCCTTGCACAAGATGGTGGTGAGTACTGGTGTATTGTGAAGAAACTACCTATATTTAAGCGTGTCGTCCAGGTGCACTCGACTGGGCAGCAGATGCCGCGCCTACCACCACTGATTGGGCCGCTGAGCCTGCTGCGGGTGGATGGGGAGCCGAAGCCACTACTAGCGGATGGGATTAGGCGTCATATGTGATATAAGTTGCTATGTATCGAGGCCCATGATTTTCTGCCTCTGCTTTTACCTTGTCCGCGACTTTTGACATGCAAAATATGACATCCATGCCCTCGTCGCACAAGATCTCGCCAGCGCTCTGTGATGGGTAAAACTTTTCGACATATACGCTGTTTATTGTATCCTCACTTGCCAACCTTTTATGACATTTACTTTGTCTGCTTGACTTGCATCAGCTTGCGACACTTTTCCGCCCTTGGTCACTTACACAAGTAAGGGAACAAGTGAAAAGGTGCTGTTAAACAGATGGACCTTGATAAAGTTTGTCATTTTCGATGCAAGCGAAATTAAGCAATGAGTGAATTCATCATGCTGTGACCGTCTCGTAATGTGGGGACCTTAGCGCGCTCAGCTTTGAGACACTCGATGTTGGAATATCGGGAGTTGAGTCCAAGCTCGAGTGTCATTCTGGAGCGTGGTTCGTTTTCGAGGTTGGTGGGTGGATCATCTGTTCGGTCGTGTTTCGCTTCCATTTCTTTTGATTTCAGTGGCGGCGTTCTTCTGTGCGCAGTCTGCGGACGCCGCCAAGGGCCCAACAATCACTCACAAAGTCTACTTCGACATCAAGCGTGAATTAGGCTGAGGTCAGTGTTATACATTAAGGCCGCGGACAACTTAGAGCTGACGAGGTTTAGATATTAAATGGTTGTCATCGGTCATTACGGAGTGCGTTGTCCTAGGTCCCTGCGAAATACATGATGAACTTACTCCCCTCACAGACCGTTCCTAAGACCGTGGAGAACTTCCGTGCACTCGCAAGGGGCTTTGTAAAGAACTTGGTTACGGTTACAAGGGCTTGAAGTTCCACCGTGTCATCAAGAACTTCATGTCAGTTAGGTCCCTATCATTCTGTGAACACTCGTCCGATGCCTCCTCCCCTCAGTATTCAGGGTGGTGACTTCAGTAGGTGTACTGTCACTATCCCACACGTTCCGATACTCACCTACTCGCGACCTCGATAGCTCGTGGTGATGGTCATGGCGCGGGTGGAAAGATGATCCTGGATTGATCCATGTTGGCACGTTACTTACGAGGACCTCCAGTCAACCTATGACGATCGCTTCAAGGATGAGAAATTGCATCGGGAAGTGCTAGCTCAGTGAGCCTGTATCGATCTTGTGGTATGTAATATGACGTTTTTATCGGCAGTTGCATCTCGATGATGTCTCCGAGGTGCAGTATGGAGATGACTGTGTCGTGGGATATGAGAAGGTAACTGAAACTCAAGTTACTTAGCAGAGGACTGCCAATTGTAACATAATGACTTCATCTTTGACGATCGCCGGATCTCCGAGTTCCGGGCCTATTTTCAATCATGACGCGTTTTGAAGCTCCGCCACAAAAAACGCGTTGACGATGTACGAACGCGCTTCCACGTGACTCATATCCTCTTGACCGTTTACTGCCATGTGCTCCTCATATGCGCATGAGGCCTCTCCCCCACCAAATCTTCCAGCTAGGCTCCGGAGGAAAAGTTCGTCGTCCTCCATCAATGCGCCGTTATTATTCAATGCCGACGATGACGATCTGGACTCCCTGTCACCATCATCACCACTACCGCCGTCCTCACCGCTTCCGACGCCAGTATGCTCTTCTCCTACTCGTTTCGCGACTGGGTATTCGTGTACAAACTTTGAAAACTCTCCATATGAAATTCATATGGAGTTTGATGATATGCCAGGTTCACTGACGTCTCTGTACCGTCGGGGAAGCTCTCCCAAGCATTTCCTCCATCAGCGCGTAACCGCTGTGTTCGATAAGTAAGATTTTTTTTCAGTGAGGAAGATGTACTAGATTCTAAGCTGATTCTAGGTATAACTCGTTCGCCCGGTTTAGCCCGCCTTCCCCAGTGCATCATGAAGACGATGGGTGTGATCTCGAAAGCCTGGATATTCACCCGCACGAGACATACTTCGCTACGTCTTCCGAACGTGGTCGCTGGAAGAGCAGTCCCATCATTCCTCGGACGTACGGTGCCAAACAGTTTCCTTCCAGCCCAATATGCCCTCATAGAAGGCATTCGACCCCAGTCAAGGTCAAGAGCATCCAAAACGCGAAGTCCTCGTTGCTCGAATTCCGCGAATTTGCTCGCAGACAATCCAGCGAGGTCATTGAGGAACCTTCAAAATATCCGTTCCTTTCATCCAGCGACCACAATGATACTGAGGACCATCGTAGTTCATCTCCCCTTCCTCCATCGTCTCCGCCTACTTCCCCGCTATCATTGGCAGCGTCGCAGCTTGATGATTGTGCCTCAGTTTGTGACGATATGAACCTCGACGCTGGTTATAGCTCAGATGATGTGCGTGTTTTTTCCTTAATTTCGCTGTCACAACCTGTTATCGAGCATTCGCGATGTAGTTCAACTTCGACCAGCAAGACACGTTTTTCGTTCATTCAGTACCATGTGATATTCCCATTTCCGGTCATGACGGCCCGTTAATTTCGGAACATGCGTTAAACGCAACTTCGGCCGCATGCCCCTCTTCCTGTAGAAAGGGGGTATCCCGCCTGCCTCTTAAGCTTTCGACCACCGTGCCAATTTCCACCAGCAGGATTACCCCAATTTTCCCAGCTGCGATCGAGGTTGCACGATCACGTTCACATTCTCCCGCAGACGTTTCCCCGCAACTCGCTAATATACCACCTCCCATCCCACCTCCGCTAAGTAAAGAAATGGGCAATTTGGAGAGGCCACCAGAAAAGCGGACAGTCGACCCGGCTTCTCCCGTAAAGACGGTGAAGAAGCCACGGCTGAGCTTCGGTAGTGAAAACGAATTTGTTCAGGGAAGTAGTGTGGTGCAGCTGCATCCACAAGTCGCACGGAGGAGTAGTGCATCGCGTCTTACCTCCCCGGCTAAGGATGTCGATGGAACGGAAGAGTGGGTGGAGCCCCAGCATGAGCGAAAGTTGAAAGCAGGGCTCAAACGGGAGGATTCTGTCGCATCTGTTGCGCCTGCGCAGAAGAAGCTTAGACTCTCAGGGGACGCAGACCTTCATATCGAATCGGACGCCTGTCGGAAACCACGCCAGCGGAAACAGAAGGCTGCAAATGACAAGGCGCACCGGCGATCTCGCTCGTCAAAGTCCTCTTCAGAGGACTTGGGCAGACAAGTTACCCCTGTCTGCGAGGGGTCAAAATCCCCCCCTGTTTCGGACCCTTCCATTCGAAAACCAAAGCCACAACGTATACAAAGCGAGCCAGAAATCATTGATGCAGACCAAGTCGAGCTTACAGGCATGTTGATAGAGGCTCTCGCTACGTCTCGCGCTTCGTCTATGGATCCATTTGCTTTGCACAATGCCCTTATCCAAACACACCCCCATCTCGAAATAAAGTATAATAAAAAGGAGTGGCTGAAGCTCATTCCGGTGGTGCTTGAAGCGGGGCGTACGCGATGCGGGATGTTCGAGAAGGTGCATAGCAGTGGTGCGAACGGGGCAAAGCAAGCCAGGTGGTTTTATCTTTCTGAAAAGGATGAAGACCGTGAGCGGGCAAGGTTACTGGAGGAGCTTATGCCGAAGCAGAAAAGAAGCGAGACGAAGAAGTTTAAGAAATATTATTATAAGCCACTAAACAAGATATCAAGGTGGGATCCAGAGGATGCGATTTGAATGGTTTCTGGCAGGATGTTTTCACTTGCATCGTTGGTTGTTTTTCGCAACTATCTTTATTTTTCGGTCCATCTCGCTCTCTACCTATCCACATGATTGTAGCTATAACCTACTACACCGCTTATCCACGAAATGAATATCAGAGCAAAGCGTTTTTCTGATTTGAATCCAGTGCTTTGATGATCCATTGATGGCCGCTGTGATCTTCTCGGTCACGGTGGCACCTGTTCTCTGAGTCAGGGGAAACTACGACTTTGGCTTCAACCCTCTCAATTGACTGACATCGTCACGGTCGTGTGGTAGGGAGACTAAAGACGTGTTTCCGTGGAAGCAAATATTCTTGCCATTGTCCATTGGAACTCCTTTGAACATTGGCGATGACCAAACCATCGTCAAAGCTGTAGAAACCCCGCTTACGGTAATTTTGCTTGGTTTACATTCACATTTTTCGCGCGACTTTGTCGCTTGCCGCTTGTGCTTGTGCTTGTAGCCCTTTTGTTGTAGGGACGGCCCAAGCTGCAGTGCTTTCCAACGATATATAAACTCTCCATCCTCCTCGTTTCTTGCATTCACCACTTTTTCTCCTCTCAATTTCGCACAAAGAACCACTCTTACAGCACACCATGATGCAACTTGAACCTCCCGTCCAGACCCCCCATGAATTCATCTCCGCCGACGATGGTTCAATAGTCGAGGAGACACAACAAGCTACCCAGTCCACCGAACACCCCTCCCAGCCCAATGCTGCAGACACCAATAGCCACCTCTGGGGTTTCCTTCAGCCATGCAGCAGCGTGCTCCGTCGCATCGATTTCTGGAAAGTCCAGCCGACGGTTCAAGTAGGAAGGGCCCTCGATAACGACATCATTCTCCCTGGTGGGAGGGTTAGTAAGTACCAGCCCACACTTCTGTGGCGTTCCTAGCACGTTCGAGCTACGTATTGACGCGTCGCGGTGTAGGTAACAAGCATTGTCGAATCACCTGGGACGGAAAGGAAGATGGGGGCTCTGCAGTGATTGTTCTCGACACCTCTAGCAATGGAACTTGGGTGCGCGCTATTGCTTGTGGTCTAATTACTATCCTCTGATAAAGAATGTGCAGATCAACAACACCAAGATTGGCAAGGACAAAACCGCAGTTCTCAAAGATGGCAATGAGATTGCTTTCGGCTCTCCTCATCCTCAACCGGGGGATATCGAAGACTATCGTTTGTTGTTTATACCCGTGTTAACTTTCACTTGAGTGACGCGCCTTCAGGATTTATCTATCGACATACTGCTTCTCATTCCCCGCAGGGTGGCCTTCATGCTCACTATGATATTAGCCACGAGCTCGGTAAGGGCTCATTTGCGACAGTTATGAAGGCCGTGTCGCGTTCTACTGGCCAGTGGTATGCTATCAAGATCATAGAAGATCATAAAGTCAAGCGCGCCACTGCTACTACCAACAGCAACGAGGTGGCGTTCGCTCGTGAGATCAGCATCTTGGAAAAGCTGCACCATCCGAATATCTGCCAGATGAAGGAGGCTTTTTTCGAAAACAAGACTATTAGTATGTTCATCTGCTAGTACCATACGATGCAAATCTCATTAATTCCGTAGACCTCGTCCTTGAGTATGTCGATGGAGGAGATTTGCTCGATTTCATCATGAATGAACGCGGTATTAGTATGCCCTTCAGTTTTTTTTTATGATCCCCATGATTCTAATCCCCATATTCAGAGGAACCACTCGCTAAACACATAATGGCGCAAGTTTGTGATGCACTTGCAGTAAGTTGACATCTCATAAAAGCACCGTTCTTCTTCACGTACCACTTGTCCAAAGTATATTCATAGCAAGGGTATCGCACACCGTGACTTGAAACCTGAGGTAATGCCTTTCACTTTGAGCTGTTGATTCTATTATGAATATTGGCCATTTAGAACGTCCTTCTGACTTCGGAAAAACCACCCACCGTCAAAGTTGCTGATTTCGGTCTCGCCAAGGTTGTTGATAGCGTGACTTTTCTTAAGGTCAGTGACCCCACTCTTGGCTCCTGACCTATCACT
>Ga0153978_1000559_pt1 | contig 10059 bp, 10 predicted proteins | sample TSGA062MetaG_FD_104749 | JGI IMG/M metagenome (GOLD analysis project Ga0153978, IMG submission 104749) | Attine ant fungus gardens microbial communities from Georgia, USA - TSGA062 MetaG | ecosystem: Host-associated > Fungi > Mycelium > Unclassified | place: USA: Georgia, Yuchi Wildlife...
AAGAGATCACAGAACAGCACTCCATCATATCGACCACTCCTATATCATGTAACATTTCATCATTCAGCATCTTGGTCTTCATATATTGAGCATAGGTCACTCCAAGCATCTGTTCATGCTGTCAGTTATCCCAGAGAGGATAAAACTCGCAAAACGACATACCAGTTACGCTCAAATTTTCTATATCTGAAGGGGCTTCGGCCATTACAACGGCAAGACCACTATATGAGCATTATTAAATTTGATTGATCAGTAAAAATATCTAATGTGACGCACACATCCAGATGCCAATCGATGTGGCTGCATGATTTTCATGAGTAATGTACAATGACAGTCACTCGCCACTCACCAGTGGAAAATCCAAGGACCAGGGTTATAGGTGCTGAAACGAATTGTGACATTATCCCCTGTTGTTCCTGTCGACACAACGTCCCTGCGTGGCGGATTATCGTAGTTGTAGGTACTGCTACCCGCAGTCCGGATTACATCAAAAGTGTGCTAATTATAGATGATTAATGAGTGGTAACAAAGATGAAATTACCTACCCCATGAAGATGGAAAGGATGCTAGAATGATATTCTTGAGTACAGTGTTTATGTTAATCAAGCAAATTGCTTACTGGACTGCCGACTGTCCCTCCAGGTATGGATACTTCAATAGTACTGTTGCGAGGAACAGTGTAAACATTTCCTTCGGGCAATAAGTCCTGAGCAGAAGTCGTTCCACTCAAAATTTGAAGCAATACAGGTAACTTGACCTCCTCAGTGTACGAGTGATCGTTGATCAGGAAAGCGGTACCGTTGAAGGTGATTGCGAGATTGTAAGAAACATCGGCAGCATCACTGCCTCCAGGGGCGCCTGGATTCTCAAGAGGTATGAGACTGGCTTCATCGAGTTGATTCGTAAGTGTGACTTCTGGTGTTGTCGGGTCTTCATCATCCGCGGTAAGGTATCGTAAGATAGCAGAATTAAGACCACCGTCGTAACCGGTTGTACCAACGTTCGGGTCCGCACGAATCCAATAATTATCGATTGACTGATTTGCATTGAGGATGAATGAATAACGTTGACCAGCAAAGATCTGTATTGAGTCAGCGACAACAGGTTCGACGTTGACCCCATCGGCTTCGATTATGGTCTGGACAGAAATGATAAAAAATTTTACTGATAACTTTTATGGGCAAACCAACCATAGTATGATTGTCGATGGAGAAAGTATAATTAGGGTCACATGAAATAGAAACCAGACGGAACCTGTATTTGACTCCTTGCTCTACTTGAACGACAAGAAGGGAACTTGCAGGGCCATCAGTATAGCGACCATAGCCATTGATCAAGGTAGCGTCAGCAGTGGGAACTAAACCAGCAGAAGGCGCGACTGTGTGGTACCTATACAAAGTTAGCTGGACCATATTCTGAGGAGAACCCTCACCAGTCTGTCAACGTTATGACATAAGTTTCTGCATCAAAGATTCAGAACACGTGCAAGGATTTCTAAAGATCGACAAACCATTGTCAACCGAATATCTAATCACAATGTTAGGGTAGTTGGTAAATTCTCACGACCAATGCACATACTCAGACAAATAAGGGTCATCCGGATCATAAATAACTAATGCACCACGCAGGCCATCACAGTACTGCGTAGCTGATGGCATCAAAATTAGAGACTGAATGAAAGAGCAACATCATGGCACACGCACAACGATGGGAATGATACCAGAAGGTACCAGCTTGGTCAGTTGCTGTGAACTGATAGAGGAATGAATTTCCGGGAGATATTGGACACTGCGTAACTCCACTAGTTCCATCAGCCCAAGCAGTGCCATTTTGGAACATTCCATGCCAGTGCTCAAAAATGTTTCGTCAAAGTGCTATAGAAAAACGGATTGACATACTTACAATGCTACTGGTTCGCAACATGGTAGTGTCTGTGAGGTTATCAATGACATTCATCTTGAAAGTTGCGCCCTACGTCAACTGAGCCACAGAGCCAGATTAGCAGCTACTGAAATCAAACCTTGGTCCCTACGACCAACGGGCCAGGAACGCTGGCACTATCTTCTGTCTCTCCCGCCAAAACAGCCCTGGACCGATTAAGAACGGTATCGAATGACTGAAAAAATAGATCTCAGCACTTACGACCGAGTGTAACCGTCAGGAGAGATGTCCTGGTTGACGAGGTACATGTCGGCGACCGGCCCAATGCTAACACCTTGGACAAGACCACCAAACAGAAAAGGAGAAGCGAGGGATGCAAGAAGACTCAAAGCCGTCTTCATCGTCAAAAATGAGAAAGCTCTAGGGAAGAAAAAACTGGCACGGCCTTTTATCTATGGTGTTAACAAAGAACTTTATATAGAATCGCATCAAAGATCTGAACGGTCCAGCCGAAATGAGTAGGAAACAGCTAGAGTTGGCCGCTCGACCGTTCAGTTCGGTGCTTAGCCGAGAGAATTATGGCAGAAATCATGGAGATGCACGACTGTGGAATATTAGTGGGTCATTTCTGAGCTATCTTGGACATGGAAGTGAAGCTTGAAAGTACATCCTGTCCGGAACACATGGATACAAGATTCAATCGGATGAAATCATTCAGTTTTGCTAGGCTCAAATTCCCAGTGAGTTCTCTACTCGCTCAACAGTGTGAGCGAGATGGGATAGGGGGCATCTCATAGAGATCTAGGAGTCCATGGAGACTAACAGGAGTGAGAAAATATCTGGCAGGTGAGAATACATTATAATCGTTCTGAAAAGCTTCTGTCGCCCATTCTTTCTTGCCTTCAAACTTGTACCATGAAGTCTTTATTTTCTTTCCTTGCCTTCGCTTTGATTACAACTGCGGTACGTACACTCTCAACTTCGGTGTTCGTTGAATTCTCAACGAGGTGCCTAGGCTGGGCACTATGCAGAACAAGGTGGCCCACATACGTTCACTGGGACACAAATTTCTCGCAGTTTAACCTCGGAACCACCCTACATGGTAACAGTGACAAACACTTTCACTTGGACGTAAGCCACTTGAGTCAATATGGCATTGATTATTGTACTGATTAATTGCAGCCAAGGTCCCAGCATGAAAACTTCGCCTACAGGAATTTAAGATCCAAATAGTTATGTACACTCATGGTCCCCTCCGGGGTAGATCCTTGACGTGAATTGTGATCGTCTGTAAACAGTTTGACTGGGTGATAAAAAATTGGGCTAATAAAGACTTCGGTTCAAGGCTAAGGCCAATATGAGTACCAGGATTGAGAGATAAGATGTTCAATCTTGAGGTGTTCGCACTGGGGGTGGCTAGAGACCCGGAGAGATTTTTCCGTGCTGAGAACAACTTTCAGATCAAAAAAGACATGGTTACAGCACACAGATCATACTGAAGCTGATCGATTCACAGTCAACAGCTGTGTCTGAGACCAATGCGCACTAACATCGCAAATACCTGACAAAAAATCCATCAAGTCGGAAATCGGCATTTAGTTACGTCCTTGGAATGCAGCATGCGGAACAATGGTATCCATGTGTCTTCGTTTGATGGACAATGTGTCTGGTTGGTGTAGTCTAACAATTTTCGGTCACAGAAATAGTTTGACAGAAAACCTTGATTTTAACCAAATATCTGAAATCATCATGGATTACTGATAATGTCTCGCCCTCCAAATTTGACTCTTCCTTTCCTCTGTGTCTGGAAGATATATATACATTGACCTTGGATCATTTGCAAGAGATTTTGAATATCATGCCATGGCATCAAAGGACAGATCATGATCGGGCTTAGATTGTGTGAAGTCGCGAAATTACCGCGCCGAATCATCACACTTGACTTCGGTCGCGACGAAAACGATGATGCGTTGCCCGGAGTGTTGTGCTCTTTGGGAAGATACCATAATACACCAGAAGAGCATAATGTGGTGGAGTGGGCTTAATAATAATCCAGAGCGACAATCGTGTCATCGACAGCGGTCCAGTAGAATTTATACCTGGCGCAGCTTCGCGAAGATGATCCGAGGAGATCCTTGATCGGACCAATCCAGGACATCTCTTCAAGTGGTTTAGCGTTGGGTTCGAAGTACTAATGGGGTGAGGATGATTAAAGTCTCTGTGGGAATGGAACTACTGATTGAGAGTCAGTTACAGGCAAGTTGTGAACATGGAGGCTGAAAGTCCTAATCTGACATTGTGATGGAGAATATACCGTGGTCACTATTGAGGAGTTGAGACTCATTTCCGAGGAAGAGAGATCATATCTGTGATGGACATGTGGGAAGAAGAACTGCGGATATTCTGCGTCTATCAACCAGCGCGCCGCACAAATGCATCTAAATATAGGTTTTGATCCAATTGCGACTACGATAAATGTTGTCCATCTAACAAATGGGTTTCAAGGAAGCTGAAACTTTTTCTGAACGTATATTTCTATCCAGCCCCTCGGTGGAGTAAGTTACAAGTTCCACCATAGAGAAATGCCTCACGCTACATCGCCGATCCTGGAACTAAATATAGAACCTTGCGTCTAGCCACAAACAGCAGCATGGGTCCCTCTCGTTAGCTTCATGGTCCTTGATCCATGCCATGCGTCAGGTTGTTGAAAGACACTGTACCCATGTGTCACAGATTACTTGCGAAATCAGTAGGCGATCAGATGGTTTATAATTTAAGTACTTATGTTATTGTAAATAGTATGCCGTGGGATGCGCAGTAGTAGCACGCGTATCACAGCGCAAGACTGATATGCTGCAGGACTCTTCGAACCCACTACTACTCGTGTGTGATCCTAAGACTAAAACAGCCTTTCTGGTACCCTCTGTGTGCCCTATAGTGTTATACAGGTGAGTACCCTATCTGCTGCTACCCCTGCAATGCTGTTCTGGTAGCACAACTATTTGAAAAATGAGTCTTGGTTGTTATCCATCATGGTAAGACTGATTTACAAATGATATATTTGAGCTGCATTCAGTAAACGATGGCGCAATTTTCTACCCAACGATCCCCAAATATGGAGTACAAAACTAATAATTAAAACCATAGGAAGACGATATTTAGTTTAATATTCTAACAGTAGTGTGGCTCTTCATCCCTGACCCAGACCTCCTAGATGCAGCCTCCAGTGCTTTATAGATGGCGGTAAAACTAAATCAGCATTTGAGAACCTCATCATTACGAACATCTGTTCTGTAGCATTGAGAATAGTCTCATATCTTTTGCATGTTTCTTTACCTCAATCAAGAAGCGAAAGAAGTCAAAAAGCTCCACCAAAAGAATCGACTGGGTGAAATGATGCTAAGAAGACCTGCCATCATTACGGATTGTTCCGAGTAGCGCTGTTTACTTCTAACACTTCTGTCAAAGTTGCCTACGCCACCATCAGCTTCGAGTTCTGGTATCCTAAGCCTATTCTATGGCTATCAAAACAGGTCATGTGCACCTGTACTTGCCTCTGCTTCATTATCATCATACCGAACTAGGTTCCTTGGTGGCACCCCGCACTCGACACTTGCGTGAGAATCAGGTTACAGAAGATGCCAGGTTTAAGTGATCGAGAGAGAAAGAGGAAGACCATGACCAAAATTCAATGGTCATTTTTTTAAAGCTAATATTCCAGGAATACATGATGCTAGAAAATAGGAAAGGGGTCGATTGGCTCATTCAACACAACGACGAACATGCACGGTTCCTGCATAGCGAAGAAAGTAGTTGAGTTTACTGGTGAGCCTAGAGAACGGATCTTTGATGGAGCGGAAATGATGATCGAGACAAATTTCGTTGCGAGGAAGGAAGGACGGAGACAAAAGCTGTCATACTTCCTAAGTTGGCTCGCCTCATCACTCCAACGATCAAATGACCTCCAAGCTGTCGCCAACCTTCAAAGTGCCACGTACGCCCTTGATTGTTCGACCACCAAGCTTCACCAAGAAACTTTGTCTTCACATCTACTATCATTGATGACTGCATCACTATCTCCTTAATGTTTGAGACCGCGTCTTAGTGACATCTAAATGCTGAATCCAAATCTAGATTCGTTTATAAGACTAGTGAGATAAGTCACTGAGCAGGCATCTTTCATTAATCATATGTTGTTCATTAAAAACAACGACAAATACGGTGTTATTGTGAACACTTCCATAGCAGCACCGTACCACCATGGACTCAGAAACTCCGCTCGTCGTAGATAATGGTACTGGTGTAGGTCTTGATTTGACTTTCAATTAATTCAATCAAGCCTCAAGTCTTTGCAACCAGTTCGTCAAAGTTGGTTATGCAGGTTCCAACTTTCCTGAGCACGGTACATGCAATCATCCAAATACTCCGATTATCTACTTAAAAGACCTTTCAAAACAGTATTTCCATCTATAGTTGGTAGACCTATTCTCCGCGCTGAAGAGCGGGTAGGATCTGCTGTAATCAAAGATATCATGATCGGCGACGAAGCTGCTCAGAATCGAAATTACCTGCAGGTGACACAGCCCATGGAACATGGTATTGTGAAAAACTGGGAAGACATGAAGCATCTCTGGGACTATACATTTGATGAGAAATTGAAAGTTGACCCAAGGGGAAGGAAGGTTTTGTTGACCGAACCGCCTATGAATCCAAAAGTAAATCGGCAGAAGATGTGTCAGGTTATGTTTGAGGAATATGGGTTTGGAGGCGTGTACGTTGCTATTCAAGCAGTGTTGACACTCTATGCGCAAGGTGTGTCACTCGGCAACCTGATTTGATTTTATGGCTGATATATTCGCATAGGTTTGACTACTGGAGTGGTCGTGGATTCTGGAGATGGTGTTACGCACATAGTACCGGTATATGATGGCTTCGCCATGCCACATCTTACTCGCCGATTAGATATTGCGGGTCGCGATGTAACGCGATATCTGATCAAGCTTTTACTCATGAGAGGATACGCGTTCAACCGTACTGCGGATTTCGAGACCGTGCGCGAGATCAAAGAGAAACTCTGTTATGTTAGGTTCGCTTGCTGACCTTAATATTCTACTGCATCACTGAACTGTTGTGAATGCCAGTTATGATCTTGATCAAGATACCAAACTAGCCGAAGAGACAACCACCCTTGTAGAGAATTACACAGTAATCCTTATTTATTATGCTCTCTCTTATGACTGATTGATTGCTTGATAGCTACCTGATGGTCGGACAATCAAGGTTGGCTCGGAACGATTTGAAGCACCAGAGTGCATGTTCCAGCCCCACCTTGTTGACCTTGAATCTCCTGGCGTGGCAGGTATATACATCTTTCCTCCTCTTGTTCTCAATCTGATCAGTATCATCATACAGAACTACTCTTCGGCACGATTCAACAAGCTGCTGTTGATGTCCGAGCAGAACTATATAAACACATTGTGCTCTCCGGGGGTTCAAGTATGTACCCCGGTCTTCCCAGTCGCCTTGAAAAAGAAATGAAACAACTATACTTGACCCGGGTCCTGAATGGCGATGCTTCTCGTTTGAGTGTATGTCACGTCTGCTTTTCCTCACGATCTCCATTCTCTAACGTTGTCACACAGAAATTCAAGATTAGGATTGAAGATCCCCCACGGAGGAAGCATATGGTTTTTTTAGGTGGTGCTGTGCTCGCCGATATCATGAAAAACCGCGAGGAGTTTTGGATATCAAGGGAGGAGTGGTTTGAACAGGGACCCAGGGCACTTGATAAGCTCAACAGGGGCGAGTAGGAGATAATCTGTCTTGATTGCTGCTGTATTAGACCGTACTGTAGGAGTAGAGAATGTAGTGCAATTGTTACCCTATCACCATATGATATTACGAAAAAAATAAGTTTATCACTCTCTGATCCAAGCAGGGACAAGATTTTGATCATTTAAATGCCACCTACCAGCTGGAAGCAGACATTCAAGGCCCCCAGAATGCATCCCATTCTCCCATCCACCGAATATTTTCAGAAGTTAGCCCGATACCTCGAATGATGTCCTGACCTTGGATCAACGCTAATTCGCGCCCCCGCATCCTTTTAACCCGTCGTATAGGGTTCATAACATCCAATTCATCATCAGAAGGTTGACGTTCATCAGCCGGGAGTGAAGCTGAATGTTCGTGCGTTTTTGCAAGGATTGTGTGGGTCTTGGTAACTGCAAGTGAGACGGCATACGTTAAGGGTGTGAGGGAATTTGAGAGCTCAGATAGAGGGGAAGGGGAGTTCATGAACTGGCTTGGATGAGGGGAGATAAGTTGGAAATGGGCAAGAACGAGGGCAGAGAAGAAATCCCCCACACCAGAAAAGTAGCCTGGGAGAAGGGGGATACAAGCAGCATGTACCCTGTAAAGGTATCTTTTAGAGGTGTTGGTGGAACCATGAATTTTTTTTTGTCCATCAATGTCATGAACGTGCATGGCACTAGGACTGGGTTCCATGGAAGAAGCAAGGCAAAAAAGATGTTCTGACTCCCCATCAGATGTTGGGGGTGATAGAGAAGGTGGTAATGCAGCGAGAAGCCATGGCCTCAAAGGGATGGAACTGATTACAACGTTTGGTACCTGATATGTCTCGTGTAGGATGCTGAGAGCTTCTCGAAGAGATTCGATGTCTTTTATAGATATGTCGGTTAGAACTCTAAACCACGGTCAAATTTGATATGAAGTATAAAAGGGAAAAGTTCCGCACTCGACTTCGTACCAGTTTGGAGTGATTATCGTTGCAAGAGGAAGCATTTTACGATACACGGGTATTACATCTGCAGAGACATATAGTTTCCCTGCATCTCCCAGAACGGCTGAGAGGAAAGTTCGTTATACATCACCCACATGAAAGTCGGTTTATGCTACGCACGATCAAGTAGATATATTAATTTTTGTCTTCTTTCCTTCAGTTTCTCCACGAACTGTTGAATTGCGATGAGTGACGTGGCTTCAGGTATATACCCAGTCAGAAGTCGAGTAGGCACGAGCAGTTCATTCTGTTCCAACGCGTCAAATATGGAATTGAGCTCGGCGGCAGAAGTTTTGGTGCCGCCAGCACGTCCGTAACCTATTGGTCAGGTAAAGTAAGCGTTCATGATCAGGAGGTCAGAATTGTGTGCAAGCCTGAGTGGTTAGAATAGTTGACCGTGTTGATAATCTGGGATTGCACTGATCAGCTCTTCCGATTAAGTCCAATCTGAGAAGTTTACTCACATCAACATCGTATCCTAGGCACTGCAGAGGAAACACTGCAGCTTTTCCTCCTACATAACCGAAGACGACGTGAGATTGAATACTCAGGATGCGTTCAGCGACCATTTAGACGTTTGATGGAGGTGCCAGGCTGAAATCCAAATAAATAGGATGATCTCGGAATTTACCGCTCATTTTTCCTGTCTCCGTTCATACCGGGTTCTGTAAATCAAACTGTTACTTCATCTTGGATTTCACCAGTCAAGGGGTCACTCATAATTCCGGTCCGAGCCACTTGAAGACATCGACTGGCCCCCTTATCATCGTTAATTTGGTCTCGGACTCGGCGAAAACGTTTCAGTTCTCCTCCTCTGCTCGGATGGCTGTTCATTAAGGCACTGGCCTAAAAAATTTTCGTGTCTCTTTTCAGATACTCCTTACATCTGCTCCTTGTCTCTATTTCCTTCGTCTCGTGCGAGTGGCGAACGAGGGACTGTGATAATGACCGAACTGGCTTTTGATATCCCGCTCTTTTTCGCTTCTCTCTTTTATCTCTCTTCCTCCCTGATCTTTCGGGTAGCATTCCGCATTCTTTCATACCCTCTTAAACTGTGTGCTTCCATGGTTTGCATCCTTACAGGGGTTTGTAGCCTCGAACGCTTCATGGTCAACTCCACGCTCTTTTGCTTATCAGGCTCTTCTATCGAGCCCTCTCTCGCCCATTTCCTTCTACAAAAGCTTTGCAATATAAGGTCTTGTGCTAGGCGGAGCTTTCTTGGATACATGCAATACTGCCTGGCACTCCCGTACCGCCTTGTAAGCAAGCTTCTGGGTTACTACCCAAAACTCTGGCAACGGACTACGCCAGATATCTTCAATGCGTCCTCTCTTCCGGAAGAAACTACTACAGAAATATCGGTCTCGACTGTCAGT
>Ga0153978_1000560_pt1 | contig 10058 bp, 11 predicted proteins | sample TSGA062MetaG_FD_104749 | JGI IMG/M metagenome (GOLD analysis project Ga0153978, IMG submission 104749) | Attine ant fungus gardens microbial communities from Georgia, USA - TSGA062 MetaG | ecosystem: Host-associated > Fungi > Mycelium > Unclassified | place: USA: Georgia, Yuchi Wildlife...
ATATATAAGTAGATATTTTACAGTACAAGTACACTACGCGTTTGTTTACGGGTTCACTGTAACACCTGGGTTGGTTTTACTTAGCGGAACGTGTCCGAGACTTGCGTGCAACTCAATAGAGGCGTGCTCCATCTGTAGTGCTAAAATTTTCACACGCTGGTTGTAAGCCTGCATCTTGCTCTACACGAGGCGACCTTGAAGAGCCCGACCATAGAGGCGTGCTCCACCTGTAGTGCTAAAATTTTCACACGCTGGCTGTAAGCCTGCATCTTGCTCTACCCGAGGCGATACCTTGAAGAGCCCGACCATAGAGGCGTGCTCCACCTGTAGTGCTAAAATTTTCACACGCTGGTTGTAAGCCTGCATCTTGCTCTACCCGAGGCGATACCTTGAAGAGCCCGACCATAGAGGCGTGCTCCATCTGTAGTGTTAAAATTTTCACATGCTGGTTGTAAGCCTGCATCATCTAAGCCTGCATCATCTTGCTCTACACGAGGCGATACCTTTAAGAGCGATCATAGAAAGGGGGAAGTATACCTCCAAATTCCCCCATACCTCCCTTGCCTTTGCCTAAGCAAACTGCCATGAGTGACAGTATTCTGCCAAATCTCAAACAGTCCTCCCTAAACTCAAACCCAAACAACTATGTTATAATCATGCAGAATAACCACATCGCAGAGGGGGCAACGATCAACATCTTTTCAAGTCACTGCATTGGTCCCGGTGAGTGTATCGTATGTCTCACAAACCAGAAAACCCACCTGGAAATAAGCCATGACCAAGTTAGATCATGACGCTGCTCCGACTACAGAGCCAACACTCTTGCAGTCCCCGCCGCTAATGCAACAAGAGCTCGTGGAGCACCACCATGGCAGTATAATAATCAGTGGTAATTCATTCGGCGAATGCGTCATGATAAACGTAGGATCGCCAAGTAGTGTTGGGTCAGGTAAGTGGTTCCATTTGCTGCAATGACAACAAACTTCATGATTGTTTGTCAGTTAAACAAACTGCTCGTGCATCCAAAGCCAACCAAAGCACCTAGTAGGAGGAAGTGGCTGTAGAAACACAATGTAGGAATTGCGAGTTTGTCAAACAAATACCTTGGTGAAGAGCATCAGTGAGACTCACAGGAAGAAATTACATACAAGTCCAGCATTTTTCGTAGTTCACAGGTGCATTCGGTACCTGGATTAAGTAACGTAAGGGCGTCACGGATAGCAACACTGAAGGGGCGGCATTCCGTTAATGCGGCGCCCCACCTTCAGAGGGAGTGGACTTGCCAAACCAACACTGGGAAATAGAACCAATAGGTGCTGCCTCCTTGTAACATTGACACCAGGGTGACCCAAAACTATGATATAAGAAACCGTTTGAAGATATCGATGTTATGAGCGCACCTTGCTCCGGTATTGATATGCTCCCAGTGGGTGCCAGACCAATGCTACTCCCCTTCATGCTTACCATAGACCTAAATTTGGGCTCGCAAAGGAAGACCCTTTTAACAGCCGACATAGATTTTGACAAACTCACGCCGATGTTCCATGCTGTGCTATCGATTCCGCTGCGGCAGACTTCGGTGAGGCTGTCCGTGGAGTCTGCGGTACAGAAGGCTATGCCTTCAGTATTACTACTTTTTGGTATAGCGGTTGCGGACGATAGTCAGCCTGCTTACACATCGTTCATACTCTAGATCTCTGATCAGTTTCCCGATCTTTTACTTACTCCAGGAAATATGTACGACGGCTTGTCGCCTGTTAGACAAATAGCGGTCAGTAAGCTAAAAAAAAAAAATTGGGAAGCAGAATGAGACAGGGGTGGTATAAGAGATATCTATCGACCGAAGAATCAGCCGTGCGTTGAGGCGAAGAAGCTGAGGTAACCTGGAGACTTGTTGATCACGAGACCTTCGAGACCAGATTTGGCGCAGAGAAAAAATCGGCACTAAGTGAAAAGCGGCGAGGAGATGGTGTCCCCGTCGGAGAAGTCTCGAAAGGTCGTAGGTTCGAGAGAATGGCAGCCAAGGGTCGTCGCTGCGTGGGCAGGACCTGGCAGGTTGCGGGTCCTGAATGGACAAAGCGGGCATTTATTCACCGCGAATTTCAGGAGTGACCGATAAGAGTTCGGACGCGCGTGTATGAGTTTCGTGAGCGTCTTATCGGTGGAGACAAAGAGTTTGGTGGCAGGTAGTAGACTTGAAAGTGCAGTGGCAGCAAGTCAGTATGAGGACAAAAGGCCCATTCTGCACGCCATGTTTTGAGAGCGCAGTGGGCGTTTAATCTGATGTGATTAATGATTAATGACCTTAGCAGTCCGAGCCAGTCGGATCAACATATTCGCGCTCGCACTGCACTTAGTGCTCCATGTCGAGTACAGCTAACTAATACTAGTCACATACAGGCTCAGCGGACAGTTTCGCGTGCAACGGGTTTGAGAGGTCTGCAAGTAACTGAGATGAGACATTCATACTATCTAATATGGTACTCAGGACTAACTACAGTAGCCACATTCCTTTAGTGTTCTTCCGACCGCGTCTGAAAGCGTTGTAGGTGATGGGGGTCAAATTATTGTTCTGAGGGTGCGTGCGCACGCACTCTCAGAACAATAATTTGACCCCCATCACCTATAACGCTCTCAGAAAGCACTACCAGGAAGATAGTGAGCTATCGTGCTCTCGTCTATTTTCTTTTTCATCTTCCTCGCAGTTGTGCACACTGCTTTACGTCGAGTATACCCGTGGATGTCTGCTTAACACAGCGTTTGTGCAATGCGAAGAACGCCAGGGAACAAATGTCAAATGTTTTCCGGTCGCTCGGACTTTAGATACTCGATTGCCACATTAATGTTAAAACGACCTCGTGAAATCCGATGCGCCCGTAAACTTCAAGTTGAAGACACAGGTGTGATAAACTTGAAGGTATTCGTTCTTTTCACCCGCGCACTAATGCAAAGCGCAGCGGAATTGACGAAGTACTGATAATGCCCTCTTGAAATCGATCAGTGCGATAGATAAATCCATCCGATGCGACAATGAGGTTGTATCTGTCGAGGGCATGCAGGCGCTACAGTGTTCCCTTCTCCTTTTATTTTCCATCAGTGTCCGCTGGGCGATGCCCTATGTTAGACAGAACGTACAAATGTACAGTATAATGAAAATCTCCCAGGCTGGCGGGTCGTCCCTCCACAAGTTCAATCAAGATCCTTGCCACCTTCAACGATGTGACCAAGGAATGCCGAGCCAATGTCATGCCCATCGATGGCTTGGTACGCCGCAGTATCTCTTTCTATGCATTTATATCAGCCTTTGGGATGAATAGAGACTCATGAAAATGGTAGCATTGGCCTGCATAAAAGTCGGCATCCGAGCTGTACGAGGGTATAAACCTGCGAATCAAACAAAAGTTAGCGTTGGGTCATGAATGGGACCGAGATGATGATACGGAAGACATTTTATCGTAGTAAACCATGACTACCATAGAATTCCAAGCAGGGATAACCCTCAGGAAAGCCCCACCCACAGTAATACCTAATTTGAGGGCTGGGGTACTATTTAGAGTGTTATCGTCTTGTAGGTCAACTCACGCATCGTGCCCGATTTCCGACTGCACAATGCGCAAGTAGAGCTACAAAACAGGATGACTTTTGTTTGGGAGCCATGGAATTCACCCGATGGCAGGATGATTACGCGCAGGAGGTGAGCAATAAACTGTGTAACCCGAATATCCGCCTCCAGCCGATTTACATCTGTTTTCCGCTTTTGCCGTTATGGCGCCGCATTATGATGATACTTACTAGATGGTGGCGAAGAGTCAAGAAATAATCTATGGATGGCCAAAGACACCCCAGCTTCCGGTCCCTGTTTCAAGTACCAACCTTCAAATTGGTGCAGAATATTAAACTTTACCCTTCAATCACCTTACCTCTATCAGTATTCTCACATTCCACTCCTCGCAATACCATCCACACGAAACCATCACAGTTGATGATACTAACCCTTTTGCATGATTGAGAGGCGACGACATTGGTAGTGGATGGGCGTGATATATTATAATAATCAACTTCTCCACGTCGATAGGACCCACATATGTAATGCATGCTAACAATCATTACCGGTAGTCTTCTCGCTCTTCACGACCACGTCACATCGGTCCACGTGTTCAGAACGCCTTGCGCGCGGTTTTCTTTCACGTCGTGTAGCCTAATCAGTCTTCAGCATTTTCAGATTCCCAGATTCTCCAGTGAGTTATAGGAGCCATATTTGTATTGCCCTCGTCACCAACATTAATGTTATAGTTCTTACAACCAGTCTGAGTATTATGTTAACAGTGGATTCTCTTTCCTTCGTCTTTATCACCGACTACACCTTCCCCAGCATGTATGCAGTATTAGTACGTCAGCAATTTGCGTCCACCTCACCCTCTGCCTCGATCCGTGCCTCATTTAGCATAGAGAGCACAGTAAAAAGCTCTTGGTCTTTCATTAGCACTGCTGCATGAGAACGACATCTCGAAATCGATCAACGTGACAGTTCTATCTGGCGCAACAATGAAGTTGTGTCTGAATATGTCCCCGTGGACGATGTCCAGGGCATGCAGGTGCTGCAGCCCATCACGACATTCATGGATGTCTTTTAAGCCAGCGGGTCGCCCTTCCATGAGCTCAACAAAGATACCTATAACCTACCACCTTGAAGGAGGATAGATAGAATCGGATGGACAATTATGAAAAGGGAAGCGACTCGGATGGCCTGCGCAGAAGTCGACATCCAAGTAAACAAATTCACTGGAGGAGAGGCTGTACGAGGACATAAACCTGTGAATCAAACATTCAGCGCTGCCTCATGGAATCCCCGCGTCATACATTAGTCACCCTCGCGGGATTGGTAACAAACACCAAGAAGTCTGGTAGACTAATCAGTAAGTGCAGGTGAGCCACTTCTTCTCGTAGTGTATATGAATGTGAACCCGAGACGATGATACGGAAGACGATTTGTCGTAACGAACCATGACTGCTACATTTCAAGACCCTCAGGAAAGCCCCACCCACAGTAATACCCGTAATTTGAGAGCCGTCGGGGTACTATTTTGAGCATTGTCTTCTTGTAGCAAGTTGCAGGGCAACTTACATTGTGTCTGGTTCCCGACCGCACAGTGCACATGTAGAACTGCGAGGTAGGACTTGTCTGAGAGCCATGGAAACTGGAAGGGTGCGAGTATACATGCACAAGCAATTTCACCAGATGGAAAGATTATTACGTGCGGGAGAGGTTGGAGTGGTACGGCCGCGGTGAGACACACATGGACAGATGATGGAAAACATTTGGATGGGTCATAGAGCCTGTGTGTGATTATTCTCGAGGCCATCTCGCAAGTGGGTCCGATGATGAAATGACGTTGATCTTCGTTCGAAATGAGGAAACTGAAGTAGGCCCGATGCCGCCGGGCCCCCGCCTCGGCATCACAGCAAATAACAATAATCTCTTCACCTGTGTAGCCTGTGGTGCATTTTCCACAGAAGTTGAGGTGTCGCGAGGGTGAATGGAGTAGCCGGTCCGAAGCCGCAGTTGAAGATATAAATTCCATTCAATTTGTTGAATTTAGCGATGCGTATTTTTGAACCTACTGCGTTGCGTGACGGCTTGGACAATACTATGATTATGTAAGACTATTCGAACGTTAATGCGCGCCGGTTGGCTTGCGCAATACGAGGGCCGACTGGCCGAATAGCTGCGTGTCCTGCCCACTTGACTCAGACTCTCAGAGCGGTGACGCAGACGCGTTCCCTCGACACCTTATAAGGCTGGGCGTACATATGGGGCCCCTCAGCAAGCGCTCCCTTTGTCTTCACCCGCCCCAGTCAAAATCACGTCATTTCTGAATCCACCTGACTGACATTATGCATCCCTACGGATTCCATCACCATCATTTCCGTGGCCCATCGCGCATCTTCTGGTTTTTCGTCGGCGCTGGTATAGCCACCTTCTGGCACCACAGTCACGACAATCGCGATCATCGCGCACGGTCCTTCCCGTGTGTCATGCAGTCGCACGACTCGCGCCGAGTAGAGGGCGATGCCCCTATTAGCGAATATCCCACACCCCCTGTCTACTCCAAGCCTGACAGCCCAGCGCCTCAGGATAACAGGCGGAACTTTGTCTTTAGGAGTAGCCAGCCTGACCACGGTCGGGATGGGACTTGGGGATGGAGTCAACGAGAGTGGGAGGCAGACAGAGAGCGACTGAAGGACATTCAGAAGCGCACAGAAGATGCAGTGAGTTGCACCTTATTCGCATACAGATATATGTGCATTGTGCACTAACTCGGTTCTCTAGATGCTTGTTATGTCTGAATCTACCCTGGAGTCCATTACCTCTACGTTGGAGTCACTGAAGAGTGTACGCCGTTCCCTTCCTTCCCTAGATCCAGCCTCTCAGTATCCTCCTTCAGAAAATCACCGAGTACAAAATCAAACACGAGCAACAACGGAAGAAATACGAGGAGGAGCTCGAAAAAGTTCAGAACGAACCTCATCGATATGTCTAAATCAAAAAACTGCGCATCACATTTGTAATACATCACCCCTCCCTCATTATCCCTTTAATTGGATTCTAGAAATATAATTGCTTATTATCAGGGATGGCAAGTTTGACTATGTCACTTCTTCGACGCTGAAGACCTCCAGTATATAACAATCGTTGACGTGGATCGCATAAGGATATCATAGCAGGTATTCTTGGGTAACATTCTAAACTTGATCGTCCGGTTGTAATCGTCGGATATATGCAGGAGCTTTGGGGTCGACCTTGCCCTGCTCCTCGGCTAATTCAGTTAACGATATCAGCGACAGATCGAGAACAGCAAGTGATTTGACTCACGCGTGGCATACCAGAAGTAGATGATGAGGCCGAGGACAACCACGCAGAAAGCGGGGAAATAAAGCCAATATGGCGAAAAATGCTAAAGAAACATAAGTGCCCATCGATCACGATGAGATTGTAGTGCTCACGAAGAGGAAGAGACCTATCCCAAAAGCGCACAATTAGACATCGTGAAAGTAATCGAACAATAATAGCAACGTACCAAAGATGAGACCATAGAAATCACTCGTGAGTAAACTGATATTATAAAAAGCTGACGATGCCATGCGATACAGCAAAGGAGCAGTCGTGTAGAGGATAAACATCGCTGCAAGCGAGGGTCAGTTTGACCATGTAAATCAGGATGTTGCGAAAGCATACCAGCGGTGTAAGCAAGAAGAAAGCCAACTGTGAGAAGGTATTAATGACCCAGATCCACAGCATATCTGTACCGCAATAACCCACTTGTAGCGGAATTCCATGACGCCGTAGTCATACCCACGTGTTCCAAACAAGCAGCCTGGATCCCATTGATCAGGGTCCCCCACATACCGAGCTGGCCGACGACCTTTCATGGGTGATAAGAGCACAGCTCCTCCGCATTCAGAGCGCCTGACTCACTTCATAAAGCGGCGATTTCCTCACGAAGAACTCTTCCGTGGCATTGGCTGATATGGCCGTCGTCAATATAATAAGTATGTCGCTTAGAGTGGGACGTACTAAAACCGTATAGCGTTGCCCCGATAATCATGAAGGCGTCGCCTTTACCCCTGCTCAATGCAGGATAGTTCTTGTCCGTAAGCAAGTCCGATGAGACCAACATGCCAAGCCCTCCGACGCACACGAGGACACCCTGGTTGTAGCTGTTCAGGCACGGGGATGGCCAAGCTCAAATTAATCCCTTACCAGTAGCTGGGTCCAATGGTACTTTGTGCGCATATATATCCAGGAAAAGAAGAGACACACAGGAATTGCCCAACTAGAGCTCCGTGAGATACGGTCCGATTGTAAGAGCGGATGTGTATGACTTACGCATCAAGAAGCATACAAGACAACAGATCGGTATAATTGTAAGCCTGTAAAATGAATATGCTAGTAAGGGGTCTGTAATTGAAATGAGCGGAAATGCATGCCTTTACGACTAAGAAGTTGCCCTCAACGTCACAGCTTGCCAGAATGAAGTCTAGGGCGCTGATCAGAATCACTATATAATACTATCTTGGGATGTCACGAACATTTCCATCCATCCCTCAATACCATTTGACCCCAACCCTTGAGACCATCTTCAAATACGTCAGCAGTGGCGCGAAAAGAAGGGCGCTATGCTTACATCGATACATAGTATAGGGCGTATAGATTATGAAAAGGGAAAAGTATCTGCGGGAATGAATGGGCGTCACGTATGCGTAACATTACTAGTAACAGAGGGTACGTACAAGAACCATGTCTGTGTGGTTGGTAATGACCAATTCCTGTTCACCAGCTCCGTCGTGGTAACATTGGTTACTGTGATGCACAGGGAGACCAGTTGTCCAGCCAAGAGTGAGAATATAAAGCGCCTAGTCCATATACTCTTCCACCTCTTCCACACGCTCTTCACAAATGCTTCGGGGGAAGAATAATCAATTGGCGGTCGGATAACCCTCCTAGGTGGATGATCGATCCCGGAGTGCACCGAAGCCTCATCCTCGGCCAAATCATGCTTGGAATCAATAGACTGGTGGGACATGGTGTCTTCAAGAGTCCTGTAGCTCTGAGACGGCCCTGAAAGCATGGGTACCTTTTAACACGCACGGTTACCAGAGATAAGCTCCCAGGACCCTTAATAGACACCATGTGACAGATAAATTTTCATGCGTAACAGACTCAGACTGATCATGTCGATCCGACACCCATCACAATTTGGGTTATGTATATGTATACAGGTGCCTGATGGCTTGACAGTTGGGCTCTCCCATGATGCTTACTTTTGCAATTGATACGTAAGGTAAATTGCAGGGTCTGCGACGTGCGTGGGTGTGCCTTGAATCTTGCAAGCTGAGCATTCCAAGCACCTCATCCAACATCTACCGATGTGGCATCCGACAGGCGCACAGACCCATCGCCAGCACCTCGCTACATGGCCTTGTTAAACATATCCTCCTCACACAGCCAGTCAAGTGCATCGAAGAGGTAATTCACCTCATAATTTCCCTTGAATATCAGACTCCAGCTGTCCATTACAATAATATGTACCATAGACTACCGTTTATCCGCAAAGAAACGCTAAGCACGCACATGTTAACATAAAAATCACAGAATAGATTGTTAACGCACCTTCAAATGTCGCAACTGCCACGTGCATGTAGCAAGAAGTATTCCGATCTGCAACACGCTATACCAAACAGCTTTTGAGTTCGTAGACTCACTCAGGTCTCGGAAGTCCGCCTCCCTCTCCCGCTGGTACTGTTGTTCCCGTCGAATATCTTCGAGCTTTTGGTTCAGGTCGCGGAGCTTGCTGCTGAGTTCACCGATGTGGCTACGGTCGCTCTCAATGTCTGGCTTCGTATTTCCAACCACGATGTCCAGATAGAGCTTGATATGCGTGCTTGAAAACCATGACGTGTAGTTGGTCGAGACACAGATAGAGTGGTCGCCTGATTCGTGAGAGGTGAAGGTAAACCGACCGTCAGGTGGGCCTCTGGTCTTCGTGACGGTGTGCCCCGTATCCATTTCCTGAGGACTTGTAAGATCCGGTTCGCGAATGTACCTTCGAGACGTACCTCTACTTCGATAATGATTCCGAGTTCCTCATTTATAACATATTCTTTAGTATTTTCAGTCCACTCTAATGCCCTGTAGTGTCCTGCGACCCATGGTAAGCTCCGTTTGCGCGGACCAATATTGCCGAGGACACGCACCCTCAACCACTGTATCCGACGGTAGCTCTTCTACAAAACACCGTTTTTCATTAGCGTCCAAGTAGAAGTGAAGGGCGTTAACTGTCGTCAATAAAAGAAGGAAAGGTAGTAGCACCGCTGAAGAACGAGAGGCGAACATGTCGCTGGGAAGTTGTTGATGAGGTGGGCAACTCAAGCACTTCAAGCAGTACGGCAAATGTGAAGTCACGTGTCGCCCATGCAGAAATTTCAAGGATCTTGGAGATTTCAAGTGATCGTATACCATGGCTCCCGCACGATTCCAGCCGTCGTCTATCAAAAAT
>Ga0153978_1000561_pt1 | contig 10058 bp, 17 predicted proteins | sample TSGA062MetaG_FD_104749 | JGI IMG/M metagenome (GOLD analysis project Ga0153978, IMG submission 104749) | Attine ant fungus gardens microbial communities from Georgia, USA - TSGA062 MetaG | ecosystem: Host-associated > Fungi > Mycelium > Unclassified | place: USA: Georgia, Yuchi Wildlife...
ACAACGTCCTCCTGAATTAGAAGAACAGTTTAACGGTCTTGAAAACTGTAAGAACTTCAAGAACAGTGGCATATCCGATGATAAAGTATCTTGGCGAATGCCACGGTTATGGAATTGACTTGTAGTTGTTAACCACACGAGCGGAGCCGTTGAACTTTGATTGTGTTTCCTTTTTGGGTAGCTTACTGTATACTATTCTTTCTTTAGTTTCGCGCTCGTATGTTTTGATAGTCGTTTTCGCCTTGTGTCTCGCCTCGGCCCTTCTCTCTATGATACACCAACTCATCGACATCGATTTCATATTCTGCTCATGGCTCTATGAGGATTCCGACGTGGGTTGCGTCCCCTACAGCGCCGTTCAAATAACGACTGGCGCTGGTGACACTTTCCATGGGAGCTGGTACTGTATTCTCATCAGAAGATAGTATCAAAACGTCATCGATCCTTCCTACACTGCATGAACACCAAGATTTTACATTTTCCACAGACCCTCTACCGTCGGATGCTTGATAAAGACGTAGGAGGTTGCATAACCTTTGACGTCCGGCAGATTCTCTATTAAAACTTGATTCGTTGGTGTTGTCGGCGAGGAAGGGTTCGGCGCTGCGACAGATTACATACAAATGAAGCGCTTGATCAACAGGTTCGGACGCGTCCAAAACGAGTTCGCGTGGGTCAAACATCAACCTGACCCCCGAGCGTGTGGTGGGACTCAGATCTGGCTGCTGGCCGAACCTAGGACCATCGGTTCAGAACCGGAGTGCGGAGGCACTAAGCGTTAGGAAAAGCCATGTAGTGCCGATATTGAAAGCCACGACGGGAGCCCACGTCGCGAAGACGGATGAAGAGTGCTTTGGATTTCCTCGGCCAAATACGGAAGCACTGGGGCAACATCACGGAGGTCATAGAGTCGAGAACTTGGCAGCGATAGCAGCCGACTGAATTCTCACTGAAGATAATGTGGAAATCGATCCCTTTCGATTCCTCGATTCTTATTTTTGTCAACTACTTTTATACTATCTTACGCTAATTGCAGTTTACCAATCATATATACTGTGTGCGACAGTGTGCAATTTCCGAGTGCTCGCACTTGATCCGGAGCGAATAATTCCAACAGATAATATTATCTAGCCCAAGACTTTGCCAAGGTCTGAAGTGTTACAAAGTTGATTCGATTCAACAGCTGGATTTCAAGTTATTATAACCATGACTAAGCATATTAAATACTGCCTTCCTGGGACGAAGTGTTCAATCCACAGTTTGTCTTCAAAAAACAGCTTGGTTCCATAACATGAGCAATCCGCGAGTGGGGAAGCCCCAACTAGGGACCATTCAGGAGTGCGTGCGCACCCTCGTTCTCTTAGTTTCGAATTTCTCGTTAAACACTGACCCCCAGGTCTTCCTCCTCTGAAACACAAGCTCTTCAAATTGCCTCCATCGTTTCATCTCCCGATCATAGTGATGAAGAGGGATTCAATTACCCTGAAACGGAGTCAGAAGAGGAGGAAGAGTTTGTCTATCCTGGTATCACTGAGGAGACCACTGCTCCAGTGTTACATCCCCCCGCTGAGGTGGCAATTACCTCCGAAACCTCCGAAATAGAGCGTAGTCAAGACGTCGAAATTCCTCTCCCAGGTCCTGCAGCATCGGTAGATGAATCCCACCCTCTAGTTTATCCATCGGCTGTACAGACTCAGCCACATCCTTCTCCTGCTCAGTTGGAAGCTTTGTCCGCCGCAGCTTCCGATGGGGACTTGTCTCTTTTAAAAAAGCTCTTCCATACAGCTTTGCAAGCTGGTGACCTTGAAGCCTTCGCTCTGGCGAATGATGCGTCTTCGAGGACAGGTCTCACTGCTTTGCACACCGCAGCTAGTCGAGGTTACCTGGACATAGTCAAATGGCGTGAGTGACGCGTTTCGTTTTATCTCGTCTTTAAATAACGACCACCATTAGTCATAGAAGTTTGTGGTGCAATGCCAGATCTAGAGGACCGCGAAGGAGAAGTAGGTGAAGATTCTCGGTTCATACCCACGCTGACGCAGTTTCAAGACCGCTTTGCACAAAGCCGCTCTTTGTGGCCATCTACAAATCATCACATATCTGCTGCCAGATATAGCGGATGTAAATGCTCGCGATGCGGACGGCTGGACAGCTCTGCATAATGCTTGTTCCAAAGTAAGTCTCATCCTATAGTGATGGATTAGTCGAAGAACTCACTTTCATTGTCATAGGGCTATCTTGATATTGTTAGGTGGCTATGCGAGCGTGGAGGCATTTCTAGTGTTGACGTTCGCAGCAAAGGCGGATGGACCCCTCTCAGTATGCGCTTAAGCATATTCTTTCTCACTCTTTAACGAATTGCCAGTGAATGCGGCGTCCAAAGGACACCTCCCTGTCGTTCTATATCTACTTACAAAGCGGGATGCAAATCCCCTCGTCCGGAATAATTGGGGTGAGACTGCATATGACGCTGCTGCTGCCGTATTCGAGGTCTGGATCTGTGAGGTATGCTCGCTCCTCTGACCGTCTGAGTGTTACCTTATACTCTACCCCTTAGGTCCTGCAGAAGGCGGAATCGGAGCGATATCGCGGGACAACTATCCCGTACAATCCCCTCATGGTGCACACGACCGTTCCCTTAATCCTCTATGAGAACCAGCGCTTGGACACACGGCTAAAAACTTTGGCAGTATCCGGTGGGAAGCCAAAATTTTCAGGCTCAAGTCTTGGCAGGCAGGGCCAGCGCGCGCCATTTGAGTTGAAACTGCCTTACTCAAACGACGGACCGAAAGTTGTTGCTGCATGGCGCAGTGATGTTCAGCTTCCACTGATCGAAGATCCTTGGTCATTGCCAGTAGCAAGCTCGAACAACAGACTTTCGCTTGAGGGCACTGAGAGAAGTCACTTTTGGCTGTGAGACTTCCTATTTATCGTTTCTACCTATCTTTAATCCATTTTCAAGCTCTGATTGGACATTAGATGTCACACATCCTGGTGTTGATGCGGAAGCTGGTTGGCAGTATGCTCTGGACTTTTCTGCACCCGACGAAGCTTGGTCTGCCGAGTTGCCCCCCCAGCTGGAACGTTTGCTGAGTGGGAGTGGACTCATGACTGGCCTAGGCGCTTCTACCAGAAGCCCCAGTCGCGTAAGCAGCAGTAGCTCAGTAACCTCTGTACCTGCCTTACGTACCCCGACTTGGGTAAGGCGGAGACGCTGGGTCCGCGTGATGCGTCGCAGGCTCGACATCCCCCCTCTGCCGTTCCAAGAGTCAGATGGTGCCATGTATCACCTCACGCTGGACGGCTCGCTCATCCCATTTAATGGGCGTGAGCATGGTGATTTTGGGGACGAAGGACAGGAACTTGGAATGATGACATCCACAAGACTGTCGTTAGCTCAGGACTATGTCTCTCGTGCTCGGTATTTAGTTGGAACCCAGCGCGATGCCTCCACCAACGGGGACATATTATCTGCTGTTGAAGTCAGGCGTGCCATTGCCAAACTGGAGCGTGCGACCACTGAACTGCGACAAGGAATACTTAGTAAGCTTTTCTAACGTGTTGTGCCTTAGTATGCCATTTGATCTTACACATAGGCGATGATGATACGGAGCGCAAGATTCAGGCTGAAGTCCTACTCAATGCCTACAGTAGAGAGCTCGAGCGTCGGCGACTCGCAGCTGGTGCTCAAGGATTGCTCATTTCGGGCTCAGACTCCGATTATGTGGAGGATGATGACGACGACGAAGACGAGTTCCACTATCCTGGTTACACACCTCAGGGCACATCTGTCCGATCCACTTCAACGGAGTATCTATCCCGTTCTTCTAGTTCCCGTGCACCTACGGATTTAACGTTCCACCTCTCCCAAGCCCCTGATTTCCGTGTGCCCACCCATGAAGCACCTCAGAAAGTTTCGATTCAGAGGTGGACTGCCCCGACACCTCATCAAATCCATGCGCGATGGGAGAGAGACGACGCGGTTTCTAATTGTAATGATTGTCATCGCCGATTCGGATTCCTTTTGCGAAGAGTACGTCCTATCACATTGAGTTTTTTATAGTGATTGATCCACGATCCATAACAGCACGTAAGATTAAAGACCAACCTCTTCTTGATTCATCTCACCCAGAACTTTTGACTAGCATTGTCGCAAGTGTGGTCGTATCTTTTGTGACCGTTGCTCTTCTTACAGGGTACTCCTTGATCCATCCGACATTGTTTGTGACCCTGTATTCCCAGAGCTCACGGCATCCACTTCATCGCAACGAGTTTGCCAAGGATGTTACGATGAGGTTAATGCTGGTGTTCCTACCAGATTCTCGGGATCTACCTCGTCCGCCATGGAAAGAATTGTAATCGACCAGAGAAGGCTCATGGCTCCTGGACAACTCCACCGGCAGGAGTCTAGTTCGCAACTAAGCGACCTTGCAGAGTAAGTCAGGTTCATGGGAAAATAGCTCTTCTGTGGTAATGACGATGATCCCAGGTGCCCCGTGTGTAGCACTAGCCTCACGAACCTTGGATTACCCGCAGACCAAGAGGCTCATGTGAAAAACTGCCTGGAAGGAGGTACTGGAACAACACCTGAGGCTGCAAAATATTTGGTATACAAACTACCTGCTGAAAGTGCACTGTTGGGTGTCGAATGTAAGTCCTGTTGCCCCGTGTGACTATGCTGCGAGTAGTGACAACTCTGCAGGTGTCATCTGCTTGGAAGAGTTTACACAGGGTACTCCTGACTTTTATCTCTCGGAGTATCAACTAACACTGGAAATGCAGGATCGCTCGTAGCGAGGCTCAGCTGCTTTTGTAGTTTCCACAATGGTTCGCGAGCACTTACCTCCAGTGAGATACAGCTGTGCTGACCTTGCGTGTTCTAGCGTGCCTGTCCTCGTGGCTACAGAGAGGTAAAAGCTGCCCGGTCCATGCGCGGTAGAAGATTTATGTAGCTAGTTTTTTGCGGTGTTCTCTTTCGCTTAGTTATCATACCCAGTTCATGCACGCCTCTTCTAATGTCACATAATACGACTGCAAGTAAAGTATAGTGCACACCCATATTACATATTGTGTTATGTGTCTCAATCTCCATCCCTTGGCTCGTAGAAGGTGCTGTATCGTGCTCTGCTCTCGTCGACACGGATAACATTATAAAGGTCTTCGTAATCTGGTTCGACAATATTCTGACCTTTGACACCGTCATCCTGGTCATCTTCAAACCATGTTGAGGGGTCTTCATCTTCGTCGTCGTCATCATCCATGTCGTCTTCGAGGTCAGAGTCCGTCGGTTTATGGTTGCTGTTCATATTATTTTAGAACCAGCATGACTCGGAAGGTTACTGTGCAAGAAAGTCTTACATGAAGGCCCATATCCGCGCATCCATCTCTGCTCTGGAGAGAACTTCTCCCCTGACTGGGAGCCCTATACGCCTATTGCGTTTATCTACTCGTTCCTGTCTCTCTGCGTCCTGAATGTGAGCGCGCTGCTCTAATTCTATCGCTTCCTGTAGAGTTATCGCACTAATATGTTGAGCTCCATTCTGCGCCATAGGTGCCTACAGATTTTCAGTTACTTTTAAGCGATCGAATTCCGTGCAGCACGTACGTAGCGCGACAACGCTCTCTGTTTGGCATCGATGACACGGGGCACGTGCGGCTGGTCGACATTCATGCCCTCGTCTGCGTTAATATCGGTCTTCTTAAGACCGTTGCGAATGTCTTCTATCCCTTCCAATTCGAGCAGGCGAGACTCGATGGCGGCCTGCTCGGCGGAAAGGCGTTCCGCGAGGGCAGACGTACAGGCTGATCTAAAGTTCGGTGTACGATGTCAGTGGCGGAGGCTACCTTCATTACAAATCACCCGATGCAAAAACTAACGTACGATGAATTCAGCAATCTTGCATTCCGATCGTGTTGGTCATGCAGTTCTCGTGTAGTCATCTGGGAGATGGGCTTTTGCTTAGGCTTGGGAGGAGCGCGAAAGCCTGGGGGCACCGCAGGCTTCTTGAGACGTGTAGGAGATGTGGGGGATTGTGGGCTGCTTGCATGAGAGGAGGACATCTTGTGAAGTAAGGGTGACACTGCTCTTGCTACGGCCAGCTTTATAGCCTGCTTAATTCAGCAGATTGCCGTTTTGGGCAAAACAAGGCGTCATAGCAGACTACTACACAGTCCCAGCACCCGCAAGTTACAAACAATCAAAGACAACAGTTTAGCTAGAATACAGCAGCCTCATTTACATCTCATTCTCGCAAATATCTCCAAGGTCTTATGAACGATCCGCACGCCTTACACTGTCCTCACATAAACATGTCTCCCTGTTCTCAATGTAAATATTCAAGGTGCTTCATCGATAGCTCGTACTCACCGCTCCAGGGGGCATAAACTCATCGTTATCCGGATCTCTTGTGTTTCCATGGCCTGGCCTGGGTCTTCCGTTGAAACTTGGATTGAAGGGGCCGGGATTTGGTCCTATTGGATCAAAGCGAGCACCAGGTGGGGCTCCCATTGGGGGGAGGTAACCATCCCCACCCCAAGGTCCTCGCGTCTCGTGTGACTGACTACCTCTCATACCAAATATAGGGTGATTTGGGCCGACAAACATCCCGTCTTCTTCATTGCCAGGAAATAGTGGAGGAGGTTGGAAAGGATTGAAACCATTGAAGGGATCAAGGTCTCGACGACCGATCTCCAATGGATTGCGAGGTCGCACACCTGGCGGTAAGTGGTATGGGATATCGTCTGGAAAGGGGTGAGGTGGCGTTACTGGTCGTGGACGAGCAGGAGGGGGATCGTTCACTCGAGGAACAGGTCCAGCATTGCTGGATGAATCCTCAGTTTCTTCAACATACCCTTCTTTGCGCAATCCAGGGATAAGTTTTTGTATTATCTTTAGCTTGAGCTGAGATACGAAATCCGTAATACGGTTGGACGAAATGAATCCGTGAACAAGTGGTGGGGCATCTGTTTTAGCCGCATCACAGGGGTAAAACGACGGTGAGACGAAGTCGTTTGTTGCAACATCCAAAGATGCAGACTTGTCGCTCTACAATTCTAATATTGAATATTATAAAGTAGAGCCATAGAAGCTGACGCACTTCAACGGCGATTGCACTAATCAATGTTCGCTGACCCAGCTTGATAACTTTTACAACAAACTCAAGGCTGCTTTGGTCATGTCTGTAGCGAAAGGTTCGATCAACCAGTCCCTTGGTGTTCCAATCATCAGGAAGGACATTGTTAGGGAACTCCCTTGCGGAGGACGTGTCGTCCGTCGCAATTAAGCGAAATGCAAGTGCAGAAAACGCCGTGTGGACAAGGGCTGCCAAGCCATCATGAGGTGAGGTCAAGGTCTTGTTTGATGGCGGAAGCAAGTTCAAAAGGAGTGAAATAAGTGCTGAAGGGTCCAATACATTGTTAGCCATGCTCAAGATATGCGTACGCAGTGAGATCGAGTCAAGTCACGGCGGTCACGCAAGTCATTTATTATTAGTCAACACCTTCCATGTCTAACAAGACCAAATACACCTTCTGCCTCCACTCCACCACTACCACCTTGCATTGTCTACAAGCATGGCACGCCGGGATAGGTCGTATTCACCGGATACGTCAAACAAAAGGGTAAGATCATCTCACCGTTCACCTCGGTCCCCTTCGCCGACTAGGCGGAATACCCAAAGACCTAGCAGGAGATACGACGACCGGGACAGGGAGCGAGATCGCTTGAGAGACCGGGATAGGGAACGTGACAAAGACCGCTATCGGGATGACAGGCATCGTGACGATAGATACCGAGATGACAAGCGTCGAGACAGAGACGACAGAAGAGACGACCGTCGTCGCTCCCACTCACCAGACCGCAAAGACCGTGACCGACGTCCGATTTCTCCTCCTCCAAAACCTCAAGCAGCTGCAAGTGCCACGCAAACTCCTCCACCAGAGGATGAGAAACTCAAGGCGAAGAGGGCAAAGCTTGAGGCTTGGAAGAAGGATCGCGAAGCTAAGAAGGCGCTCGACGAGGCTAAAGTCAAAGCCATGGCTCTTGCTGGTAAATCTGCACCAGGTGAGCACATTTTTTCTTGATCGGTACTTCTTGATTTCACACCACTTGATCCATGCCTCACTAGTTTCCGCCCCAACTGCGACACCCGCAAAACCTGGAACTTCTCTGAACCGAGCAGCCCTCACAGGTCTCGGACTCAAAGGTCTGCCCCTCAAGCCCGAAGTTCTCAAAGTATCAAAGGGCGCTGCTGCCATGGACGATTCCGTCGAGACTAAGCAGCGGAAACTTGAGACCCTTGGCGATATGCCTGCAGTCGATATGACAATGGCGGATGGAGAAGCTAGCGTTGGTGACCTCGAAGTTGATGACGACGACGACGAGGCGAATAGGATGGACCAGGCAATCAAAAGCAAGGCTGCAGTCGCCATGGATGAAGATGAAGACGCTGTTGACCCCCTAGATGCCTTCATGTCAAGTGTATCGGAGGAAGTGAAGAAAGTTGATGAAGATGACTTGAAGAAGATGAATGGCGGGAAAGGACCTCGTGAATAACTGGCCGAGCGTATGGGTGATGATGGTGAAAGTGACATCGTTGAAACAGTGATAGAGGACGAACTTGATACCACCGAACTAAACCCTGAAGATATCCTTGCTCTTGCGGCAAAAAAGGCGAAGAAGAAGGATATCGCCACTGTCGACCATTCTCGTGTCAAATATGAGCCCTTCCGCAAAGAATTCTATATTCCTCCTCCCGACATTGCCGCTATGACAGATGAGGAAGCTGATCTCTTGCGGCTGGAACTCGACGGTATCAAAATCCGTGGCATTGACTGCCCGCGGCCGGTGACGAAGTGGAGTCATTTTGGTCTCCCAGCCAGTTGGTAAGTTAGAACCACATCCTAGCCATTATTTGTCTGACGCACATCATAGTCTGGACGTAATAAAACGCCTCAACTATACGGCACCAACTGCCATTCAAGCTCAGGCTATCCCTGCGATTATGTCGGGTCGCGACGTCATTGGTGTAGCAAAGACAGGTTCAGGCAAGACCATCGCCTTTCTTCTCCCCTTGTTTCGCCACATCAAGGACCAACGACCCCTGGAGCAGATGGAAGGCCCTCTTGCTATTGTTATGACCCCCACTCGCGAGCTGGCAGTACAAATTCACCGTGAATGCAAACCATTCTTGCGGGTGATGAACCTTCGCGTACGTTTCTCGTGTCTTTGATCTGTTCGCGGGAATCTCATTCTGTATTACTAGGCTGTATGTGCGTATGGTGGTTCCCCTATCAAGGACCAGATTGCTGAGCTTAAGAAGGGTGCTGAGATTATTGTGTGCACACCAGGTCGCATGATTGACCTCCTTACTGCCAACTCTGGCCGGGTGACAAACCTCAAGCGCGTCACTTATGTTGTGCTTGATGAAGCCGACCGGATGTTTGATATGGGCTTTGAGCCTCAAGTTATGAAGATTGTCAATAACATCCGACCTGACCGCCAAACAGTTCTCTTCTCCGCGACATTCCCTAAACAGATGGACTCTCTCGCAAGGAAGATCTTGCAGAAACCGCTTGAAATTACTGTTGGCGGGCGATCTGTGGTGGCCGCGGAAATTGAACAGATTGTCGAAGTTCGGCCAGAGGAATCCAAATTCAACCGGCTCTTGGATATTTTGGGACAGATGTACAACGAAGATCCAGAATGCCGTACTCTTATTTTTGTTGACAGACAGGAAGCTGCCGATAATCTTCTCCGCGACCTTATGCGGAAGGGGTACTTGTGCATGTATCTGCATGGAGGGAAGGACCAGGTTGACCGTGATTCTACAATTGCCGATTTTAAAGCTGGAGTTGTTCCTATCGTCATTGCCACTTCTGTGGCTGCGCGTGGACTGGACGTCAAACAGCTGAAACTTGTTATTAACTTCGATGCGCCTAATCATATGGAAGACTATGTTCACCGTGCTGGTCGTACTGGGAGAGCAGGCAACAAAGGCACGTGTGTTACGTTCATCACACCTGAGCAAGAAAGGTACTCTGTCGACATCTACCGTGCG
>Ga0153978_1000562_pt1 | contig 10054 bp, 14 predicted proteins | sample TSGA062MetaG_FD_104749 | JGI IMG/M metagenome (GOLD analysis project Ga0153978, IMG submission 104749) | Attine ant fungus gardens microbial communities from Georgia, USA - TSGA062 MetaG | ecosystem: Host-associated > Fungi > Mycelium > Unclassified | place: USA: Georgia, Yuchi Wildlife...
CTTGAATGCATCCCAGGTCTCGCGTTCCTTCGCCCATTCCGCAGAGTCGTGTCCTTCTCCATTGATCTCTGCATCTGCCGCAAATTTTTCATTGTACTGCTCATCAGCAGAAATGACCTGAGAACGTCGACGCTTGCGAGACATGGTGTTTATTGGAGTTTCAAACCGTTTGGTGGTGTGCGGCTGTAGACTGTTTTGATGCGCTCATGAGCGTCTGTAATGTAAGTGATAACGTCGCGCAAGCTTACTAATCCATTCCTGTACATTACATTTTCGTACTACGCGGTAAGATATCACTCATTTAGTGTCATTTCTACTCTTTAGTACTTACACTCGTTACAGGTTAGCTAGTTTATTCTAAGTCTTCGACTATCCGCACAAAAGTAATTACATAATACTATTGGTGTCTGCGTTCTACAATGGAACGGACGTCAGTAGAAGACATAGCCCGGCTGACTTACTCAATACTCAGCATGTCACGGTCCAAGTCCGAGTCCGAGTCCGCCTACATAGGCATAGCCATCCACAGCAACATGTATCGCTTGCAAGAAATGTGTTATAAGCATCACCTACTCTGAGTAAGTATCGATGTGACCACCCTCTGCCATGACTCCATTCCAGACAATCGTGACCCCAGCTATGGGCGTCCTTGAGATAGCTGGTGCTGTGTCTGGTGTTCCCTACGCTCAGGGAGCTAGCATGGCGCTCCAGATTATCAATACAGCTTGCAGCCAAGTAGCAATCCACAAGGTGTGCTTCTCTCATGCCAATACTTGCTTCAACTCAACGCTAATTGTCATGTCTGTCAGCGCAAGTCTGCCCAACTTGCCGACAGATGCAATTCTTTGCTGAATTTGATCAACGAACATGCCGATTGTGATGAGATGCGATCCTCGTTAGAAGAGGCTGAACTGTACGTCGCTTAAATCTTCCTCCTCCTTGGCGAAAGGGCGCTTCATGGTATCGAGACAGTGTCCTATATGCTGTACGAGACCGCTTACAAAAGTGGTCACAGTATGGCAAAGTGAAAAGATTTCGTATGTGTCCCAACCCATCAATAATACATCAAAGTTCTTCACGTGCTCACATAGTGCTTTAGTAAAGAGCTCCGAAATAGAAAGCAGTTTAGACAAGTGTCAGAACGACGTTAATACAGTCATGGAACGCCTACACGTAAGCATCCTTCTGCTACTTGTTCTCAGGTGCTCAGGCTTTTTGCAGGTCAAGAATCCCCTATCCGTCATGTTGCTCCAGAAGCAGTCCATGGATCTCATAAAAATGAATCAATCTCGCCTCGAGGAAAAGCTGGAGCAGCTCATGATACTCCCACAGCAAGTTCGGGACGCTGCGCAACGGCACAGTGCCGGAGGTCAAGATGCCTTCGATCTCATGAGGACTGGACAACAGGCAAGTTCTGCGTCACCTCCCTTTTAGACCCTTACTGACCTTTCCCAGCGCCTGATGCAGCTCCAATTACAGTCATCACGCGAGAACGACCTGTCGCTGGAGCAGGTATTCGAGGGGCCGATGGTTGAATCTCCCGTAGCCTCACGCTCTCCCTCGTTGGAGTTGGTGGTGCAAGCACAGATCCAAAGTGCATTGACAGAATTACGACGCCTAACAAACATACCCCCGACATTGAAAGTCTTGAACAATCAAGTCAAAAAGATCACTAGCTCTTCTCCGTTGCGCTCGGGAACGTACTGTGATATCTGGGCAGGAGAGTGGTTGGGAGAGACTGTAAGCCAGTTCTTGATAACATCAACTCAATCGCTGATATCTCTTAAGGTGGCACTCAAATCCTTGCGAATTCTCACTGACCCCAAGAAAGCCAGCAAAATGACAAGGGTATATGCGTCTTCATATAGATGACTTGACCAATATTAAATAATGTCGCATAGCGCTACGAGCATGAGATAAATGTATGGTCCAACCTCAAACACGACAATATTCTATCGCTATATGGTGTCATCACCAACTTGGAAACTATTTACATCGTAGGATTATTCCTCTTGTCATCACATTCCTTGCCTGATCAATGCACCAGGTGTCCACTTGGCAAGAGAACGGAAACGTACTAGAGTGTGTCGTGTTGACAAAATATCGTACATCCTACTTAGCATCACGCAGGTATCGCATCAAGAACCCTGACATCAACCCCCTCCTATTGGCGAGTACACTAGTAGCCACAGCCACCACTTCCAAACTGATTGTTTTAATCAGCTCTCACAAGCAGCCAGGGGAATTGAGTATCTTCATGGGAGTAACATTGTCCACGGAAATCGTGAGTGCATCTGTATTCTGCGGAAACCATCGATCTGACAGCAGACCAGTGAAATGCGTAAGCCTTTTCATTTTGTGAGCAAACTGGTTCGTTCACAGTTTCTGGCCAGAATAATATGCTGGTTTCCCCCGAGGTGCGTGTCCTTATCAATGATAAGGGTATGACTCACTTTTCCTATGCAGGGTGCGGTGTGCATTAGCGACTTTGGGCATACCCAAGTCCTGGGCGAGGTCCTTGGGAGGGACGTGCTCACATCGTATACTGGGACCTCCAACGCGCGTTGGAGCGCCCCAGAGCTCCTAGATGGCGACGATGCCAAGCCCACGAAAGCCAGCGACGTCTTCGCGTTTGGGATGTCAATCCTGGAACTTATTACCAAGCAGGCACCCTATTCGCACAAAAAGCGTGATCTCAGTGTTATCAAGGATATTAACGATGGTCAGTTACCCCTCCGTCCAACCGAGCCGGAAGATGTCGCGCGGTGGGTACATGACGAGCTGTGGGGCGTTTTGAACGGATGTTGGTGTTTTGCGGCTCAGGAGCGGCTGAGCATCGAAGATGTTGCCACCTGCCTTGTGGCACTCGCAGACTTCATCGGAGAGCAACCAGAGTGGACGACAGAAGAAGCTAGTCACGTCGAAGTTGTCCAATAAGCTATTATCCTGAGCTGCTCAACAGCTTTAAACGTTGCATTCATGCTTACGATCTACATATTGTACTTTATCATTAGAAAGATCTCAAAGAGATCTGCGGCTTCGCACTCTGCTGCACTGCGGTCGCCGCAGCACCTTCTACAGCCTTCCGAATGGACACCTCGAGTACTTCGCGGACAGAAGGATTGAGTTGACTAGTGGCTTCCTTGAAGGATGCAGGCGAACTTGCTGCAAGGGCAAGCAAGTGCGCTATGCTATTAGAGTGTACTGTTGATGGGGGACTCTGGGATGGACGTAGGAGCAATGTAGTTGTTGGTATTAGGACGCTCAAGAGGCGGGAACCTTTACATTTATAATCAGCTATTGTGATACATTAGACCAAATTTAAGAGGACTGACGTTGATCGTCCTTTGCCAGCGAGGTAAGTGTCATAAACGTTTTCCAGACTTCGTCTATCGAAATGATTTGTTGCTCTGACACTGTCCCTTCATCCACTCGTGGTACCATTTTGGCGATATATTGAATGAGTGCAGGGAGAAGCAGTCGAACGCAAGCTCGAAGTAGTTCGCTCCCAGATGCAGCAATTGCAAGTGTCTTTGCGCAATGAACAGCAACGATGGCCATCTGGAATGTAGAAGCGCTAAGCGACATAAATGAACGATAGCAGGAAAGGATACCTCATCGCCCTCTTCAAGCTTTTGAGATATAAGAAAGAATAAATGCTCCACTACGCCACGGGCAACTGGCACTTGTGGAGGGATGACAGTCAAGATTAGCACCGCAGCTAGGAGGTTAGTTTTAACTTTTCTCGACGAGATCAGGCCTTCGCGTCCCCTACGTTGCGTTAGCGTACCACAAACACAATTAATTTCTAGAGCAAACCTCATTTCGTCCACGTTCAACAGACACGCAGACAGTAAGCCGTGAGCAAGTTTCCCGTAACGTTCACGGGCGTCAGGATGGCATGAAACAGTCAATAAGGATCTGAATGCCGGAAGTGTGGGAGTAATCAAATCCGCTTCCGCCGTTTCGTCTTTGAGCAATTCTGGAAAGGGTCATGCAACGGAAATTAATTGGGAAAATTTCGTACCACCATAAAGCATGCAGCCTACTCCCCGTACGTCCTCTCGAGCAACCGAGTCCATTTTCGAGGTAATAAGGTGGAACGCACTCAGGGAACTAGATATCATCTTTGAAATATCAGATAGATCTCCTTCTGCAACATACATCGAGTAACATGTAACAACGGAAGATCAAAGGCTTACGAATTGACGATGTTCCTGTATTATGGCGAGAGTGTCGAAGAGTGTAGGCGAAGATCTTAAGACAGTGAGCGTTAACTGAATCCGGTAGAATGGCTGTATTGTTCTGTTTCCCGTTGCTGCTGTACCGAGAATGAGAACTTCATGAAGAACGATTCACAGGAAGCACTCACTTAAGATCGCCCCCGGGTACACAATGGCCATAGTGGCTAGCAAAGGATGTCAGGGCACTAAGTAGGTGAACAAGTATTCCTGCAGATTCTGTCATAGCCATCCGATGACTAAGACTCATGAATTCCTTGAAAACAATAGGTTCTAGGAGGGCTTTCCCTGAATAGCGAGGATCAAGAAGGCATTTCAGTGCCCTAAGGCAGGCAATTACTGTGTCAATGCGAGGGCCGGTAGTGTCTGGTGAAGACATTGCTAGCGCCTCGTATATGAGGCCGAAGAGGGGGTAGAAAAGGGGTGCTGGTCCTTCTGAAGCCAGGTTGACAACGCTGACAGATGACCCCATCTCCTTCCCAAGGATGGCGGCTGATATGAACTTATCGGTGTGTTCCATGGCATTCGCAACAGCTTGTAGGATTGTGGCCCAAGAAGCGGAGTAGTACTGAGATGATGAGTTGCACTCGTGACAGTTGTTGTATGAGAACACTTACTGGTAGAAGAACCACCTTTCCTAGGCTTGCATACGATGGATCTAAAGCCACCGCCGATGTATCGTGTATGAATTCGGAGTCTGCCCGGATAACAGCGTAGTCGCGAAGGCATGCAATCCATTGCGGTGCCAAGATCGACCTGTACGGTTTGATGACTTCCAGGAGATACGTCTGTTCAGAACTAGCAATTTCCAAACGAGCCCACGCGGAGAGGATAGACACTCTCAACATGCCTGAGGCATTCGGGCTCAAGTCCACAAAATTGTCCATAGTCAAATTACCAGAGTCTTTAAAAGCATGAATATATTTATGCGGGTAATTTTGAGATGCATACCGTCAACTTCTCGAAGGGCAGTTGTGAGCTGTTTGAGAATTCTCCCCATCCGACCCACATCTTTGACGACGCCACAGCCAACGAATACTGCGCAAGCATCGATGGCAGATGATAATATTTCTGGTGTGGAATCAGAGGAGAATGCGGGTGTAAGTGCAGCTGTGATAGGCGCTTGATGTTGCTCAAGTAGAAGAGCTTCCGGATAGTCAGGGTCCGGGGCCCGACAAAATACCTATTGGAACGTATAAGCAGGAGAATAGAGAAATCATGATCCATCTACCTGGATGATGTCGCGTAATACAACCAATCCCTCCAGCCGTATCTCTGTCACATATGCTGCGGAAGCCGTGAATGCCATTTTGATCAAATCTGGAACACGAGATACGAGGAGGCCGTTCACTGGAATGCCGCAACTACGAGCGAATGGTATGTCGAGGTGCTCTCTGCGTCCAGAGCGTGCGAATAGAGTGCAGATATCGTGTAAACACCGCAGTGCAAATAGTTGGGTCCTCCAGCGTGATGTAGCGATAATAGCCGTGTTGCCTTGTTGCGTGTCATCGTTTGACATGGATGCGCTCAATGATTGACCTTCGTCGTCCGTAAGACTGTTAGCCGTGTTGACGATTTTCTGGGATGCATTGATGCGTAGCATAATCCTTTGACAAAGGTCAATCCAAGCAGATGGATTATGAATAGCCGTCTGAAGGAGCCAGCTCGAGATCACATTCCTTACTCCATCAATCGATGGATCGCCGTCTAGCATCCCGAACAGATCCTCCACGAGGCGATCTCCGCCTAACCTGGACATGGCTAGAGCGTCCTTCTGAACCAACTGATAGAGGGCATCAATTGCCGCGAGTTTGAGGCGTCTTCTAGGCGAAGTAAGGTGTCTTCTGAAGCGATTCACGATTTCCGGGATGTCTACATGCTCTGGAGCAATCATGAGGAGGTGTTGAATGCACCTTATAGCTTCCACCAGAATGGCTTCGTCATCTTCCACTGAGAACTCGTGGACAAGGTCAAGCACGATTGTTCTTGTCCGTGGAGAGTCGTGAATGTCAGGGCCAAGAACGGTGATGATTGCATCCATGATGTGGCAGACGAGTGGATAAGCTTGCAAGTCACCGCCAATGTTGGAGTTGTTCAATGTCCCCCCTTCGGCCTCGTGAGCGTCTGACAGGTATATTTTGAGCAACATTCCGAGAGTGCTTGACACGAATGGAGCAAAGGCCAAACTGGCGGCGTTAATGACATGACCCAGTGCACGGAGTGACCAGAAGTGAACCAACGGATGAGAATCATTGCTTAAAGACATTAGAAGGTTTACCGTTGTCTTCAGAATGGGTGCTGCCGCAAGTCCACCGACATGGCTGTATAGAGATCCAAACGCAAGCGCACAGCCAGCTCGCCCTTGTGGGTCACGGTTGCTTACAACATGATCAACCAACACCTTGGTTTGACTGGTCAAAAAAGAGGTTCCAGATATATTAGCAAGGCGTCCGATGGCCTCACTACTTGCTGATCGTAGTACGGGATCACCATCTACAAGCGCATCCTGCAAGTGAGATTCAGAAACTCATGGCCAAGCTACCTGTTATAAAGTGGCAACTTACTTTTAAGAATGCTCCGAGAGTTGAAGTAACTTGAGAGTGTCCGAGGGTATCCTTAGCCTGACGATGATATAGGGCCATGGCGACACGCAACGTCCGTACAATGGCTACGACACTGTTCACTATTACAGCGGCCCTTCTCCCGGCGTTTTTGTCAAGTTTCGGAGATCGACTTGATTCTATCAGGTGGCTGATCGTGCGCACCGTCGTGCTTAAGTCCTGCGCTGGAAGTAGCTGAGAGAACAGTTCGATAGCAGCGTCACAGACAGACGACACAGCCGGTGGTGCATCAAAAGGTCGACTTTCTTCTTCTGATGGGTTTATCATAGCAAGAGAGAGCGTATCATGCTCACAAGCACCCAATATTGGTTTGCGTAGCTATGTTGGAAGATCAACCTTGGATGGGAAATGAAAACAATAACGCCTCACCAGGGACCTTATTGAGTGTTCTACACTATCACTGTTGTCGTGACCACGACGAGGACTTCCAGATGCTACGATTTCGTCGACCCCGTCTTCAGACATTTCGAGTGTAGTGAGGCCATATGCATAACCATCTGTCACCTGCCAAATTGAAGTGAAGCTACCGGATGTGGATGCAATCGAGGCTTGCATTGCGGAAATGTTGTCATTCTCAGGACCTGCAAACACAGCAATTACGGATTGTAATAAGCTCGCTTGGACAGAATCCGTCAAAGTCGATGTTCCAAGGGCGGCGAAGCACTGGTATACCCTACGCCGGAGAGAGGCTTCACGAGTGCGAAGAGATGGACCCGTATCTTCCATGACCGAGGGCGCAGAAGCCGCTTCCATAGTTTGCGACCAGAATGTGCTCGAAAATGAAAGGGCATTGTTTAGTAGAGATGAGATTCTCCGAGCGACATCGAGGGTGGTGAGTTGGCTGTTGTGAAGCAAGAAACAAAGGACTGCCCCAAGCGCACTTTCGCGGACATGCAAGAGAAACTTCCAATCTGCAACAGACCGACCTGCAGCATTGTCTTTCGAGGTGGGTTTCGGTAGCGCATTGCGCCAAAGAACCAGTAACTGAGGTAGATGTGATCGGACGAAGTTTGGACCAAGCAGCATCAGCGATGCAATCAACGTCCAAGCCACTTCAACCTCTACTCCTGCAACATGAACATCATGATCACTAGCGCGCTTAAGGAGTTGAGTCGCAGTGTCGAGGACACTCGCTGAAACGTCGAAAGACACATATAGGGGGCGATGAGGTACAACGGCGACAAGGGCAGCCAAGCCATAGGCATGACCGAGTGTCCGACGATCAATATCCGAAGGAGCTGCAGGTGATTGAAGAGATTCGATGTCGCGTTGCAAAGACTCTGCGATTGCCAACATCAACTTTGGTAGGCGGAGGGGAGTGGAGTAGCAGAAGCATCGAAGAGCCCAACTCCCACTCACGCGAACCGAGTGGCTTGGGTGCGTAAGCAGCGTCGTCAATGGTGAAGAAACAGCGTCCTGTATCCAATTTATAGCACTCGAAATCAAGAGGTCCTGGTTCACACATGACTTACCTGAACAGGCGGGGGTGCGTTGCCCAGTTGTTGCAACAGACCTGCAACCTCCTCTAGCGCTATTGTCAACACGGCCGGAGTTGGGGCCACCTGCCCCGGCATTAATGCTGGCCATCTTTTCAGGTATGATGAAGAGAGTTCTTGAATTGCAGATATCTGTCCCTGCTCAGTTAGCATTCGCAGTGCGATTAGCTCTCGCAAAAGAGCGCCGACTAGCTTCCGGATAAAGAGTTTGTCGTATCTCGTAGTTCCATTCTTGGGATTGGAGACGATCTCAGTCATGAGGTGACCAACGATTAGAGAATAATTGGACTCCACAAATGACGGTCCAAGCTTTGCCAGCAGCGCGTTGTAAAACATAAAAACCCCTGCACGAGTTTTCCGGCCATGAGCTTTGTTAAACTGGGTGGATAGCTGAGATAGCATGTCTCCTGGCGTTAATAGGACTTTGGTGTTCTCGGCTGCAATATGTGCAGGAGTAGAAACATCAGGGTCTTCTTGTTCTTTCCTGCCTTTATGTGATTGCTCTGTGGCTGCCACAACGCGCTCCACTTGGGTAGCAGCAAGTAAATGACCCATCAACTGCGCCAGCGCCTGCGTTGTCACCTGGTCACTGTTCTCAAGACCTTTAACGCAGATGTTCATAATCGCATCCACATCCGCGAGCATGACTGAGTCCTCTGGAGTATACATTATCACTAAGACCTGAGTATGGTCAAGCTCTCATAATGAAAATGCAGTCAACAGATGGAAGGCTCACAGCAGCAGCAGCTCGCTGGACAGGGAGAGCTTTATCGCTCAAACCGTTCTTCATGTGCTTGATTATGTCCTTTGTGAGAGAGTCACTCAACGCCTTCTTGGCTGAAACTAGTGTCTTCCGGAGCATGATGAGCGCATGATACCTGACGTGCTGAGACTTTGGCGGGAATGAGAGGACGACGAGGAAACCATTTGCACATGTTCAACGCACCGAAGAAGACCTCAAAGTTTTTATTGCAATAGTGGCAATTTCAGCCATAAAGGACATGAACTATTTGCGAGATCAGCATACTATTGGAATATAGGGAGGCTCGAACCTGAGAGCCGAAAGCCTCCATCAATTCTCCGATGGTCCAGAATGCAGCACTGTCATTGAATAGAATTCAAGAGTATTGATGAAATGTGGATTTATAGCTCACATTCTATTCGAGTCCTTATCCGTCGATTTGACGTCAGAAGCTGGCCTAAGCAACGCTCTTAGAGTGTCAAAAAATGATCTGGATTCTCCGCGATGATACAGGACCAAAAGGCATCTTGCAGATAAATTACGCAGTGGTCGACCAGGAGGAGGATACGTCTCGGAAGGCATAAGAACTTTGAGAATGGTGGCTTCGAGTGAAGCTTGCTTCTCCTTGACCGTTTCCTGCAATAAGTCGAATTAAATGCAAGTACAACCAACCCGAGACCACGCACAATAGGTGCATTCTTGAGACGTTTCTCCAGATTCGACAGCCATTGAAATAAGTAAAGCTCGCCATTGTCTGCGGTCAATTGATTCTGCAATATGTGAGATCTTGCACGTCCGCCACAGATTGGTGTGGGGACATACCTCATCTAACTCTTCGATATCCTCGTTGGACGTCATGATCTGTAAAAGTTGAGGGCTTTCAAGTTTCGAGGGACTCAGTGAATCAGAGCAGCGGGGATGTTGTTGTCATGTGTCACGGTGTTAGTAGTCCTA
>Ga0153978_1000564_pt1 | contig 10048 bp, 11 predicted proteins | sample TSGA062MetaG_FD_104749 | JGI IMG/M metagenome (GOLD analysis project Ga0153978, IMG submission 104749) | Attine ant fungus gardens microbial communities from Georgia, USA - TSGA062 MetaG | ecosystem: Host-associated > Fungi > Mycelium > Unclassified | place: USA: Georgia, Yuchi Wildlife...
CTGCCAAACTTCCCCGTCGTGACGTCGTGACACATTGGAGACGGATCTAAAGTATGGCCATCGTTTGATACGCGATCGGGAAGAGGGGCCTCTTCTCCGAACCCATTTGCTTCGGCGGTATCAGGCGATGGGTTCCTACCTGCAGGAACGAATCAGAACAAGATTATTTGCCTGGATAATAGCTTGATGCGACTTCAGGAGGAATACTAGCACACAGCTCTTTGGCAGTTTGCATCATCGCTGAAACGTGCCGGCATTAGTATGCAATCTATCACGAGTTGGAAGTTGGCATTTCAGCTAACGACGAGATCTCGACAGGTCATCCAGCAGTGCTTGTCTGACTTGCTAAGACTATATACATTGCGTCCTTGACGGCACTCATGATATGCAATCCGTGAATGTTCTTGATGGCACCGGTCACTGAGTGAATATCAAACATACGATCGCCGTGGGGCCTAAACTTTACCGAGCGCTTAGTTCAGCAATAACGTCGATCAAAGAGTTATGAGCAACTGATCGTCGATGGCGGCCACTTGACCGGACTTGGCCGCACCTTGTTGCACCAGTCTGTCAAAACGTGGAGTGAGCTTGCATTACGTCCCTGCACATCTTGACTGATTTCACAAATTTCTCTCCGCGTCATATCTATGAGTCCTTCTTAACTTTCTGGAACATCACAAGTACATACTTAAGTGGAAGCCCATACTGTCGGTGAACTTTCCACGTAACCGGTGATCTAATACTGTCCTCGGATTTCGTCCTGACGATCCTCGGCGCAGGAACGACGTACCTGAGAGCATGGGCGCTTTCCAATCCCACACCTACATGTCCCTGACGCCAATGCTCCAATGGACCGTGGCAAGGACCCCGGAAAATACCAGAGTATTAAAACCTGGATTCCGGACGCCGACGGGCGGACTGGGGGAAATATAATCCAAAAAATGGCAGAAGCTACGCGGGACGCTCGTCCCCTACTCCTATACCTACGTGGTGAGGTGAGCACCATACAAAATGAACCGATCTAGACTTCCTTCCCAAATAGTCGCGTCGTCATATGGCGGCTGATCTGTTGCCAGATAGTCAATGAGATGGCTCTGAGTATCCAAAGTAAGCCATTTGTGCTTGTTGATTAAACAGGACTCCGATTGCCGTCGCCGTCGGAAATTGCGGAAAATCACGGAAAATCACTCGTGAATTTCTTGCCAAGTATTTTGACACTAATGTACATGTCAGAACCAAAGGGGGGAACAGCAGGGAACAGCATCCGTATTTGCCTGATCTTTCACAGTCTTTGAAAGCAGAACTACGACTGAAAGGAACGTTGGTCAGTGATAGTGATAAATATAGTTACGGAGTTACCCGTGCCCGAGGAGACCTTGAGTATCAAGTACCAGTGTCTGTATGTCATCAAAGAATGGTAATGAGACAGGGAAGGGCAACTTTGCAGCAGCAGGATCGGTTATAGACTTACAGTAGACGTGTATTTCGAATTCTGTTCCACTGGCCGAATAAGCCGTTACTAATTGTTGAGACGCGTGTAAACTGCATGTTTCTCTTTCAGCCATTCCAAGGAACTGAGATTGAGTCTCGCCAGGTCTAGATTATCACTTGCTCGCGCCCCTTGTGGTCTAATCATTGCAGCGGTCATGGTGTACCGCGAAGGAGAAAATGACAATCGGTTTACTCGGTTGATCCAGATTTGAAGTGAAGTCGAAGTAAGGGCAACAGCGTGATTCACGGACATGAGGCGCATGCAGGCTGATGCAGGTTCGCTGGAAATCAGATCACGGAAGCATCTAAGCGGTAACATTAGGTAATCATACCCAAGCCAAGTCAACTCCCTGCGGTATTCAAAACCTCCAGCACGTCATCCGAGTCTACGTGGCTCAACTGCTCTCGAGTGCAGCGATAGGGGTAATGGCTCGCCCCGTCCGAACTTCGGAGCACCTTTTGGTTGCATTGGATTTGGATATTTCATCCAGAGATGTATCCGGGGTCCTCGTACTCTCGCGGGAATTCTCAACATCAACAATGATCGATCATTAAGGAACCCTCCCTCGAACTCGTTAGCGACGTCGCTGACCAGACTATAGCACCCATGCACCCATGTTCCAGAGAAAATGCTGAAAAACGCGGTGGAATTGCTCAATGATTACATGCGAGCGTCTTTTGATTTCGGGAAGTTCCCTTGGGCGAGAACTTCGACGGCGAAATCCGCGACGGACGCAAAAGAAATTCGGTCTTCTCCATGCTGGTGTGATTAATGTTTTTCCTGGGGTTTCCAATCTCAAACAAGTGGACGTCGTAGGACAACCCACAATGAAATTCAGACATGTAGCTCCATACAAAAGTGGTGCGACTGGGAGATTCATCCCTATCAGTCAGTCCTGTTGGAGTAGCAGTCAGTGACATCGCAACAAGGTGACAGCAAGTTGGCAACAACCTGTTCGGTGCCATGTATTGACAAAAAGCGTTTGGGTCGCCGTCTCAATGCATATGCTCTGAGTCGGTAATTTGCGTCACGAAAATGGTTGGGAGATAAGTGTATTATCGATCATTACTCGGCTGTTGCACAATGAAGACACATTGCCGTCCCGTTGTATGGTAGATAATGAACGACGACGGTGCACCTGTTCGCTTCAAGTTGTATTGACCTGCTAAATACAAGGAAACATAAGACCCTAATCTTGTTTACTTGGCTTCGTTTGAATGCAAATGCCTAATTCGATTGATTGGTGAGAAAAGGAATCTGACCAAATTGTGACGGGCAGAAAAGGAAGATCAGAGCCAAATGTGTGGTAAGTTTGTTCGAGTTCAAACTCAACTCACTGTTGGTCTCGTCCCGTTCAAGTCTTGCCGACCATAGCGGACGCTTTAGGAATGGAAATGTGGAGCTCTCCATGGTCCGTTATTGACATTGTAGTCACGGTCACTGTTCAATATTGGGGATGGGCGATGCCTCTCTGAGGTTGGACGTAAGGTCTGGTGATCTAGGTGCCTTTGGGCTAGGAGAGCTGCGCCCAAATTAAGCGAAGTCAAATATTTGGCATAACCGGGCGGTGTCGGAGCTCAAGGAGTCAAGGAAATAAATAACACAGGTAAATTGATGAATACAGGTGGATGATGTTCAGGATGGGTGAGTGGCCAGGAGTCCAGGACGGTGTTTAATGAAGGAGAGGCGAACTTTGCTTGATTTAGAAAGAGGGAAAGGTCACGGGGGAGTCCAAGTGACGGCCATTTGCCGGTTCTGTGCGATGGCAGGACATGAAAATGTAGCTGAATGGATGTGAATGGATGGATTAGATGTTAACGTTATGGGGACCTCGAAATTGCCCGAAAAGACGGAGCTATTCTCAGGCAGATCCGTGCAGGCTGGATGGATGACTTGTGTAGTTGCAACAAGACTGCATCCGAATATTATTATGATAGGAAGAGATGGGGGTGTGATCGCACCGGTACGCTCACTTCGCTTAGCTGATCGGAGTAAGGACAGCATGTCAACATTTAAATGGACAAGTTCGTGGCGATGTGCTAGACTATTAATCATTGAGCAGGGCGTGAGCCCACGGGTGACTTGGACGTCTAATGGAGTGGGCGGCGAAGCAGAGAACGGCGGAATTCGCTGGGATTGAAAAGGAGGGGGCATTCTCATGTGATGGATGAGGCTAATCTGATTTCTGAGCATACACTGCTTTTACATTTAGACTTGTGGTACTAGTGCAAGTGATCATGAGTGGCGAAAGGAGAAGTCTCGATACGGGTAGGGGCATGGGTCACACGTCTTATTTATGTCACCTGCCGAGACGGGAAGGCACCTTGTACAGGGCTGGCTCTCACAGAGACCACTTTTGAGAAGAAGCAGTAGAGCGATCTGGATCTCTTAGATCTATACTTAATGACCCATGGTTCAATTACTTTAGCTCTTAAACTCGTTTCGACTCTTTCTTTCCTCATCTTTTTTCATGTCTGTTGAGTCGTATCAACCTTCCATTCAGCTCAAAGGCGAGATCATGGATCTCGAGTTCACTGTCGACACCGACCATCGCAAACGACGCCGCAACAGGACAACACAGTCCTGTCTGAACTGCCACACTTCAAAGCGCAAGGTTCGCTCCTCAGCGCTCCAATCCTTCTTCTCCCTCTGACCCGCCACCCAAGTGTGACAGAAAACGTCCCTGCCAACGTTGCATACAGCTTGGCTTAGTACGTACACTCCGTCTCTCTCTTACTGCCCATTTATTCTCCCTGTTCCAGACTGGTCTTTGTGTATATGAGATCGATGACCCAGCACTCAGGTTTGCTCGTCGGTGGCGTTTTCCCAAATTTGCGCTTATCATGTGCCATCAGGGATGATCCAACCATTGACGAAGCCACTCGTTTAAGGAACAGAATTGCAGAACTGGAAAGTCTCGTGAGGGAATTGCGTGGTGCGTATGGCGTTTCTTACGCAATTTCTTTTTTTTTTTTCTTTTTCGCAGCACTCTTACCCGTCTTGTGTGATAGGCAAACCGCATCCACGCTGGGCTGATGCGAATTTCCGGGACGGTGATCCTTCCGAAAGATGGCATTCACGAGCAGCCAAGAGCAACATGCAACTCAGACGGCGTGGTCGGTCTGATGATGTATTAGAACGCACTGCCCAAGAACCTCGGGGCCTAGTATCAGCTGCTGGTGCACCTGTCAAAATTGAACCTGTTGTTGATATCACTCAGCCTCATCTGTATCGCTTCACCCCATCTCCCCCGGCATCGTATACCGCATTCCATTCAGATAACTCTGCATCGCCACCATTCGAGCGCCAAAACGGTCATCATTACAGCAACAGCTTACCAAGTAATGGGCGTTCTATGCCGTATTCATCTCCAACATCCAATCAGAATATGACGTATAACCATCACCATACCGACTCCTCATTCCAAGAAAACGGGCATGTCTATCCGATGAACTCCGCCGAACAAGATAAAGTTTTTGGAAATCATTTCGCTGAATCCCCCGTCTCGCACACTTTTTGTTCGTGCCGAACCAACCCTGCCACCGGCCACGCCCTCATATCTCTCAGTCATCAGCTGCAGAGTACTCTCAGCTCATTACGTCAATATGCGCAGCACCCAGAGAATACCCAGTGCCAACTTTTTAGGCGCATTAATGAATTGTACAATCTCATGAGGTACGTCCCTGCCTCCTCGCGGCGTCCTCGTGTGCGCATCAGCTAATTTGTTTGTTCTGAGAACCAGTGGAAATGATCCAGATGAGGCTTCGGGATCACCCTATGGAACTCTTCCCACACCTACTGAAAGTGATATTTTATCGTCGCATTCGTCATCAAGCACTCCGTTCCATGGATCCTCAGCAGCTTCTGTATCGGAGTGGAGTGCAATGGCTACTTCGAGATATAATCCCTATTTCCCAGTTTCACCGAGTGAACAGGGAATGTATGGTAATATCATCACATGAGCTTGATATCCGTTGCTTCGGGAACACTAGCCTTAAGGGGCATCATTGAAATCTATTTACTACCGTCACGCCGGCTTTGACGATATGTATGATGTCTCTAGAGAGTAGCATTTGTATACTACATACCATGTACGATAGTATCATTCACACAGGTGCTGCGAACTACATAGAAGACACTAATCCAATTGCTGCAACATGAAATGAAATTCACGCTGCGAGGAGGAATCCGAGAGCACCGGCTCGCCATCAACAAGCTTCCATATATCTCTCTCAATGAACAGCACCTCCCCGTTGTGTTTCACCAATATCACCGTCGAAAGACGTGTTCCATAAAAGTCTTGTGACCCTTGCATACTAAAAGGCTCTACCTGGATCGTGTTCCTCAATTCTGAGCGTGCTCTTGGCGTCTGGGGAGACTTCCAACTGGGAAATGTGACTCAAGTAAGGAAGTGGGCCAGGCTGGCGGATACTGTACCCACGTCAAAAGCCCAAAAAGACTTTCGGCAAGCTCCTTCTCCGGCGTGTTTGGCGAGACCGAGCACATGATGGATTTAAACTCATGAAGACCGTGTTGGACTTTTGGCCACGCCTCAGCACCTTTACCGTCGATTCCGTTTGACATTCCTCCACCACTTCTTTCGGCGTTAGTCAAAGCCCGAACAGTGATGGTGCCTCCCCCGCCATGGTTGGTGACACGTGCCCCGTCAAACGACCAGTTGTGTCCGCCGTCGGCGGATGCTGTCAGCAGCAATAAATTGAAGCCTGCATACTGTGCATCACAAGGGGCAAGACTCCGTACGTCCTCTTCGAAGGGGCGCGAAGTATTGGACGAAAGGAAAGAGGCAACGAGGTCGCCCCTGGAAGAACCATACGTTCTGTATTCTTCTGTGATATTGGTTCTGTGAGAAAATACGAAAAGAGGTCAGAGCATGCGCCTCGGTGAGGTGAGAACGGACAAAAAGGCAACCCTTCCGGTCCGAGTGATACCCAGCCAGGTTCCTCCAGCACGGGCGTCAATACCGGATAGAACGTTGCCCTCTGAAAGGCTAGGTGCTTTCTGGATCTCGAATGAATGAAAGCGAGCCAGATCCGTGGGTCGCTGCAGGAATTCATCACGGTTGCTGCATAGTACCCTTTGTGGCACATGGTTATTGACGTGTTATGATATTATGTTACGGTATGGGATTGGACTTACAGGGCATATTCCGGGTGTTCAAGCGTGTAGAAGCCTACGCACATTGCTGATAGGCTTGCAGGAGGGTCTCAGGCGCAAGTCAAATGATAACGAGGCACGATGCGACTGCGGCTGCTTCGACGTCATGATGACTCGCAAAGTTGTGTTTACTTACGACAGACCTACCAAGACTCTGGCCTAGACGCTTATCGATTCTGTGAATTCATATGTTCCGAAGGAAACGTCAACACTGACTTTGGTGGGATGTTCTCACTGAGGATGGATTGTAATGAGTCTGGCAAGTGACGAGATGGTTACATAGTAGAGCGGCGGAGGTCACTTTGGGTAAAAAAAGCTGGGACTCACTCACGTGCACTACAGCGTGCACGCCCGCTGTCGTTGATCGCCGCTCACGCAACCACACCTTGTCAATTCACAGTCGCAGGACACTTGTCAAGCCCAACTTGGATACATGCAGCCTCAGATCACGGTCTTATTGGACAACGGAGCATCCACAATCAAGGCTGGTTTGGTCAGAAGAACCGAGGAAAATGACGACGATGATGAACCCAAGTAAGACTATCTGCTTTCGCGCACAGCTGCATGCTATAAGATGCTTAGAGTGATCCCAAATGCCATCATCCGGTCAAAAGGTGACAAGGCTACGTATTTTGGCCATCAGTTGGCTCGGTGTCGGGACTATTCAGGTCTTCATTACCGTTTGCCATTTGAAAAGGTTCGTTATCACATCATCTTCCTCGTGTACAGATTCGTTATCGTCCTTGGAAGCACTGCAGGGTTATCTGGTGGACTGGGATGCACAAAAAGCTATTTGGGACGGCGTGTTGTCACCCGAAGTTCTGAACGTGCGTCCCTCGTGGTTCAGACTTGATCAGACATTGAATTGGCACTTAGGTTGACACTGCCGAGTCCTCGCTACTCATCACAGAACCATACTTCAATCTACCTAATATCCAAGACGTTTACGACCAGTTCGTCTTTGAGGAATACGAGTTTAATTCCTATCACAGATGCACACGTAAGAGTTCATTGTACTGACCTTTTCGCATCGCTTAGTTTTATCAGCCGCTTCAATGGTTCCCTACGGTAGTCTCTTTCAACCGGGCGGACCGTCTTTGCCGGAGTGCCTGGTTGTTATTGACTCAGGATTCAGCTTCACTCATGTGGTACCTATCATGAACAACCAAATACAATGGTATGCCGTCAAGAGGTGAGAATTACGAACGCATCAGATATGATCTCAGTTGCTCATATGGCTAGACTCGATGTTGGCGGCAAGCTACTGACTAACCAACTAAAAGAAATTGTCTCTTACCGCCAGTGGAATATGATGGATGAAACTTACATCATGAATCATGCCAAAGAGTCATGCTGTTATGTGTCTACGCGATTCTTCGATGACATCGAGACTTGCCGGTAAGGTGACATCCATTTTATGGGTGCGCAGTTTCCTAACTCCTGGAAGCTCGAATCCAAAACAGAATAGTATAGTTCAGGAGTACATACTACCAAATTTCCCCAGCAATAAACTTGGTCACGTCCGACTTCCCGGTGAGGAATTATCTCCAGCTGACCAAGTCCTTCACATGGAAAACGAACGATTTACCATTCCTGAGCTATTGTTCCGTCCCGACGATATCGGTCTGTTTCGGTCCCTACGTACAATTGCACTAGCGAATTTACTGCATCCCTTCAGGTCTAGAGCAATCGGGATTAGCCACAACCGTGGCCGCATCTATCTCGCTCCTTCCGGAGGACCTTCGCGGCATGTTCTGGGCAAATATTGGTCTGATCGGGGGCAGTACCAACTTTCCAGGATTCTACGATCGATTGTAAGTTCACCCTTTATGTCATGGCTTATCCAACAATAACGACTTCGCAAGATCGTCGGAGCTACTCTCTCTTACGCCAGTCGAACATGATCTGCAGATTTACCGCTCAGAATGGTTTGTCCGCACCTTCTTATTGTTGTGCTTTGTTGTTCATATCAGTAAAATAGTGCTGTGACAGAAGCCTATCGCTCCGCACTCGCTTTCGTCAAAGACCCTATGTTCTCGAGGCACGTCGTGACGAGGGAGGAATACCTTGAAAGTGGTAGCAGCGCCTCACGAAGGAAATTTCCGGGGTGGCAATCATCTAGACCAGAGGACCCCGAGATCAGTAAAATTGCTCAGGAGTCGATTGTTGAGGAAAGAAGTCAGCTTAGTAGGAAACCTAGCCGCCCACGAATGCGTACAACCACTACTTCTGGCCGCCGTAGATAACGGCGACCAAATATTCTTGTAGGTCAAATTAGATGCTATGCACTTATACTGAACCTTAGTATGTTCAGGTGGCACAAGCTAGATCACTGGGTTTCGTCTTTGCATATCTATCATAGCGTCGTCACTTAGATGTAACATACAGCCCAAACATTCCCATGAAGCGTTATCCTTAATCAAGAGTACTGGATTCCTGATCTCTTGGCATGCCTCCCGCGACGGTGCTAAATATCATAACCTTAGTCAGCGCCAGGAACAGCGCACCATGACCTTTGAAAACACCGACATTCCCTCCAAAAACTCGAGGGATCCTTCATATCCGGTTAGTTTACCTTGTCCCGCCAGATCTCCGAAGATGTGACAGGCGCCACTGAAAGCCTCGCTAGCCTTTCTTTCACTTCATCGCCTAGTGCTGCGTCGGAATTTTTCCAACCGACAACAATCATTTTTCCCGCCCTATCCTTAGAATATTCGAAATCTTCTTGACAGATTGCGAATACGAGGCCCGATGCATATTTCTGATAGATGCAAAGGCGAACTCCGAACGTCGTCCGTTATTGCGGGAACAATACCATTATACTTAGCACGAATGTGTCTTCGGGCAACAACGGGCGTCGATAGGATGATAAAGTGGTCAGCAGCTACTGATAGCTGTGACATTTCAGCTGATACGCGGTAGAGAATGACATCTTTGACAGAACTGCCATCCTCGTCGCTCAGTTTGGCGACTGTTGAAAGTGCCAAGTCCAAGATGTCGTCCATGTTGTGCTATGACGAGTTTCGGAGCCTTGGCAGATATCCTGCCACCAGCTATGTTACTGGTTGCACGCAAGTGATGGCCAGGAACGGCACAGCGCATTTAGCGCTCGTTTATCTGACTCGTTTATCTGACTTTCGGAGGCCAAATCACCAAAAATACTGAACGCGTCTGCCGATAGTAGATTCTCAGCTTTTTAAATCACAGCTGAATAAACGCTCTCGAACGTCATCGGACCTCATGAGATTCAAGACTAGAGGTTCGATCGGAAGCGGTGGCGTTGGGGAAATCAGGGGCGTTGATGCGGCGTATTGGCAGACAGATTTTACGACAATCAGTCTAATCTCTCTGGGCCGTTTAAATTCACATACGAAGGTCAAA
>Ga0153978_1000567_pt1 | contig 10036 bp, 11 predicted proteins | sample TSGA062MetaG_FD_104749 | JGI IMG/M metagenome (GOLD analysis project Ga0153978, IMG submission 104749) | Attine ant fungus gardens microbial communities from Georgia, USA - TSGA062 MetaG | ecosystem: Host-associated > Fungi > Mycelium > Unclassified | place: USA: Georgia, Yuchi Wildlife...
ATGGGGCAGGTTCGTTCATGATGTTTGATGGCTGACGTCGAACAGTGGCATTCGAGAGGTCGGCGTCGGCGTCGTTTGGATTCCGTGCATCAGAAGAGGTATCAGGTGCAGACGACTGGTATGGAAGGACACCATTCCGGGATTCTGTACGGGTTGCTATGCTGTAGGCATGACTAGAATTGCTGGTAGTTCGTGTGCGTGCAACCATCGGTATTCGAGTAGGCTTCACGTCAGAGGTGCGAGGAGAAGTAGAGCGAGATGAGTCTGGGGTTGGGAGAACGTTCCCGTTCCCGTTCGCGTATCCGTTAGGCAGAGAAGTATCGTACAAGTAGGGTTGAGAAAATGTACGAGCGCGAGTGTATGAAGGATTGTGCGAGGAAGCACCGCTGGCACGTGGGGCTTCTGAAGGAGTTCTTGGCTGCTGGAGGTTTGGTCGGGGTATGGCACTAGTTTTCTTATGTTCAGTAGAAAGGAAAGGACTCGGAGCCCGGTCTCGCAGAGAATGGCCGGAATTTGAAGGAGCGTTTGACCTCGGTGAGTCGTCTACGGAAGAAAAAGAGGCGACTGAGAGGCGTTTAGCGAGGATACGACTCTCGCTTTCTAGCCCTAGAAAAAAAAGGAAGAGAAGGCAGAGGATCCATCAGAATCTAACGTTGGGATTTGTATAAAGTATACGTACTTTTGCGGAGAGTAGGTACGATTGTCTCGTCCCATATTGGAAGAGGGGTCTGTGCCGTGGCGGCCAAAGCCATCGAAGGAGAGACGTGAATAAAACGAAATAAAAATCAGCCTCCACGTTGACTGGAACGTTAACGAGACTGCAGTCAGGGTCGCTGGCGACACTGCAAGTGCGAGTAGACTATGATAATTGACAAGGAAATGAAACAAATATTACCATACTTACCATTCTCGTCCATAACGCCCTCTTCGCTTCCTGCTTTCTTCCAACCGACCAGCACGCCGACTCTTATTCAGTTCGTGTCGCCTTCTATCATTCGAACCCGCATCATTAACATTTCCTAGATGAGTGCCGCAGTAGCTCGCGTCGCAACTGCGCAGGTCGCCCGTCCCTTCCGCAAGCCTCCAAAAATTCGCAAATTCCTCAAGCGTGACGAGAATGGCCTTCCCATACCCCACGTAAGGAACCTCATTGTCCGCGACACCCACCCGTGCCGTCTCATGGACCACTATCACACCACGCTGCAAGACGACCTCATGTACATGACCTACAATCACGCGTCCGGCGCGCCACCACAACCCCGCCAGATCCGTCTCACCTACGACCCCAGCGACCCGTACACCAAAAACCGTTACAATCCTCCCGTCGGTGGCTCACAGCTCGGCAAGAAACCCGCCCCTCCGACGACCCCAGAAAATGTCGTCCGCTTGGAAAAAATCGTCGTTCATTCCATGCTCAAGGAAGCGCTCAATAGCCGGAGTCATTTACTCGGCCTCATCGCGGCATTCCGTGCATTGTCGGGTGAAACCGAGGGCGGGGGAGGTCGGCCATCGAGCGAGGGCGTGCAGGTTGTGAAGGGGAAAAAGAACGTCGGTGGATGGATGCGTCCTGGTCTTCCCGTTGGTGCCCAGGTCGTGCTGAAGGGGCCGAAGATGTACGACTTCTTGGGCACTCTCGTGGAGTTTGTGCTCCCGAGAATTCGAGAGTTTCCCGGCATAGTCATGCCCCCCGCATCCTCAACGATGAACTCTCCGAGCGGTGTGGCTGGCGTTGTTTCGTTTGGTTTGCCACCAGAGGCTATGGGCTACTTCCCCCAAATTGAGGTTAACTTGGACTCGTATCCCAAGTCTTACGGTATGCACATACACTTCGTTACCAACGCAGTGGGCATTGGGGCGCAAAATCGTGCGAGGGCACTGCTCTCAGGTTTCCAAATACCCTTTGCACGCAAGTAGACTACTTGTACGTCCTATCACCTACCGTCGTCGCGCCCTTTTTTGTTCACACTTCATTCCAGATTACATTGCCTAATAAAGATGCTTGTTTCTGGATGCTAACATTAGTGACCGACTGTATGGTATGTGTGTAAATGAAACTGCCGTCCGCACCAACGATCCAAAGTTGATAATAAAGAGCGAACAATAAAAAATAAAAGCAAACCATCAGACTAGCAACATATCCATTATCTCTGTCCGCCGTGAGGCTGCCATGCTATATCACCGAGTCTATGCCTGGATGACGAGAGTGACCTCTCCGCCCCCTTCCTCGACGTCGGAGGAGGACCCACGCTAAGACCCAGCGCAGACGCGTGGGGACCCGTGATTGCAGAGGTTTCCGACGCCGCCCGCCGCGCTTTCTTAGGTGCAATAACACTGCTCTTCGGAGTATCGTGCCCCTTGAGCAAAGACTTGTTGCCTGCCGGTTTCAGCGCAGGAGCCAGCGCCGGCAGGATCTCTCTCGCCAACTCGCGCACCAGGACAGCACCGTCATCCTTGCTTAGCTTCATAACGATCTCGTGCAACCCGTAACGCTCCACCAAGATGGCGCGATTAGGGTGCACATCGCACACAGCCCGGAGGACACGCAGGAGGTTGAGACGAACGACGGCACGGCTGTGGCTAAGCCTATCAATGATACGCTTGAAGAATTGAGATTTGGCAAGGCCAACGGTGATTGGGGTGGAGATACGACAGATTTTGAGCAGCGGTTCTAGGAGGTTCTCAAACGAATTGGCCTTTGCGGATACAAAGCATTTGAGCAACGCCTCGAGAGATTCGGATTTGAGGAGTTCATCTTCGATCTTGGCGGTTTCATCCTGTAACCTGGTATCACATGAGTCATAGCGTATAACAATGCGAATATGCTTGTTACCATGACAGAATCGCCTCCAAAGCGCTGACCTGGAAATATGGGTCTTCTAGGAGCTTCAGGTAAAGCCCGAGACCGTTATGCTGCCAAAGGAGGTATCTACAGCTCTTCCCTGCACTTGCCAAGTCGCAAAGAATGGGCAGCGCAAACTGCTTGAGAGGTGAGCTAGTCTCGATAACTCGTTTCAAGCATGGAATAATGCCAGCTTGAGCAGCCTCCTCTTGCCGAGACTTGTTCAACCGGCAGAGGTTATAACACGTCTGGAAAATGTGGTTTGACACTTCCTGGAGTACTAGTCAAATTGTGTTCAAGTCGTGATTCTATAAACTCACCGTGTTGTGAGGGCCAGTTTTATCTTCATCCAGCAACTTGATGAGTATCTCTATGGCATTAGCGTTTTGAAGCACCTCGAGCAAATTAGGATTCATGGACAAGTGCTTCACAGCCTTCAGCATCTGAACGAGGCATTCCATCTCCAGCAACTCGCATGCGCGCAACAGGCCTGGCATACGGTGAGGTCAAATCTAAAGATCAACACAATTCTTACGTCTGACGATCTTCCGTGTCCCCATCGCATTGCGCACGTGTATATCGCTTTGCGTCACTTGGGAGAACACAAGAAGGATCTGTATGATCTTGTGCTTCATTTCAACCGCAGTGGGACTGGAATTGCCCACAACGTTGAGCAGCGCAGACGACAGCGGGTCGAGTAAGCCTTCGCGAATGAACATGCGACAGAAGTCGTTCTTGGTTGTGGGACTCTGTAATTCGAATACGCTTCCTATTCCATTGAGAGCATCGACAACAAGCTCCGTTTGGTCCGCATAGTCTTCATCTAAAAGGTCGACTAGAACTTTCAAGCCACGACAGCTGTCATACGATGAGGTTATGCACAAAGAAAATAAATCAGGCACGCACGAGATGAACATCTGCAGCGTCAATACAGATGTATGACAGAGTAACCGAATGAAGTTAGAGGCCTCCTGACGGCACTCAGAAGGGTATTTCTTGGAAGTAAAGCCTGCAAAGTAGACGAGTTCTACCATGATCAGTAACTTGAAACACTATTGGACATACCCATCATGACTGGAATCCCCCCGATGAGGCAGAAGCTCTCCAAGAACCCAAGATCGCTAGTGACCAGCTAGCCAGCGACGTTACTTTCAAACCAACCAGTATTTAATATAAACCTACTTACCAAGTTGATGATATGAAGAAGCTTCATGAGGACGTCCCTGGAGCACTTGCCTTCTAAGACTTCCATGATTGCCAGCATACCATGTGAAGACACCAGCTGCACGAGCATATCGGGATTTTCTGTCATAATATTGATCTGGAAACATAATGATATATCACGCGGTGAAATATTGAGTGCAAATAAACCGACCAGTTGATCGCAAGCGTCACGCAGTTGGAAGTCAGGTGCCGAGGGTGTCAGTTCATCGATGAGTTGGTTAACCATATTGCACAACCGAGCATGTTTATCCCGTTGAAGATTAGTCTCGAGGTCATCTTCAGCAAAACCCTCATCAATCTGCAGTAAGGTGGTCAGTCAATTACCGAAGATGGTATACAAAAACCTTGCCTCTGCGAAAGGATCATCTTCGTCCGAATCGTCTCCAAGCTGCAGTGAAATGCGTCACTATTATATTTTGGATATATATATGAAGGCCGTACCCACGACTTGTTCGACAGCCTTGTGTTGAGTTGCAAGGTTTGCATTGGCTGCTCCGGAGCTGCAAAAGTAAAGCTCTCCAAGATTCACACTCAAACTAAATATCACTCACTAGTTCCACCAGGCTTTCCAAAGATATCGTCGTAATCCTCTTCGTCATCCTCGGCATATTTGCCAAATTCAGCCTGACTGGCAGTACGTCTTGCCTCTGAGCGACCAAACGAACCAGAGCCACTTGAAGCTGACCCTACGAAGGAAGAAGAACGCGAATGTGATCGTATTGAACCTGTAGGCGGTGGACCCATGCCAGAAATTGGACTGAGACAAGGGCGAGATTGTTTCCGCGTCAGACTAGGTAGGGGTGCAGACATGGGGCCGGGAGAACTAGTAGTACTGGTCAGCCCGAGGACTTTGATATCGTCGGGATGGAAGAGTCCCCTGCGGACCGAATTCTTCATCTTCAACATCATACCATGAGCTTACAGAGCAAGAAGTGATATAAGGACCACACCAACCTTGAAATCTGCCACTTTCTCTTGAAGTAGGAGCTCGTCTTCCTCCAGTGCGATATCGGAATAATCCTCGACGATTGGTACAATATCCGCTGACGGTGCCTTTGCGAGTGGTATTGTACCAGGGCCTGCTGGACTGCGGTTCGGCCTAATTGTCTGCGCATTGTCATCACCTTCTGGTTTTTCATCTTCAATGGACGTCTTCTCCAGGGCAGAAGCTAGACGTATACACTAGATGAGATATTCATGATCATCGACTAATCGCGTACAAACCTTGCAACTTGGTGAATGAGGGACCATCCTCGAAGTCGTCGTCCCAATTATCAGTCTGCTCTTCTGGAGGTTGGAGGACGAAAGCTAGGGGTTCACGAATCTTCTCCACAAGGGCAACGGGAGCCGAGGATTTTCCTTGAGCAATGGCTGGTGCTTTGAGAGCGGAATTACCAGAAACCGAGGCCTGTAAACCCAGAACCGAATGCTGAAGGAGCGATGCCACAGGCTTATCTCGACTACCCCTTGTTGGGGATGCGGGATGACCTTCCGAAATGGAAGCACGGCTATTCTTCTTTGCAGGTCGTGTAGGGGCTAAGAACATATCAGTAACGTATTGATCGAAATAATAATAATAAGTCACATTTCAGGGCTTCATTCCACTCCTGTACCTTGAGGACAGCTTCGTCAAAGTTATAGTTGCTTGTGGGTCTCTTACTACCGGCGAATGACTGTGATCCGCCTTCAACAGACCTTGCTCCCTTTCCTGCAGCAGCATCCATCTGCTTCTTCGCAGATATCATCCAAGGATGACGAAGCAGCTTCTTGGCCGAGATTCGGAGGTTACAATCTTTCTGAAAACAGTGAAGTAGGAAATCCTTGACAATTGGAGATGCACCATCAGGAATGGGAGGGCAGTCATCCTGAACGATACGAAAGAGAGCTGGCATGGGGTCAAGAAAGTGGTACGGAGGTCTGCCTTCAAGAAGTTCGATGACAACACAACCAACACTCCTAGATAATATATCAGTACCTAGATTCGTTCAGAGTGGATAAATCATACTGACCAGATGTCCGAAGCGGTGGTAGCGCCAGATTGCTCGATAACTTCAGGTGCCACTAGCATGGAACGGTGTTCAGTCAGGACAGGGTATGAAAAAGGAAAACTCACTCCAATAGGGACTGCCAACAACAGCATCGTCGGTAATAGCACCAGTTGTGGTAGAACTAGCGACCCCAAAGTCAGCAAGCTTTACACAACCATCCTTGTTAGTCAAGATGTTCGCGCCCTTGATATCCCGATGGATGACACCCTGATCATGTAGGTATACAAGCCCTTCTAGAACTTGACAGATGTAGACCGCTACAAGATTCTCTGGGAATTTGCCGAAACGTTTGCAAATGTTATGCAATGACCCATTTTCACAGAACCTAACACGAGCTGCTCAGTAATTTTTCTTGATACATACGGATGGGGACTAACTCGAGAATAATGTACAAGTACTCCCTAGTTTTGACGAAGCCCTTGTACTTGACGATATTGGGATGCTAAAGGACGATCAAACAAGCGATCAGAAGAAAATATCGATGTTCGCGTACGTTCAAATTCTTCAACAAGTCTATTTCGGACTAAGAGGATAGATTGATCAATGTACACGAAGCCGTGTGTAGTGGGCTCACCATTATCTGCCCGAGCTCTCCTTTCGGTATATTGCTGAGCTGTATCTCCTTCACAGCAACTGTCTCACCAGTGGCCCAATTAAGTGCACCTGCATGTATCAGCTTTTCACTGAGTATATTACTGCGGCATTGGTAATCACTCACGGAAGACTTGACCAAACGCGCCCTTTCCCAGAGAGTCCCCGAGTTGCTGCAAACACATTCAGCGAAATGCCACGAGGCGTGCCTGTTCAAACAAACATAGTCATTAAGAAGCTTGGACTGGTTCGCGCGTTTTCTAGGGGTTGATGTTGATGGAGACGCCTCCATGGTCTTGTATGGGTATGGTCGGTATCAAGGGATATAGAAAGATAGGCCTGAAAGGTGAGTGGACCTGGCGTCCAAAGTCCAGAGGACTTTAACCGGTATCTGATCTAAAGCTTTCAAACCTGGAACACAAAATGAACTTGCAGAATCTCTAGATGTGAGTGTCGCGTCCTGCGCTGACTAGGAATGCTGTCCACGTGAGCCAAAGCCAGACTTAAGCACAATCCAATTTGGAAGCCTCCCGTATTTCACCAGCGTCACTGTCACACTGAGTCACTCTTCGGGTATGACACTCGCCGATCGGTGCCATCCGTTCACCGCAAGTCACATACTGGTATCATTACCGCGCTAAACTATAAGTACAACCTCTTTTAAAAATACAGACTAGATGGAGAGCGGAACTTATGGTATTATTATACAATGTCAATAGTATTAGTATTTCGCTCATTTGGAAGCCAACTGACATGGTTGCTAACCGGATCTCTACTTATTGAGCCCTGGCATGTTGGGGTACGTGTGACCGAAGAGATCGAGTTCAAGGAAGGAAGAGGTATGGAGAGCGATGGACCCCGCGCAAAAATTAAGGGTCGCCCAGGAGAGGGTATAGCACTTGCTGAGCGGGATCGCATACGACTCGGACCGCCCAAGGAGCGGGTGGAGGGGGTGGATTGCGGTCGCAGTCGGCCGAAAAAGACAGCTCCCCTCGAGGACGTCGATGTGCCACTGGGTATGGGTTGAATGATACTGTCTATTTGTGACTGCTCGGGGCTAGGCCCGTAATACGCTTGCTTCTTGAGGTTCAAAGTAATCCGCGACATCATTGTAACCTATTGGTGGTGATATAATCAGTGCATAACGGTTACGATGATGCCTCATATACTCACGGTGAGCCTGAGGTGAGAGAATCTTAGTCAACTGTATATTCTTAATCTATATCAATGACTCACAGAAGCTCAAGCCTATACATATGCGCTAAATTAGCCCGAGAGTATGTGTGATAATAAAAAGGTGCGCACTGGGCAGCGATATTTCTCACTCCCTTTGGAGTTTTGACGATCATAATTGTCAATACCAGATTGACGGTGCAAATAACGCTATATGTTGGTGAGCTCTGTTACACAGACATCCTGGCTCGCATACCTGTAGTACAGCAACCCGTCTTTGAAGAGAGTACGAACAACGTTTCCCGCTTCCTCATTGTGGATCGAAGGGTATGTGCGGTATAATGTCAACCCAAACACATACGTATCGTAAAGGAGAGGCAACCAAGCGGTAGCCGAAGCCGCAAAGCTACCGCTGAAAGAGTTTCGGAACTCACATCTGCGAAGAGATAAAAAGGACTTACGAATTAAAAATCATAGTGCATGCTATGAAAACATGAACAAGTTTGCTTTTGTGAGAAACAAACACTCACAGTGAATATCATCTGAGTGATTCACAGCTGGGAACATAAAATAATATCAGTCATGTATAATGTCGTTAAGTGGATGAAGGTGGGATCATACCTTCACCAGTACTTAATAACCACGCAGTCACACCAATCCAAGCCAGTAAAATGACCACTGCCAGCCCAATCGCAGCACGTTGATATCTATACATCGCACAGACACTGCGATAGCCCACATTAATGAATGCAAGAGGAGAGGAGAGCTGAATTTCACCGTAACAGCATCATTAACCCGACTATCTCGATTCCTATAGATGTCATGGACCCTTCGTATCGAACAAAGTGCTTGCAACTTCGAGAACGTCAATTAAAGTCCGGTAGTATATGGCAATGCTGACCTCTGCAGGATGGCTCAGATGAATCGCAAACTTTTTATATAACATCGGGACTCACTGTGTCGCTCCAAGTAGGTAGGCTGTATGCTGGCGGGAATCAAAATTGAAATCGCAAGTTAAATCAAGGCACTCACCAACTAGGTTGACGATAAAGCCAAGAGGAGTGAGGTATCGATTCTGGTGAACATGTGAGGTTACACTGCACGATGGCAGACCCGATTATACTTACCAAGAGAAATAGGTATGCAACTGAGCGGGTTTAGTTACAAGCACAGATGCATATCAGATCTGAATGACACTCACGGATGCCCTTAGGGGCTTTCCAGATCAGTTCAATCTGCTGTATTTCAGCTTCAAACAAGTCGGGGGCAGCTAGTGTCCCACCTCATCTCCGATCGTGACGAGGTGATCCCAGATCAATATAGTGAAACCCGCGATCCCAACATACTGAATCTCATATCAGCACATTGTAACAGCAGAGTAATCAGGAAAATGTACAATCGTTTGGCGCCTGTTGACAGCCTTAGGCATCACTTCTGAACATATACACCAGTCAAAAGTGACTTACGTGTCTTTGAAATCTTCGAGAACGGCCTCCTTCATTGCTTCCGACATTGGACCCATTGATTCACGTAGACACCAGTGCCTAAAGGAGTGCTTCAGCGAAGTATTGGGGATCACCAACTACGACAGTATTGAATGAAACCGGAGGAGGGTACGGTAAAGAAGGGTGAACCACGTTTTTAAAAGCCTTTATACGCCGCAGCACTGCATGGGCGCTCAGCGGTGACTATGATGGATGGTTAACATAAGTTCAAAGTGTTGTTCCCTTTACTCCACATTTGACATAGGTGACGTTCAAATGGACTGAAGTCCCGCGATCACCGCAGGCTAACTTTGCTAAAATTATCGACAGTGGTTGCTGATCTGATTTTGAAGATGTTAATGATATGAAGGCAGTCTATGGTCACACTATGTTGGATTTCCAGTGCCGTCGCCGCCAAAGTGAGAAGACAATGCTCTTCCATCGGGATAAAACATACCGGTGCGGCGCCTATTTTCGGTGCTGTGGAAGGACGGACATTGTCGTGGGATGATTGTTTATTGCTGAGTTCATGGAATTTGCCGTTACCTACGTTGACAAGCGATGCGCGAATTGCATAGGAGTTATTACCATTTTCATCCTAGAGCGATGGTGACCTTGGCAAGTATCCAGATACACGTAAGTGACACATCATTCACCATTTTTGCAACAAAATAAAG
>Ga0153978_1000568_pt1 | contig 10007 bp, 11 predicted proteins | sample TSGA062MetaG_FD_104749 | JGI IMG/M metagenome (GOLD analysis project Ga0153978, IMG submission 104749) | Attine ant fungus gardens microbial communities from Georgia, USA - TSGA062 MetaG | ecosystem: Host-associated > Fungi > Mycelium > Unclassified | place: USA: Georgia, Yuchi Wildlife...
AGATACATTTTTTTCTTGAAAGCCCTGGCCGTACATCTCCCTCATCTTCTTCACGTAGTTGATGTCGTTGATATCGTATGTCATTGATATCAAGAGTGGCCAGGACCCCTTATTTCCAGAGAGAGGTGATCGTCTTACATGCTTCTTCCTCTTCAGGGGTACAGAGGAGAAAGAGATATTTTTCTTGACCTTACATATACAAAAAGAAAACCCTACATAATCCACTATCAATCACGTAGTACTCATTCATCATAAGACAACTAACTTTTTGACATCGACAGCACCACACACACCATAACCAAAGAACCACACCTCACAAGACCCCCCAAAAAAAACAAGTAAAGAAGAAGCAAAAGCAGAAATTAAAAGCAAATAACCACTCATTCAACCATCCTCCTCAACACCCCCCTCTCCCCATACCCACCCACCACTTTCACCACACCCTCCACTTCCAACGCCCTCATCACCTCTCCAAACTCATTCCAATCCACCCTCCCACTACTCCTCGCCTCAAACGCCTGCACCACCTCATTCCACCTCACGCCCCTCCCACTCCTCGCTCGTCTCCCCACATCACTGCCCTGCTCACCGTCACCGTCACCGGCACCCCCATCACCACCATCCAACATAACCATCAACGCCCTCCTCATATCCTCCCTCATCTTCTTCATCCCCTCCGTCACGCCCGTCGTCGTCAACAACGCCATATCAATCTTGCCCGTCCTAGGATCCATCGCAGACGTCTTTATCGCCTCTTTCATCAGCCTCACCGCTTCCACTACATCCCCCTCTTCCACCTCGCTCGAAAACCGCATTCGCGCATGCGCTTCTGAAAGTCGGATCATCGACTCGAGTTGGCGCGTCGTCGCCGTAATTCGTTTTTCTTCTGACGCGGAAGAGGAAGAGGAAGAGGAAGAGCCAAGACGACGCATCTCGGCGTAGGATGTGACGAGCAGGTTACATGCTGCTTCAGTCAAGATCGGGTGGATATAAGTTCGCGCGTAGGTGATATAAGACGTCAACTCATTCAAAGACTAAAAAAAACGCAGTCATTCTCATCGCAAGCAGGAAAACAGTAAAAAAACACATACAAGAAATTCACCTCTCTCATACCCCGGCACATCCTCCAAATACAACCTCACCAAAAACTCAGCCAACCGCCTATCCGCCCCCTCCTCCACCCTATCCACCACCAAATACAACAAATCAAACCTCGACACCAACGTCGGCGGCAAATCAATATTCTTCGTCATCGGCAACCCAGGATCATAGCGCGATCCCACCGGATTGGCCGCCGCTAAAATCGACGTGCGCGCATTGAGCGTCGTGATGATCCCCGCTTTGGCGATCGACACAGTTTGTTGTTCCATCACTTCGTGGAGGACGCTCCGTGTTCCGTCGGACATTTTGTCGAATTCGTCGATGCAGCAGGTGCCTCCGTCGGAGAGGACGAGTGCGCCGCTAAAGGGAAAAAAGAATTGGTTAGAGAGAGGAGTCAGCGAGTGACGGAGCGTACCTCTCCAACACGAGTTGTTTGGAATCAGGATCTCGAGTCACATAGGCCGTCAAACCAACTGCTGAAGACCCCTTGCCGGACGTATACACACCCCGAGGCGCGATCTTGTGCACATACTTTTGAAGTTCAATGAGCCATCATCATACAACATGCACAATGGACACTGCACCTGTAGAATCTGACTTTTGCTCACACCAGGATCACCCACCAACAAGACATTAATGTCTCCTCTATACCTCGGCCCTCCACCTCCACCGCCTCTCGAAACACTCTTATTCGTCCCTCCAAACAACTGTAGCAAGATACCCTTCTTCACATCCTCCATCTCCCAAATGGAGGGCGCAAGTGAACGAGCGAGAAGACTGTAAATGTCCTTGCGTTGGCTCAACGCCCGTAACTTGACTTCCGATTCCGCTCTCGTCGACCGCTGTGGCTCATCACCGAATGCTGCATCGCCCTCCTCGATGTCATGTTCAGCGTCGTCATTGCCGACACCGGGGACGCGGTCTCCACCGGCAGGTCTCGTGCTCCTGTCCAGCCCCACGCTCCCAGCCGCATGCTTGTTGTCTCTTCCGATTTTGACATGAACGACGTCCAAGTAGGTCTTGAACAGACTCTTGACGACCCTCTGCCTCGGGTTGACTCTGACCGGCACGCTCCTGAAGATGCCTGTGACGACGACACGATCTCCAGGCTTGACGACGTCCACCAGTTCGTCATACACGCTCAGACTGACCGTATGAGGCGTTTGGCCGTCTGGCACCGAGTCGGGCGTTTCCTGTAGTCGAATAACCTGGCGATCAGCGAATTCCGATCTGTTGTGGATGAGCGTGAGGGAAGCGAGCTGCGCACACACGTCGCGCGGACAACGGGTCGGCTCCTGGATCTTGCCGCGGTCGATTTCGACTTGGAGGGTGTGGGAGCAGACGGTACAGCGAAAAAAGGCGATTTTCATGTCGGGGATAATGGGGGTGGCGCGGATGACGAGACCTTTGATGCAGACGAGTTTGTCGGTGTCGCTGGGATTGAGGTCACGCATGTTGAGAGGGGAGAAGCCGAAGGGCCGGACTTTGTATACTTTGCCCATGATGTCGGTGATTTCTGCGTCGCCCTGGGCGCCTTGCATTCCTTCGATTGCTTCTTGCTGATCGAGGTCGGCGATTTCCAGCATGAGATCCTTGAGGACTTGGTCCATGACTGGTATGACTTCTTGAGGGTATTTGGTGAGCTGAGCATGGAATTTTTTCATGGGGGGATAAGCGAGCAAGTTTCGACAGTCGAGGTTGAGATTGGTCTCGCCTGTTTGACGCATGCGGCGCAGCAGGTTCTCGTAGTAGATGTCGTCGTCGTAGGGGGATGGCTGTGGGGATGTGGGGAGGCCCAGGGAGCGATTGTAGGCGAGACGGTATTTTGGTTTGAAGCCCTTGAGAAAGTCGCGGAAAAATTTCATGGTGTCGGCGAGGTTGACGGTGGTGCCCCAGATGGCTCTGATTTCGTCTGGTTCATCGGAGGTGGGGACGGGGAGAGCGGAGAGATTTGGAGCGGAAGAGGAGGGAGGGATGTCGAGGGCGTCCGAGTTGAGATGGCCTCGGGCGGTGGGAGGCTGTCTGGGAGTGGCAGAGAGGGAGGAATGGATGTCACCGCGTCTGGTTCTGATTGGACTCCTGTAGACTGTTAGTGAGGAACTAGATTGGAAGAAAAACATACGAGGGGAAATCGAGGGGATCAGAGTCGTAGAGTGTTTTTACGGAAGTAATTGTTTTTGCAGGAGAGGAGACATTGTTTTTTGCGGGAGACGAGGAGGGATAAGGGAGAGGAGACGAACTTGCTAATCCAAGATCAAAAAACAAAAAACATAAGAAAGACAAAACTTGCGAATAAACAAGGGACTCATTCCAAGTGCTCTCCGTGCTGTGATCCCTCTCATCGGCGTTTGAGGTGCCTGGTCGTCGTCCGACATGGTGGCCAGAGACAACTGTTGACTTTATTTGTTTGTCCGATGGTCAACGTCGACGATCCAAGCGAGGTGAGCATCGGCACCGACGCCGACACCACGGCTGACACAGCGACCAGACCACATTCTACATCCCGTACACGCCGGCAGACGAGCCAGACAACCGACTCGAGAACGCGTACAGAGCAGCCTACCAGCAGTCCTGGCTGAAATGCTCACACATCCTGACCTCGAAGATCGAGGAAGAATACGACGAAAAACGACAGAAAATTGTTTCGTGGCTGCTCACTGCCCACGACGACGAGCTCCCCGGTGTTTTTCAGCCACAACTCCCTCTGCTCGCCGTCCACCGCTCTGACTCCCGCTTCACCCGTTCCCTCCTCCCCCGTCTTTCTGCGCACTCTGCCATTGCCCACCTCCATCCCTCCGACGCTCCCACCGTCGCTGCTGCCCTGCGTGCACTCGTCTCTCAGTTTGTCTCCTCCTCACCATCGTCCTCCGATATCCGTCTCCTCGATGTCTCTGACGACCCTTTGCTCGTCGTTTGCTACGACTTTGAGCAGTTTGACCCCAGTGTCATGCAAGACGTCTTTCACATCTGCAGCACGCGCATCCCAGCCCTCCGTCTCGCTTTCCTCGCTTTCCTGTCTTCCCCGTTGACCTCGTCTTACATCCACACCGTCTACCCCCGCAGCATCCTCACCCGTCTCCGAGTCCACTCCCTGTCCGTCCACGCTGCTCTCCTCGAAAAGCTCCTCCTCGCTGCTTTTTTCGATCCCGCGTTCGAGCCAGACCTTGTCCTCGGCCCCAGTGCACTGCAAGCCATCGTCGACTATCACACCAGGCACAATTCGTCCATCGACGCTCTCACCACTTGCCTTCAGCTCTCGCATCTCAAGCATTTCCTCACAGAACCCCTCAGCATCCTGGTCCACCCACCCTCTACCCTCTCCACGGATCCCGTCTATGCGCCCGTTCTCGCCTTGCTGTCTTCTCGCCTACCTGGACCTTCTACAACCGAGTCTCTCCTGCAAGCTTTTCAAGAGTGCACCAGTGCCTTTCGTGCGGCTTCTCATGCTGTTCGGCTAGGATTCACTGTGCTCTACACCGTCCACAACCACCTCGTTTCGAACGGTTACAGAACCCCCTATTCTTATCCTCAAGCCATCACTGATCTTATGATCTCGGTTCTCTCCGGGCCATCACCGAGGGAGATCAAATCTCTCGTCGTGCTTGTCCATAAGCTTCGTCATGAGGCTTTGCATGCTTTGTTGACGGAATTGCATAATCGTGATCCAGGGCAAGATCATTCATTCCTCACGCGGACGAGAACAGCGACGGCTGAACAAGTCGGTGTAGAGGTGTCGACGTGGCTTTCGACTTATCTCATGTAAGGTCTCGGCTCTTTTGTATTTTTGACAAAACGTTGATTTTTTTAGTTCTCTCCTCAAACCATTGACAAAATACCCTCTATGGGACATTTATTTTACGGGAACCTCTCCTTTTCCATCCGAGCTGCTCAATCCTTGTCCGCGGGCTACGGTCATTTCTGCTCTTCTTGATCCTGGTTCGTTTACGGAGCCTCTTGTGCTTCCTGGTTGTCTGCAACAGCGACAAGATGAGGTGATGACGGCGCCGACAATAGCAACGGCAACGGCAACAACAGAAACGAAAGAAGGGCACCGACTTTTTGATACGTCGATTTTGTTTCAGAGGTATTTGGACGGTGCGAGGGTGATTAATGTGTATGATTGGTATGTGGCGTTTAAAGTGGGTTTGGATGCTCAAAGGGCGGAGCGTGTGAAAGGGAAGGAGAAAGGGAAGGAGAAAGCAGGTGAGGTTGTGGACGGTGACGATGGTGACGATGGTGGTGACGACGATGACGACGACGGAGGAGAAGAAGAAGAAGTCGACGACGATGGAGAAGAAGAAGAAGCGTGGCAACGCGAAGTTCAAGCTCGATTCTGGAGAGCGTTGCACGAGTTGGATTATCTAGGTTTTGTGCAGCATACCAAGAGGAAGGCGGAGCATGTGGTGAGGACGGTGTTGGATGTTGGAGAGGGGTAGGATGGTTGTCTGTCTTGAAAAGGCCTTCTTCACTTCCTGATGAAAATTACAGTTACAATTACAATTACTTTTTTTTTTCAATGTTTGTGTGACGAGTGTCTCTTTGGGTTATCTTTCAATGGAAGTATACTCGATTATCTATGTATAGTAATGAAAACGATGTGTGATAGAGGTCTTGCGACAAGTTTCTTTTTTTTGAGTTGGTGCCAAAGACCGGGAGAAAGTCGTGTGGTGATTCCTTGGATTCACTATTTCTTTTTTTCTTTTATTTTTGCAATTTGGATCGGATTGCCATCATCATCGGAGTTTGAAATCTCTTGAGAAAAACTTTCTTTTTATCTCGACAACGCTGTTGACCTACCTACCACCTTTCACCTTCTCTCTCTCTCCCCTCGCTCTCTCTAAAAGTGAGTGTTGTTTTCTTTTACACTTTCGCACATCATATCTCGTTTTTGTGGTCAATGATGATCAAAATCAACACATTATCAAGCTCAACAGTCTGAGGGGGGTTCCCCCTTTGCTGACTTTTTGTACTTCTGCAATTCTGACTATTTTTTTGTTTTTGGAGAATGTTTGTATGGAAAATTTTCTCAATTTCATTCTTAGTCTAGAGTTGTTGCCCAAGCTCGGCTAGCAAATCGCAACATGTGGACAAGTAGACTATGATTTTTGTCATTGCGAGGTTGACGCACCATTGAGTCTTGTTACACTCTCTGGATGTAAGCAATTGGTAGACCCTCTGGACAGTTTCTCTTCACTCCGTATGTCACCTGGTGTTGGCGTGGCTGATCATGAGCCTGCTTCGATACTCAAAACCTTGCTACTTGAGGTGCCAGATCCATCGCTGCCTTCACCTGTTTCTTCTTTAGTCGTCTCAGCCACCTAACTAGATGAGTGAACTCGAAGAGCTGCTGCTGACTGACAATATGCCGTACATCTGTATGTTTCTTTCTGGTTGGGACAGAACAGAAGGGTTTTTTTGCTTTCTACTTGAGCTAATAAAACTCAGCTCCTTAAATAGCATCTGAAAAATAGACCGTAATCCGAATTCAAGAGTATTTATTCAGGTGATTATAGGAACGCCAAAGAAGGTCCATCTTTGACACTTGTGCCATGGTCGATCCAATACCACGTGCAATCTTACTCTAGCATTCGCTCTCAGAGGCGAATGACAGACCAAACCAACCAGTGCATAATCATCCCCGATAGATCCAACCTCCTGGAATCGTGTTCAAGCAACTTGACTTCAACTTCAACACTTCCTTTACTGAAGATTTCACCATCCCACAGGCTGCCCATGATTCAGGAGAATGACAAAACAGATGAATGCCACGAAAGCTGGTTGCCTCAGTCTTGAATCCCTTCGTGGGTCGACCAGCATGCGCTCCGAATATGATGGATCCCGACAGGGGAGACAGAAGCGTTGCAAGTTGGCTCGCCAACTTCAGTTGTTCTTCTTCCTCGAGTAGGTGGAAAAGCGACAAGGCATGTATGGCTGAGACATGCTCTTGTAATGGGGTAAGAGATTTCAAGATCCTGAGGTCGGTAGGACGCGGTGTAGTTGGTTCAGAGTAAAATGGTTATCTGGGCTCTATCAAGGCAGGGTCGAGGGCATCGCCAGATATAAAAGCAGCAGGGAGAGTTTCTGATGTTGATTTGAATAACTCATGACCATACTCCCAGAATTCTGGAACGATCAACTACGTTTCAATTTAGGACAAGAAGGGGGGGGGAAAAGGACCTGAATGGAGGTCAGAGGCAATTCCGTTTTCGATAGGCCAGCCGTCAACAACCGCTTTCCTCAAATCATGTCCAACTGAGATAAATGAGACCGAGCAAAGTGAGTCAGAGAGAGCTACACACAACAGCACCCAATGTCGAGAAGAATTGCGCCTGGGCGAGACTTGGGAAGCTCAAGCACTTGTTTATATGCAGGATGTCGTGATATTTTTAGTCTAGAGGACGTATCAGTTCGATTTCAGATATCAGAGTTATCATTCACTTCGTAAATGCGAAAGCTTGGATACATGGGTATTCATAGACCTATCACCAAAATCTTCAGCATGTGAAAGCAACTTAAGGTGTAAGTCGGGTCAAAACACGCCTGATATGCTTTCCCTTGAACATGAATTAAATGCTTCTTCAATTCTTCCTCATCTTGAATCCCAGTCAGTAATTTAAAGAATGTTGTCTCGTCTTCATTGAGGTTGAGGAGTGCTGGGTCTAAAGGCCTCTTTGAAGTGCAGATAATAGTGTCTGAGGCCATTCAGTCAAAAGAGAGGATACAAGATGAAGAATAAGAAGAGCATACCGTGGAATCTATCAATAAGGGTGTGGGACTGGGGATCCACTATATTAGTCCAATTATAGTATATCTAAATAATATAGAGGGCATGCCCTGGAGGTCCTTGTATGACCAATTGCATTATACTTCATACATTGGCTTGGAACCTTGCACTGGGTTATTTGTATCAGAGAATGGATTGGTACACTGGATAATCACTATGAGATGGCTCCAAGATGACTACATCAATTCCTTGTCATGTTAACAGATATCTAATAAGCAACAGACTAAAGGCAACAACTTCCATTCCAAGAATCCCAAGACATAATCAACAAGTGATCACCAAATACCATTGCTCCACAACTATCCACTTTACTTCCTCACCAAATAGTCGGAGGGGATAAGGCATACCTGTAAAAGACATGAGTACACTAGCAATTCCCCAACCATCAACCTAGTAGTTGACATCCAAGAATTTACTGTATTCTTCATCTCATTTTACACCCTACAAAAATCCAGAAAGAATTGGAAAAAAACCATACTTCATAAGACTATACAGGATTACAATTGAAGCATGAAACACTAGGTAACAACTATCTCTGATGTCCAGATAGCTATTCAAGTAGATATAACACAACAGGTTGTAGATAGTTAGAGAAAGGAAGTGTAGCATATTGACTTCAACACAATACCATGGATTGGCAGACTGTTGGAGGAAGGGAGTACAGCATAATACTCATCACACACCAGGTTCTGTGAAAGGGCTCATTAGGGAAGGATATCGTAGTAGACACACGGTGAATAAATATAACTAAACGGACAAGATACAGCGGTTTACAGAGCAGTTCCTCGTTCGAAACTTGCACGAATTTCCGTAGTGTATTTATCATAATAGCGAGCGATCTACAGGCCGATTGGCATCAACAACGACCAAAAAGAAGAACAAGAACATGACCTTACCTTTCTATTGAAGACCCTGTTCTGTTCATTGATATAGGTAATGTCGCCCTCGGTCTCATTGAGGCGTTTGCGTGAGAATTTGCCGCGCTGATCAATGCTGTAGGATTTGAGTTGAAGGTATAGAAAGAGGTTTATGAGAACATACTCCTTATTGATCTTGCTTACGACACGATCAATAGCTTCTTCACTGGGTTTATTATCACCATAAAACAGCGTTGACGAGTCTCGGTAAAGATGCTCGTGAGCAAGCTGTTGCTCGGCCGAAAGGGTTGCCTAAAGTAAAAATGTTCAGACTCTAAAATCACAACAATTGCTATTAACTTGCCTGGATTTCTGAGCTACCAGAGGCATTAAAGGTAGCGAGAGCGCTACCCGTTGCCAACGCCTTTTGTCGAGTGTAAGCTTCAAGATTGGGCTGAAGTAGATCTAGGTCCTTCTTGTACTTCCTACGTGCGGCGTGTGCGTCGTCTTGAATCCGAAGAGGTGATATGTTGGTTACCACAATACAAAATTAGGTTTTTCCTTCCTTTTGAGAAAAACCTTGACAAAACGCACCATGAAATTCATAATCCGCCCTCCGCCTTTTCCGTGCCTGCTTTTTCTCCCACTGATCATTATCCTCAATCGTCCACTCCCAATTCTTCTGACGTTCAATATCTTCTCCTCTTTCCTCCGCATCGACTTTGAGTCGTAACGTCTCTGCAAGTTTGCGTTGTCGTTCAAGTCTCGCTAGTTCTCTTGCGTTGAGTTTGGCCTTTGCGCTCTCTTCGATCAAACTTTCTCGGTTGGCTCGAGTGGAAGTGACCTAAAAAATTCACTCCGCTTTTTTAAAAAGGGAAAAAAAGATGAAAAAGTAGGTGAGTTGCTTACGAGTTTTTTTCGTAGTTGAGCGAGTTTGGCCTCCCTGTCCTCCATGGTCATTTTCCTTCCTTCCCTGTCATCTGTTTCAGAACTGTCACTACTGGAAGCTTTGCCTACTACGGCATCTGCCACTGCTAATTCGGGGCCTTCGATGATATTGTCTATCGCATGGCCAGGCTTTTCTGTAACTGGTGAATGGTCTGATGACATAGAGGAGGAGAAAGGCAACAGGGGGCGGAGTGCGTAATCCAAAGTCATGTGTTTCTCACGCGCTTTTCACCATCTCCGCGTCCTCAAGCGCGGAAAACACCATTGCTCCTACGGCCTCATCCCAGAACTTAATGACCTCTCACTGGTAAGATAAT
>Ga0153978_1000571_pt1 | contig 9990 bp, 8 predicted proteins | sample TSGA062MetaG_FD_104749 | JGI IMG/M metagenome (GOLD analysis project Ga0153978, IMG submission 104749) | Attine ant fungus gardens microbial communities from Georgia, USA - TSGA062 MetaG | ecosystem: Host-associated > Fungi > Mycelium > Unclassified | place: USA: Georgia, Yuchi Wildlife Management...
AGTTCCCCGCGAAGCGCCTTGCACAACAAAGCATTGATCTGCGCCTGATTGCTCGGAAGCGAGGAGCCGAATGGCACAGACGAAGAGAAAGCAAAATTTGATCTGTTGAGCAATACAAAGCATTTAGGTCGTTGAAAATCGCGAAACATAGTAGTCAATAATGGATGCAGCGCGAGCATTATTGTAAATGAAACACATTGAGAAGGGAGTTTACTCGAAGACGACAAGTAAACTGATGCATGAATATGGTGTATCGAGTTTCATGGTCTACACGCGCTTGAAAGCGCTCTGTTCATTGAGTTTAAATAAGTACTCACTCAAAGACGTTTTTTGGAGGAGGTTCAGCGCCAGCACGTTGGGGTATCCTGGATTCGTGCGCTTTAAAGCGCTACCAAGGATAGCCCACAGAGAAAACTTACTGTACACTGGCACTGGTAGTGGTCCTTGAAACCAATATCATATGATTGAATACGATGTTATTATATGTTCTTTTCATTGTATCTGAGTACCCTGAACTCACCCGAAGAAGCTTGAAGTTGGTTCAGCGCTAGCATGATGGAGTGTCTTAGGTTTATCCGCTGGCATATCGACGAAAACCAAATATGAGCAAGAGAGCCTTTCTGTTCGCCGTTGATGGCAGCTGCCAGCCTAACTACTGCACTATCACTATGTTGTGTCCCCTTGTGATGTGGCGTGGCAAAGCTCAGGAACTTCAAGTTCAAGCTTTCAAGTCGTCCTAGGAACCTCTACTACACACTATAGTACTTAGCGCTCAGCGCTCAGCCCCCGACCTGAAATCATCGATTAATGTGTTGCAGCTGTGATCGTACTCGGAACCCCGTCACGGTTGCAGCTGTTCTGGATGTGGCCAGATTATATACGTGTGCCATGTGACATTGTGGGCTCGGATGCCCTGTGATTCGTGAACCATACGTCTCGAGATAAAGCCTTGATGGCCCATGGGCACATCATGTGGTCATCAACTATACATATCTCCTCTTAGTGATATAAAAGCTGCTTCTCCTCAAGTGTCAGTATTGCACTCGTGATGGCTAAACCTATCGAATATGGCGACTTGGAATTCACTCGACCTGCAAAACAGATAAAGGCCGTGAACCTGCCTGCTGTGCCTCAGCGCATCTTCGATGGCATGAGACAGTATGAAGACGCTGCTCGAGGTACGCGGCAATTCTCTTCCTGTAATGACCTTGATGTATTTAACTGGTCCGCGTTCATCACCCAGGTTTCGGTACCCTGGGCTTTGAGCGGACAGTCAAGGATGCGGATGGCAGAGAAGTTCCAGGAGGCGTCATTGTCTCTCATAGGCCCGCGGATGCTCAGGTCACACAGCTGTATCGCATGCCCACTGATCCTTCCAGCACCGAGCTCAACAGGTTTACCTACTTCGATATTGGTTCTGGAAGGACGATTTCACAATTCCGTGGAATTCTTGAAGAGGACTGGCGGGGTGTGCGCAGGCGTGGAGGGGCCATCATGGTTATGGATCTTACCGGAAATGAACATTTTCAGCTCTGGCACGTAACCACATGCAGCTGAAGATTAAGTCTTATCATATTCGCAGGCGTTATTGGGAGGATTCTCTCTCTGACCAAGTTATTCCAAGAGTCGAAGGAGAGCTAGATAACGCGCCTAGCATGGGACGCATCGAGAGACTCACTCACGACGACTTTAGATACGGTTCGGTTGTGATATCCCAGTCGGACAAGTATGTTTACCTTCACTCGTTCAGTTCATTTTTGATTGAATCTCGCGGGACAGGCTCATGGCTTTTTCATCGAACAAGGAGAATAACAAAGATACCCTAGTGTACGTTACAAGGCTTATAGACTCTAATACGGGCGCGGGGGCAGACTCGTCTCCCTTCACTCTACCCTCACGTTTGGTCGCGCCAAGCGCCGGAGAAGGGACGACCATGTACTATCCTCAGAGCTCTTCCCTTGACGACAAGTATCTATTACTCAGAAGATTTTACGGTTCAGCATACACTGCTCTATACGTTGTTGACATCTCGGGTGAGGAGGTGTCACCTCCCAAGTTAATCGAGTTCCCCGGAGCGACAGAAAAAGCAGAAGATACCGCTATCAGCGATGTTTCATTCTCTCGGGATGCTAATTCACCTCACTTGCTTTACTGCATCACGAACGGCTATGGCGATTTCGGCTCAGTCGTCAGCTATGACCTGGACACGGGATTGGTTACCCATATCACCACTTACAGTGTCGGAATTCAAGCCATACGATCAATTTTATGGGAAATTGAGGACCTCAAGGTAACCAGTGACAATATCACGTTCACTGCAAATATCGAGGGCTGGACCTCCTTGTTTGTCATGCCACTGTCTGGTTCCCACAAGAATACAGTGATCGAGGTCAAGGTTGACTGGGAGGGAGGCTGGCTCACCTTTCAGCCGAATGGTGACAAACCGAACGAAATGACACTGGCGCATGCATCATACCGCTCCAGGGGATATTTAACCCACTTGAATCTTACTCCACTATTGGGTAACGTCAGGCGGGATCAAAGTGGTGACGCTTATGTGCTCGCTTCTCCCTCACCCTATGCACAAGCGGCGCCACCTATCGTGCCAAATGAAGTTCCACCTAAGCTTATCAGATACAAGAGTTTTGATGGCATGGAAATCCCTGCCATCTATTACCACCCAGTTGGTCAACTGCGCACTCCAGTCGTTATCCATATCCACGGTGGTCCAGAATCTCAAGCTACCGCTAACTACCGCATGTCAGTCATAGAGCCTCTATATTATCATAGGCTAACAGTCTCTGTAGGACTACGCATAGCTACCTACTGAAGGAATTAAAGACTGCCGTCATCTACCCAAATGTGCGCGGAAGCTCAGGATATGGCAAGAAGTACATGGCTGCAGATGATGTACTGAAACGTGAAGACTCTGTCAAGTACGGTGTGCATATGCGCATTCACAGGGACAGTTACTTATATTTCTTCAGGGATATCGGAGCGCTACTCGACTACATCACATCTAGCATGCAGAATGAATTGGATTCATCCCGCATTGCCGTTTCAGGCGGGTCATGTACGTATCTTCTCTCTCATAACCTCTTCCAGGAATACGATGCTCACTATTTGAAGACGGCGGATACATGTCCTTGGTAAGACGCATCCATCTCCTGGATGACAACCTCGTTCTCACTTCTAGGTGCTGTGAATAGGCTAGTTTGACGCACTACTCCTCGAAGCTCGCCTGCGGTATCGAACACTTTGGAATCGTCCACTGGCCTTCGTTCTTGGAGAATACCGCGGCAGTTCGGCGTGCCGCACGCAGGCGCGAGTATGGCGACGAGACCATCCCGGAAATCAGAGAGTTCCTCGAGAGGATTTCGCCGATCAATAACATCTCCAAGATCACCGTACCGCTTTTGATCACCCATGGCGAGAACGACAGCCGAGTGACCGTGCACGAAGCTGTCAGCACGTACAACGCCCTGTCGAAGAACGTGCACACCGAACTCATCTTATGTGAGATGGAGGGCCATGGTATGTCTCATTCGCATGTTCGCACGATAGCGTTGACAAGGCAACGTCTTTGCAGGGTACAAGCAGAAGAGCGTGATTGAGTTCACTAATGCCGCTGGCGTCTTGTTCTTGGAAAGATTCCTGCTTTCAAAGTCGAGTTTGTAGACCTTTGCCACGCTTGGCTACGTGTAATATCTTATACTCACAAACAAGACATGGGGGTGCGGGAGCGCATGTGTGAGAGGAAAATGATGGCATCAGTGGAATGAACCAGTTGGGTACTGCGAATGAGCCCGCTGAGCATTGACTGTAGGCTCCGAGAATGTGAGGCAGAAGAGAGCGTTACTGGCGTCTCCCCATGATCCTGGATAGTATCTGCCACTAGCCTGCTTTAAGTGCGGTGCCCACTGGCATCTGTATCACGTGTAATCAAACACCTTTCGAAGGCCGTTTTTGCGCCAACTAGATCACCATCAGTTGCACACACACTGCTATGGGTAATAGGAAGATAAGCTAAAATCTCAAAGAGTGCCAGTGTGGAGTTCGACGGCTGGCTGTGAGGCACTCCGAGTCGGAGTTTCTCAGAGCAACTGTTATCGTGGGCGACGAATATTCGACTCGGACGAGCCAGGGACCATCATACCGCGTCCTTGGACCACCCATGGCAGTGGCAAATATCGGGGAGCCTGCATAGACCGTCGGGTCAAGCTAAACTTGGCACTACTAGGCTGGCAGCATTTACTGCGAGTCGTGGCACAAAACGTCGACTCACTGCCCAGTGCCACATCGTTCGTACGGTCCAGCAGTCCCTGCTGCGCACCACACCCGCAGCCCTTCACGTTCGTGCTGTCACGGCGTATTTATAGCGAGCACAAAGAACCGCGCATTTCAGGAATCAGCAGACTAATAAGCCTGGAGATAAGATAAGCTTGCGAGGAGGAACTCGACCGTGGGTGGTCACGAGTCGCGGGTTCTGATCGTGGACGCATCGCAAAAGGCCTTCCGCAGCTTGAAATACCCCTAGATCTACCATTCGGAATTTCGAATGATGCGGTCGCGGGTCAAGTCTGACACTGGTCTGGTTCCCTTCCCAGCATCACGGTTCGCCCCTATGCCGCGTGCGTCATATTTCTCCATGGGGCCTAGCAGATCACACCGGTGGACACTGGAGATGTGAAACAGGACAGTATAGTGGTTCTACGATTGATAGCAGCGTCCAAAAGTGAAATCCGATCCGGGAGCGAACTAAAACTACATGTACCAGAAAGCCTATAGAAAAGACAGCGAGATAGGGTGGAGATAGATCGTGTAAATACTTCCACAGAAAAGCAAAAAATATGTCCAGGTAAATTAAGTACAGGAAGGCTAGTGCGACAACGGCCGCGCCGTCACGGGTGTTACAGGTCGTGCTGTAAGAGGTGTGGCGGGGGGCGAGAGTTCAGATACAGCTGTCTGAAAGGATGTCACTGAACTTGTGCGTGATTCAGCCCACGGTGGGTTATACGAAGATGGTGGTGAGAGTGATGGTGATCGCGAATCACCCTCAAAACCAGAGGCGACGGGCGTAGATGCTCCAGATATGACAGAATCTGAGGCAGTTTGCCCAGCATCATTCGCAGCAGCAACATCAGGGGTGGGATTACCTGAAGACTCTCTCAAAGGACCACCAGTACTAGACGTGTAAAGGTCAACTGATGACATGCTTGCCTGAGCTAGCGAATTTGATATAGTGCTCTCGAAGGCGGGAGGCGGTACCATATCAGATGTAGACGCTGAAAAGGCCACAGCATCTGGTCCGTATGGCGCACCAAATCTTTCCAATGCGTCCCTGGAAGTGATGAGTTTGATCTGCTCGGGTGTGAGGCCACCTTTTGGTGCCCGGAACTCCGAGCGCTTTAGAGTGTGTGTAAGAGGTGCTGATATTGAGTCCAAAGAGATGGTCGAATGGGACGTCATGGGTACAGAATGCTCGCTGAAAAATTTCAAATGACCTGAACCAGAGCTAGACGCGCCGCGGTTGCGTCGATGTCCGCTGCCTGTCGATGCCAAGGAGACAGATGAACCACCGTGGTCAGGAGTGGCGATTCTGTTATAAATTGACATTGGCGGGTGGCGGGATGACCCTCCAAAGGGATGTAAAAGGAAGCTGAATCTAGAACGTCGGTCTCCAGGGACATTATTTTGAACGGAGGGTTCCGGGAGAAGAGGGTCACTTCGTGACGTCTCGGGAACATCCTGAACTACAACCTCAAAGTAGGGAGGTGCTTCTTCAAGCGGGACTTCAGACGCTTGTCTAGCGTGTGCGGGCAACAGTTCAGAATGACTTTCGTGTGAGTCACCTGACGTCTCCAAACTAGCGATATCCACGCTTCTTCTCATCGATACGTAACTAGACGCGTTGTGAATGAGATCTGTGACAGAAGTATCGCCCAACGTGGTATCATGCGACTCGACGTCGTCCAGCGGAAGATTACGATGTCCTGTTTCAGGATGCTCGCTGTCTTCGTCCAGCATGGGCATAGGCTCATCGTTCACATCCGAAGGTCCCCTGTAATGTTCATCATGTCAAAAGCTTGCGAAAGGACAAAGTGTTTACGTATGCGCACTTAAAGATAACAAGCTCCTGGTCCCCAGGCTCCTTCATGTAGGGCGGGAGAGATTTCGTGGAAATCTGACTTGGAGTACGGGCAGGTCTTCGGCGCCTTCCAGCGCGAGTTGTGGATGCCTGACCAGCAGGCTGGTTTTGAGCGTTGCTCGTTGTGGCACCTGTGCCAGACTCCCTGTACGCGTAGCGCCTGATACATGTGATCAATGTCAGTACGGCAAACACGACGGCGATTATCACGATGGGTAACTAGACAAGAGGTTCCCTGGTGTGAGTATGCCTCTGTGGATTGCAGTTCGAAGTTGCACGCACCCATATATTTGCAGATAGTCCGTTTCCACTCGAGTTCGACGATCCACTAGTAGTATTATCAGATTGGCGTCGCAGGAGTTCGCTCATGGGTCTTGCTGATGCAACTGGGAGGTAACCAGCGACGAGAGAGAGCGCCAACCAGAAGGAAGACGGGGCTGAAACGGACGATAGCATACCACCAGGGAATGCGTTCATCATGGTGTCGTGAAGACGTCGTTAGATTATGATGGATAGCATACAGTGCGCAACACTACGTGCTTGAAGGGGCAGTTGAAACGAGGAATAATAATGAAGGAAAGTGGCAGTGGTCAATAAAGCGCCGGCAACCAGTGCAATGAATTTGGTCCAACCACCGGGCTCTAAATATTCGCTTCCCTGTGCTCAGTCACCGGGTCTGATTGGAAAGCAACCGCACACTCTGACTAGTGACTACTATAGCCTAGAGACTTAGTAGCTACTAGTCGGGTTCGAGTACGTGTGCCTGACTGCGCTGGCGTTGAGTGATGAACGTGCCAAGCAACGAGGTAACAACGAATTCAGGCTGTACCTGCATACGCTGGTCTATGATAGCTATTGTTTCTAATCAGACCATCGCGGGCAGTGTTTCGATGCAAAGTATTATTATTCTGTCGATTACCATGACAAAAACCTCTATCGTATCACAAGTGTGCTCTATTCCGCAGTCTGTACTTCCTCTCTAAGAAAACTGAAATCTCTCGGGCTGGAGGAAATCGTCACCACGTGAGTAACACAAAGACAATATCACGCACCAAGCTCCTCTGGTGATTCTTGTACAATCTGAGCGACAGCCAACTCATTCAGTATGTTCGCATGAAGAAATACACCGGCGTACCAGATGCCCAGCAGAGTGGATCACCACATTAGACGAGTTGGCAGGTCTTCGCCACACTCGCACCCTCGTCGCTTCTTCTCCCATAACCCTGAACAAACATCAGTGGACCTACTAAGGTTATGGCTGGGAACACACACCCTTTATCGGTGGGTTTTCCTGGAACAATCCAACGTAGCTCTATTCGATTGTCTACCCTGTCCAGTAGCTCCCATGTCTCATTCGCGCCCAGGGGATCTGCATACACAAAAGCCTCTTGTAGACTCGATGTCTTCAGTTTTACGCCCCCCTGTGAATCCTCGCACAAGCCATACGCAATATATAACCGCAGGACATCAGGACGCCAAGCTCCGAAGAACGGAGACATTTTGAATAAGCGTAATGCTTCGTCACTAGTAATCCTTTACTTAGACACCTAGAAGCCATTCGTAGGTCATCAGGACTCACCGCGACGACCAGCGGTCGCGTCTGGCAAGGGCACCGTGCACGTGCTTCATCTGGAAGTCACAGAAAGCGCTACTTCTTTGGACAATTATTGGGTCTACGAGGATCATGGAGGAAAACAGTGCAGGGAAATTGAGAGAAGCGAGTACCCTACACCGAGATTAATGATAATTCAGGGTAACCAACGTAGCGATAAAGACGCACGAAGAGCAGCCCCCGAATGAATGCCCAATAGAAACCAGCAAGCGGGATAAAAATCCCTTGGTCTTCCGGTGCTCACTGATAGCTTTGGGTAGAAGATGGAGATGAACGGGTAAACCATCAGAAGAGGCATCCTCCGGCAGGTAGTGTAGCAGGAAGTGCGCAATATCTCGTGCATTGTCTTGCCAATCAACTAGATCAAAGGCATTAGCCTTTGAGCGAGAAGTTGTACTGCGAGGTGCCTTACACATGCCACTGAGATTTTTCTCGTTCACTAGCGCAGCATCACCATGCTGAACAGCTTCCCACGACCACACCTCGTCAATCAGCGAAGCCGAAGATGAAGCTAATAAATGTCGCAGACATGCTTCCCACGTCTGTATCGCAATCAGTGAATCCTTCAGGAAAAGATTTGCGCATGAAGCAAAAGGTAGGTACCTCCTTAGGAAAACCATTTCCATGAGCAAGAAACAATGTCAATCCCTTCTCCCCAGTTGGAGTTCTCTTTGCATATCGATTGACGCAGTTCCACAAACGCCTCTCATGTCCTCCACTGCTCAACTTTCCCTGCACACAAAGCTCCTGTAACTGGCAAATTTTAGACGCAAGCCGCTGCCTATTTTGCTTCTTTTCGGAGGCATTCGTCGAGAACTCTGGTAGCGGGATGTCTGGGGTCCGTCTAGGATATGCAGCGGGTATGAGGTGGGTGCTAACAGTATAGCCATCATTGAACAGGTCGTTCCGAGGAGGTGAAGGTAAGGGTGGTTTTTCCAAGACTTCGTCCCGCCTACGGAATGGCAGAAGTGGCCTGGGGTTCACTGTTGTCCACTGTGAAGTCGGTTCAAACGCATATGCAGAAGACATGCTGGGGGTCATCGTAAGAAAGGTCAGAGGCAGTGTGGCAGCTTGCTGTCATTATTATCAATTTGGTGATACGGAGATAGTTAGAGAACGTTGGCCGGAGTTTGATGGTGATTTGTGCAACCACGGGGAGGTAATATCCGTCGTAGGCGGACCATTAATTATGGTAGTGGACACCATAACTTCAGATTCTTGTTGCCTTCTGCTCAGAGGGAAGAGGTAACGTCGAGAGCAAGTGTACAAATGTGTCAAAGTCGAGAAGGGTGAAGACGAGGAACTACTGTTAGAGTACACACATGAGGCTGCTGGGCGGAGAGTCCAAAGGTAGCTGAACAGCTTGACCAGAATAGATCATAATCATGCCTCCTTACGGTAACATCGAAAAACCTGTGCGCATCACTGAAAGCACCAGCAAGAAAGCTTTTCCCGTGCGGCTCACATGGAAGAGCTGTGAGTCATTTCTGATTGACGATAAAAGGAGCTTGAGTTTTGCATATTGGAATTCGGGAATGATAAGCCCTACAGTACGGATTATGAATTGAAGGCCGGCTGATTGGTGCGACACGTGAAGCTAAGATCCAACAACTTTATGATGTAAAGCCAGCTGATGGTACGTGAAGTCCATGTCTACAGTGGAAGAACATCACGTGCCAGTCAACGCCACACTTTGATCTTCAAGCTTTCCACACTCCGAATCTGGCTGGCACATCGCAGACTCTAGCGATCGCTCATCCGTTTCAAGTTGAATTACGACTGTGGGTATATGATGCAAATAACACCATCAAGAATTCTAATACATAGCCACGAATCCTTACGCTATGACAGCTACCTCAACTTGAAGCAGCCGAGAAAAGGGCTTGGCTGGACAGTCGATCATTGAGACCTGCCTTTTCCAGAACGATAGTTCAGGTCTGTTCAGGGACATCAATGACAGCCCTGAATCTTACTGCTAACTTGAAGTACTAGGTGGGGCCCCAACTTGAAGGTAGAATGGTAGAGACATGCACTTAAACCCTCCCTCGCCGATACTGCCACCGGACAGAGTCTCGATGTCCGACACCCACCGCTTTTCTGAATTTTGATCCTAGTCTCATACTATAAAAGATATCTCGGGGACTCAGTCGCTACGAGACGTAAGTAACGTTATAACATTAGTGACGTTTCGCTCTCCATTCCCGGTGCAATGTCTTGGAATTCCGTTTTG
>Ga0153978_1000572_pt1 | contig 9989 bp, 7 predicted proteins | sample TSGA062MetaG_FD_104749 | JGI IMG/M metagenome (GOLD analysis project Ga0153978, IMG submission 104749) | Attine ant fungus gardens microbial communities from Georgia, USA - TSGA062 MetaG | ecosystem: Host-associated > Fungi > Mycelium > Unclassified | place: USA: Georgia, Yuchi Wildlife Management...
GTCGTGGTCTTTGGCGCGCTAGATTGCCCAAAGATAGATGTGCCAGTGTTGCCAAAGATATTGGTACTAGAGAACTTCAGCCATAAGGTTGACGGCGGGGTATTATTAAAGGCCTACCCTGTCCCAAATGACATTTTTGTCAGGATGATTGAGGCTAAAGTCCTAGAGCGTTGGCATTGAGATGCCCAATGGTTTGAACTTAACGCATCGATGAGCTCGAAGCTAGAGACCCCGGACGTTGCTCGTTCTGGGGTCCGATATCGCGTCTGCCTGACTCCGGGCGGGTTGCAATGTATATTACTAGGATTGTGTTCTCCTTTCAAGATTGTTCTCCTCTAAAATTATCTATCTATGGAAAATGCCGACAGCCGTAAGAACACTGCCCAAGTCGCTCAAATCTATGTTCGAGTTTCCGTAGAAACGAAAGTCAAAGGGTGGCAGACCTCTGTTCGGTGTTGTGGAAGATAAGGAATAAAGCCTATGACCATCAGACATCGCCAATAAAGCATCATGTTGATCAGTCATAAGCAAAGACCCTGCGAAAACATGAAAGGAAGGTGCCCTGACAACGGCTCGGAGTGATAGACCAAAGGTGCAGCAGAGCCTACTCTAGGCCAATGGAAAGAAGAATATAGATTTTTCTACAAATGGATCTAGTCATGGGTCTCTGACAAAGGCCTTGCGAAAACAACAACAGAGAGACTCTTAAGAGAATTAGCTGAGTCATAGTTACCACCTGCTTTCCAAAGCTCGCGGTGCATCCGTGTCACTAATATTGCATGTAGTATGATCTGTAACCTATGAGGCAAATTAGTTGAGACAATTAGTCCAATGAAACATCACATACTCTGACACTACGCTGTAGTATGCTGCCTGTGACTATTGTGAGTGCGACATTGAAAGCCTCATTGAGTCATGATATAGGCACATACAGGAACAGTAAACATAGTGACCACTACCAGGGTGGAAAAGACTGGCTCGTAATAACTGTAAGTGCCAGTTCGTCGCGGATCAAGTTTCCACTCACACAGGCCGCAGGCAAAATAGAAAATGTTATGTTTAACCAGAATCCGGACGAGCGGGTTGATGTGCCCACTCTCTCTGTACATTTTCCAGGAGTAGTATAACATGAGACCGAGGGCCTCTTTGAAATCATATGAATGAGACAACATGGAGAATCATGAAACGCACCTGTTTCTGCAATGACAAGTAAGATATATGCTAAGATGACTACATGACCCGCCTTGCTGATGTAGCAACTCGAAATTACGGGAATAGGTGACTGCAGAACTATATCGGATATCCCATCTCGTTGGACTACCACTGTCTGAATGAGCAGGCGGAGACGCACCTATGGACGAAGTGTTGGAAAATGTTAATGTTACCACAAGGGCACTCAGGAAGAGCTATGTGTTCGGACGTTAAAAACAGATTCCGCTTTCAAAAGATGACATACCACAACAATAACAGAGCCCAAAAGTGATATCCAGCGTTTACGAGCCGATATTGCCCAAACTCTTCGCATGAGGAGTGCTATAGTACAGAATGCTGTCAAATGGTAATGGAATACCAGGCCTGTAGTACTAACATTCTGCACAGAACAGGATGGCTCCTCCAATATCTGATAAAGTCATGTCATGGGTTCTCATTTAACACAGAGCGCTAGCTTACATGTGACAAGCGCAAAGTAAGTTGTGCAGGACTGAGAATTTGGTGTTGAGCTGGACGCATGACCTCCAAGGAAAATAATGTACCTTGAGGGGAAGTCCAGGATGTAGCATTCCTGAAAATGAGTGAAATTCCATTCACTTTAAATGACAATTTAGACATACTAAACATATCACTAGTGACCATCACGAATGGCAAATACCGGCAGGCAAGATATAACAAGGTGGATATTCGCCATTGGGTTTTGAGTATGAATCCAACCTTTTGATGTTGGTTGTCAGCTATAAGCAGTGCAGCAGTTGGCTAGGAAAGCACCTACGTCTTCATTGAACGTGAGGACAAAGTCGTGAATCTGATACAGATGTAGTAGACAATAATTAGCAAGTCATTTGACACAGCCATCAGACATTTACCCAAATACCTGATATAGCGACTAGACAAAATTTCAGTATAAAATACTGCTGTAGAATGGTTTGTGCGCACAGGAAGCATACTATACACACGAGCAGTCAGTTGGAACTGATAATGATTCAGATGAATACTTGCGTTGGTATATTGGAGTGCGTTCCCTGTGTTGATATCAGCCTGGGAAAACAGGACCATGATGAGACTCGCGAGCGGACAAGAGCCTGTCTGGTGACTTATAAGCACTCAAGGCTGGGCTTTCAGGAAACACTGTAGCCTATATAGTGCAGAGCCTCCGAGTCCTTGGTTTCGAGCTAATTTTTCGGAAGTTTTCTTTACCGCCTTTACTACGGACTTGGAGCCGTAATCATCGGACCGTGACTACTAACCAGTAACCTGTTTAACAGCCTTCAACGTCATCTGCAGTGCTCCATATGTATTGAACCCAGACAATCCGCTACTTGCGCACAATTACTATGACGAAAGCAACCAAACAGGCGGGGCCAATAGTGAAATAGTATCGAGACGGTGTGGATAGAATCTGGTGCAAATGTATATCATAACAGGTCGCCCTGCCAGTGGTCAGTTGATTATGTAGTATGTACCGCCAGCCTAGCTGATACTTATCCTCAGCTCTGGTTTGTCTGAGTGATCTCACTAGATTATCGACATCCCCAAAATTTAGAGTACAGTGGGGCAGCACGATCTTACGGACTCATGCAGATCTAGTACTGTGTTGGAATATCTGAGTTGAGACGCGAGCTCGATACTTGGCAGGAACGACTCAGATATGAAAGGGCAGCCACACTGGGCGTCGGGAGGAATTTTTACCGTTGATGCTACGCGTTTGTTTACGGGTTCACTGTATCACCTGGGTTGGTTTTACTTAGCGGAACGCGTCCGAGACTTGCGTGCAACTCAATATACTGACCTATCTATATTCTATGTACGGGTAACGGGACTGTTTCTCGAGCGCCTTGTGGCGATCCTTGTATGGCATGTTTATTCAATCTTCCCTCCTACCTCACAATGCTGTGATGTTCAATGCCTTACTAGTACAGCCTTTCTACATTTCAAACAAGTTCCGACTATTTGCTACACGCTCGTGCTTTACAAACAACTCGAGGTCCACATGGAAGCTCATCGTGAACAAGCCGATGATGAGCTTGATGCTCATGGTCTCACAAATGCGCCGCCCGCTCTCACAGCTGGCCTCAAAACGCTTCGTATTCAAATGGACAAAGCCCTTGCATCGGATTACCCATTATTGGGTGCTGGTGAGTTGTTTTATTTTATCACCAGCGCATTCTATTTAGATTTGTACAAGTTCTACATCCAATGACGAGGACGTCATATTTCGACGATAAAACTCTGCGGCTGTCAGGCGGTCTTGCTACGAGCGCATGTTGGAGTTAGAGATTCGATGCGAGCGCAACGGACTATGGTACAGCCTACTACCCACCAATGGCTTACAGTGACCCACTTCTTGGGTTAAGCTAATCCCGACCATCCTAGGCCTATCCTAGTGAGAGGGCGACAAATATTAGGTGGTATTCTGGTCGTCAGTTTAGTGGGAACGGTGGACACATACATATTGGAACAGGTCCGGATTGGCTAAAGCTAGCGTCCTCATCAACTACTGCCCTTCTCATCACTCATCACATCTAGCTATCTCACCCACAGAAAAATGCACATTCAACCTCAAGGGTCATCGCACAAGGGTCACGCATACTTTCCTTACCCGTCATTCTCAGCACTAAATCCGGCCTTGAGGTGCTCGCGATTTGCAAAGTTCGTCACTGAATCTCATGCCTTCTCCAAGGATGCCCTGGCGGTTTTGCAGACTATAGTTGATTTCTTTCTATTCTATATTCTTTGTTAACTGGATACGATAGCCGGCTGAGATTTTTCTTGTCGCAATATTGACACGGTCACACCTCTATAGTCCTCCTTTTTGCACGCTTATAGCTTGCAACCACTATTATACTACTCAACTCAAAGCCGGTCTCCCAGTCCTACTATGCCATCCTCTCAGAACACAAGGAAGCGTACATCAACTTTGAAAGGCACGTCTCTGGCTTGTGGTACACTTTCGTGTTCTCCTTCATGCTACTGCAGGTAGCAATCCTCCTGTTCTGGCTATATGGTGTATAGCTTCTGTAATACACAAATTCCAACAGATGACGACACGCTGGTGTTTCACTTTTTCGCAATCAACTTGCAGAACAGTGGTTTACATTTGATGCTGCTACTGATATCTTTCGAACGTGATTGAACGAATGCATTTGATTCTTATAGTAATGCATCGGCTGGGGCTTGGTGGTTACCCCCTGGTCTTGCTCTAACTTAGTTCCCGCACTGGATAGTAAAATGCTCATAGTCGGCGGGTGCTGAACTCTGTCGAGAGGTGTTTGTTTGAGATCCCGAGAACGCAGGAATCGAGTAGGCGGGTGTGGGTGCGATGTGGGAATAGTCAAATTCACTGCGGTACACTGTACCAGTTGCCTAGGTTTAAATATAACTTTCCTTGTAGTGCACTGGGAGAGTCCCTTATCAAATACACCTTCATGCCTGATGTGACTTGTGTATCAGATATTTCGTCTACGCTATTGTTCCTACTGGACACATGCTTTTTGAACTGGAGGCTTTTACGTGTTCCTGAGGATGCCTAAATTTACGTATCTCAAAAGGGCGAAGATATAGCCTCGGCATGCTGGATCACCAACATGAAGGCCTTGTTGCAGAAGGTGTTGAATCTTAACACTAGAGAACCTATCATGAGGGTGATTCAGAACTCGTGAGATCACAGCCTACCCTGTCCCAAATGGTGTTTGTCGGGTTGGTTATCTTCGTCGAGGGTGAAGTCCCAGCATATCAGCATTAACACTCGTTGCCCTGAACTCAATAGCATTCGATTGCGAGCATTGATATAATATTGCGTTGGGCGAACAAAACAATTCAATATGTTTATTCTACATCATAGCAGAAAGTTTGTTCTACTATCTTCTACAGGCTAATCAGTCATGCGCCTCCAATGGAGGCAATGCAAAAACAGCAACGGAGAGATTCTCGATGGAAGTGGCTTCGTGGTTATTATTAGCTGCTCTCCAAAGCTCGCAATGCATATGTGTCACTAATACTCCATGCAGCACAACCTGTAAACTATGAGATAATTCAGTCGATACAATCATTTCGAGAGAGAAATGCTATGTACTTACTTTGATACAATACCATAATACGCTGCCTGTGGCAAATATCAGCACAACGTCAAAAGCCTCTCACCAACACGCACGGGAGCAGTGTATATAACGATTACTACCAGGGTAGAAAGGACTGTTCCATAATAGCTATAAATGCCAATTTGTCAAGAACCAAAATTTCACTCACGCAGCCCACAGACATAATAGAAGATGTTATGTGTCATCAGGATTCGGACAAGAGGGGTGATGTATCCACTTTCTCTATAATGTTTCCAGGAGTGATATAACATGAGACCAATGATTTCTATGCAGTCGTATGAGTGAGTTAACACATAAGTATCATGAAACAGACCTGTTTCTCCAACGACGAGTAAGACATAGGCAGAGATAACAGTACCACCAACCTCGTTGACGTAGCAGCTCGTGATTTGGGGAACAGGTGACTGCAGGACTACATAACAGTTCACTGAACCACCCTGTCAATGCACAGGAGACACACCTGTGGAAGAAGATTCAAATATTGTTAATGCTGCAACCGAAATCGCGAAGAACTACATGCTCAAATATCAAAAAATAATCAAAACCCTCACTTCAACCAATGATTTACCATAACGTTGCAAAACTGTACTATTGATCTCCAGGATTTGTTACTTGCCATGGCATAAACTCTCTGTACGAAGAGTGCTGAGTGTGTTGGTCAAATAAATGATGGAATACCAAAGTTTTAATACCAACACTCTGCGCAGAACATAACGATTGCACCAATATCTGATAGGTACGTTAGTAGTGAATACTTGTTTTACACGGATCAGCTTACATCCATAGAGCACCAAGTAAGTAGTACATAGCTGAGGCTTTGTGCTGAGTTTGGCACATTACATCCCATGGAATGATTGTACCTTGACGGAAAGCTGAGGCTGTAGACCCAGAATCCCTGAAGGTGAATGAGATTGTATTCACTTCAAATGACAATTCCAGACATACGAAATGCATTGAGAGTAATCATCACGAATGACAAGTACCGGCACACAAGATATAACAATGTGGGTATTCGCCATCGAACATCGAGGATGAACTCTATCTTTTGATGTGGTTGTCAGCCAAGGGCAGTGTCATTATAGTTGAAGGGCACCTACTTCTTCATCAAATGTGAGCACAAAGTCATAAAGCTAATGCACATAAGCACATTCAATCATTGGCTTAAGCATATGCCATTTGACAACTAGGCCTTGATACTTACCCAAATACATCCTATGGCAACTAGAAAGACAGACGCTTAGTAACACTGCGGTATACAACGCAGTGAATGGGAGGTGCATACTAAAAGCATACTGTACGTCGACAGCAATAAGTTGTTGAACTGAACTACAATATCAATTCAGAGATACTTACATTGGTGTGCTGGAGTGTGATCCCTGTGCTGATATCAGCCTGATCCAAAAGCACGGCCGCCATGAGAGCGGACAGAGTTGCAGCGCTTCAAGTTGAAATGCTTAGCAGGGCATTATAAACCTGGGCACTACTGCGGCCGAGCCTCTTCATGTCCGATGCTAAGAGATGCTAAGGCGAATTTTGACCACCCCGAGACTCTATTCTTGAGCTTCAAGTTGCAATAAAGATTATGACAGCGTTCCAGACATACCCATGGCCAGCCTGAAGCTCCTACCACCACTGCTGGAGAATCATAGCCATGAAAAAAACCTGATTATAAGAATTGAAACAGGCAACAGAACTTCAAGTTGAAGCATCATTACTATTACTAACTTATAAGGACCTGATCTGATGCGCCGTTTTCGAAAATGGCACCTGCCAAATTTCAGGCACAGTTTTCGCCAAAACTATCCTATATCTGACTATCAACTGCCACAGGTATTTCCTGACATCGCCTTTCACCTCCGCGCGTTACTGGTTAAGCCAGCACTCCCCTCAACAATCGCTCACTTCTACTTGGCTATGCGTCTCCAGTTTTAAATTGGCCCTTCTCGTCAACCAGCTATTTCACTCGCAAAACTGCAATGACTCCAACCTCAAAAAGGCAAACTCAACTCCAAATTGTCCAATGGTCTCTTGGCATCGCCGCAGAGGGTGCCAGTGAGTGAGGATCCAAGTCCGGGTCCATAGCTCCAATTACCCCGCCCGCATCGCCAACCCGGACTCCCAGACCTGTTATACACCCCTGCCCATTCAGGACGCTATGAAGCCCAATGGGCCTGTGTACTCTCCTCTGTTTCACAAATCATGCTCGTAGGACCGCTGTGGTCCTAACTACATGACTGGCATATTGCCTCAACGGATGCATGTTTCATTCCGCAGTTTACCTGCGGAACAATCCGTCTAGATATCTAGCGCGTTCTCGGGCGAATGCACACCTTGATTCTTAGCCATATATTTATGGCAATGCTGAACGGATGCAACATATGCATTCCCTACTTTTTCGGTTATTCCGTCGCTCGCCTTTTGTTTCTCTCTCTAATTATTTCTCATACATCTCATCTCTCTCTAGCTTGGTTCCCATGTGCTCGTATCTGGCGTATGTATTGACAAAGAGACTGACAACAGTTGTAGCGTGTGTTTCAACACTAGTCAGCGACGGTGTTTGGGGTGCGTGAACTGCAAGCCAGACTTTTTGTCTCAGGTGGTGTCTGTCATCCTCATGGGGATTGGATGTGATTGACATTCGGAGGACGTTGATCCATGGCTACTGTGGCATATGTGGGAATATCCGATCGAATGGCCTCGTGAAGCACACACGGTGCATAGGATGTAAGTATATCGACTACCTACCTAGTCTACCTTAGAGTATGGTTTGTATCAACTGTCGACAGGAATTATCTAGGCGTCCTCGTATCTTCTACAGTTCATTGTATAGTTCTGTAAGATATTTATTGGCATTTAACAGACTAGGTGTAATATTTGTTGAAGCTGATTATGCCCCGTGTGCCTTTCCAAGAGCTGTTTTGATCAAGGAGTAGACACCTGCGAAACAAAGCCATCAATGAGTTTCAAAGTAAGGAAAGTGATGACTACTCCCAGTTGCGCTCAATCGTGCTGGACACGGTTCGGCACCATTGATGTGTTCCTGGGGATATTAACACGTGTTGGTAACCAACTGCACAGGACAGAACCTGGGTAGATATCCTGCCTGTGAATGTTTCCTCGCGTGGTGAAGGGAACGGGGCCCATTGAGAGACTCACCCCGACATCCCAGCTGCGATTTTATTACTCTCACGGTGCGGGCATGGGAGCTTTGCGAGTGAGTCTGGCGCCCTTCGCATACTGTCGAATCGGCGAAACATTTCTGCCACATACATATGAGGAGAGTTACGATCAATAATTGCGCGCCGATACGTCAAGAAGACACGGCAAACAAACCAAAGGGTACTCCTGATGTCATGACCATGTTAGGATACATAGCAAGAGATGGCGGTGTCTTCCCTTATTAGTGATGAGATGATAACAGGGGCGAGGCAGGCACAGGGCCTCATCCTGTAGCTGAGTCTACGACACACAAAGAACTTGAAGATGACTCAATAGATTCATATGGTTTAGCAGATAAATTAGCTCGACTTGATCATGCATCTCTGCCATGAATCTTCTTTAATTCTGATAAAAACGTAATCGAACGACGGGGATATCGGAGTAAAGTTGCCTGGGATCAGCGTTCTCAAGACACCTAGAAGCACCATGCAGGCGGAGGTCCATGACATAAAGATATACCATTTATCACCTGAGCCCTGAGAGCCATTACTAAGTAGACTAGTAGTTGTTGGAGTCTCCTACGGGCGGGTAATCAGAAAGTGACAGAGAGCATTGCTGCTAGCACGGAGCTTGCATCGAGTGAGAACGGACACTGGGACATGTAGCCGGTACCGCGAATCGCAATATCATGCACTGTTGGATTCATGACGCATGACCACTTTCAAGATGTGACACGGTCGCGATGAATAGTGCCACTGGAGTAGGAGGAGAGTAGAAGTGAAAGTCTCGTGGAATGTCCACTTGTAGTTGTGCGCACGATCACATCGGAACATATGACAAGGACGATCTGGGAAAAGCCTAACTGTGAGGCTTTTCTCAAAGCCGGTTCGACCGAGATGAAGGTGGGAGCGAATATCAATGCTGAATGCTGTAAGGACATGCTACTTAGCAGCGTTGGCACCGACGTACCATCGTAGGTAAAGTGATACACAATTATGAGTGGGATCTCAGACGGTGGCGTCGTTTCCACGACTATTTTTGAAGTTAGCTATGTACTACGGTGTTATCTTGTGTTACCAAATCCGGTCCGTATTTGGCGCAGCCGCCATAAATTCGGCTAGCCCTAATATTATATCCCGCTCAGACCATAACTCTCGTCTTCGCTTTACAACCGGGCCATCCAGTTCACCTTTCTCGTTCCACTCCTTCCATCACCATGGCTCCTGCTCTCAATCACCCAACTAGCGTCACCTTTGTCGATGATGCCAGCAATAGACCAGTCCATGTAGATGCCGCAACGTACTACGGCGGTGGGGAGGCTTACACTCGTTCAAGAACTTATAGTCATGTAAGCTGTTCTCATCCGTATCCTCTTCGTCTCTCATACCACGTTTCCAGTCACATATCCATGGATACAACCCAAAGCGGGCACCTCTCTTCGAGGAGGACACCCACATGAGAGCTCGGCGAATGTCCCACGACGAGAAGAGCGTTACGGGCCCTCGGCGCTTCCTTATA
>Ga0153978_1000575_pt1 | contig 9984 bp, 12 predicted proteins | sample TSGA062MetaG_FD_104749 | JGI IMG/M metagenome (GOLD analysis project Ga0153978, IMG submission 104749) | Attine ant fungus gardens microbial communities from Georgia, USA - TSGA062 MetaG | ecosystem: Host-associated > Fungi > Mycelium > Unclassified | place: USA: Georgia, Yuchi Wildlife...
AAAGGCGAAGATTCAGGATAAGGAGGGCATCCCTCCTGATCAGCAGCGTCTGATCTTCGCTGGGAAACAGTTGGAAGATGGTCGCACTCTTTCGGACTATAACATTCAGAAGGAGTCCACCCTCCATCTCGTCCTCCGTCTTCGTGGTGGCTGTTAGTGTCGAGCATTGTCATCCTGTAGTACAGTTGTATCATTACCCAGACATCACTTCTTCATGACCGTTTGAATACATTTGTTCTGTGCAGTTAAATACATCACATGGTTTGCAAGACCTCATGAGATGTTTTGAGGGTATGCGGTAGCTATGGTGAGGATGGGAGAACAGCAGAGGCTTTTCTGCGTCTTTTCCTCTTTCTACTTCTGCCAGTATCCTCAACTCCCTCACTCGGTCCTTCGTGGACATCCTGGGAATCACGCTTCCGCTTTTGGCTTGGCAAGCTAACAGTGTTCGAGAGAGCATCTGAAACTTCTACATCTCTTTTTGGGGAGGACCTGGTAGGCACCTCCGAAGGCTTTTTCTTCTTGACGCTTAGAGGATTAGGTCCCTTTGGACCTTTCCTTTTCTTCTGTGGCGGTTTATCTTTGGGTACGGCCGCTAGCTCTGGGGCGGACGGATGTAGGGATTGCTCCTCGGTCTAGTTTGCAAGGACGTCAACTTAGATAAGTTTGAACTCTTAAAATATCGCACCCGCTCCTTGGCTTCGAGCGTGGCTTCGCTCGGTGGCTCGAGCACCATGACTGCGCGATTTATATGAACCACAGGTACCGCGGGTACGACGCGCAGACAATTGCGCAGAGATTGTGATTGCGTAGCAACAACATACCTGTGCTTGTTGGTGTCGCCTTGGTGAGCAGCGCAGTGATCAGATCCTGTGTGAAGGGGCTGTAGGATAAAACGTGGCGCACCTACTACGCTCAAGAGGCACTCTTCTCCGGGAATAGCCTCTCTGTGATTGCATTTACGACGCTCAAACGTCTTGGCAAGATCAATTGCAGGCTGTTGCGCCTTCCCTTGAAGATAAAGTTCGTGGATGCAGCATTGCGTGATCACTTAAAGCCAACTTGTCAGACGTTCAGCAGACGACCTTGTGACGCACAGGAGGAACTCACTTGGCTTGATATTTCCTTGCAGCACAGTAGTTAATTGTTTGGTGAGATCTAGCTTCGAATCTGCAGCTATCTTGCACATTTCTGAGTCTACTGTGGAGGGGCTCAGGGTGATGCAGTTGCTCGCGAACACGATGGACAAACCGAGTGTTTGATAAGGCTGTCTGAATCCAAAAGACATGGAATACAGATGCATAAGTTTTCGGTACGTCTTCGCCCGCTTTTGACGCATCGTTCTCGATGTGCTGGGCTACGACGTGACTGGAAGCGTTTTAAGAAAAGCGCTTGTATTTGGCCTTGTTGTCCATAAGCTTCTGGCATTCATCCAAAGCATCATCCGGAGCTGACGCCGGTCATACTATGTACACGCTTTCGTTGCTGAGTCTCCTACTCTCCTGGTCGACGCAAGTATATTTTCTTTGACTATGCTGCATCACTTAAGCTTATGGCTTCCCTCAGTGTCGTCTTTGCGCTCGATTTAAATGGATATGTACAGTGGAATGGCCTGTGTCCTGGTGAGTAACTCTGGCGAAATGCGTTCCAAGTACCTCATATCGCGGCAAAACAGACTACAAGGCACTTGGAAATGCCAAGGTCCTTCTGGATTCCGGGAAGATGTCAGGACGCGTAACACGCAATGGAAACTTCTCGATGTACGACTGCGTTCAATTAGAACGTGTCCTGATCTGAATCATCCCATTTCACACAGACCAGATGTCCCCACAGGGACGTATGTGCTCTCCGTACTATCCCATGATTACTCGTTTGACCAAGTATGTCCTCCATTTCTGATCACGAGTGGTGCTCATAACGTCTACCAGGTTCGAATAGATGTTTCTCCCGAGGAGCCGCTGCCACATGTCCAGTCCTACACATTCGGCACTGCTCTCCTCACGAAATCCTCCGTTAGCCTTCCTTATCCAGTGGTGTTGATACCCCGTCACAAGAACGTATATTTCTCACCTCGAGAATCCTTCAATCTCTTGGGAATGTTCCAGAGCCCAATGATGATGATCATGGTACTAACTGGCGGAATGATGCTTGCTATGCCTTACATCATGGTGAGCCTTTATAGACATATGGTTTTCCGTCGTCTTTATGTTGGTGTAGAAAAACTTGGACCCTCAGACGCTCGACGGAATCAAAGGACAGCAGACAAAAGCTGCAGGCTTTCAAAATCTCCTGCAAAGTGGAGATCCCAGAGGGTAAGCAACCATTGCATGCAAACCATGGGTTGATGCTCATTTCAAGTAGGCTGTCTGCGCTTCTTGATGCTGACGAGCTAAGTACGCCTGCCGTAAAATCTAGTCCAGGTCCTTCAACGGCTCAACAAAGGAAGGGTGGAAAGGGCAATAGACGACGATGATAACTTATAGACTGCCGCATTTCTCTCATATCAGGCACGAGTAATTATATATTTGATGTGCTATATGTATGAACCTAAGTGGAGCGACCTGGTAACTTTGGTCGTGGGTTCGACCGCGGTAATGGGATACCATCTGCCTTTCCGACGCCAGGATAATCGAAGGCGCGGCGGAGGACTGCATTTCTGTGAAATACATGAAGATAGAGCCTTGCCGTATTAAATTAAACAAACCTCTGCTTGAATCGAGCGACCGTTGCTTGAGGATTTTCCAAATGAGCATGAGATGACTCGATGCTCGTGCTGAGGATTGATTCTGATGTCTCGTCGAATCAATTGGCGAAAGAGCATTACTTACTGGTCATCAGAAGTGGATACAACCTCTACAACAAACATGTTGTCGTTCCTGGTGTGGTCTTCGCCAGTACTGGCGCCAGGCGCTACGGACACTTTGACGTTTGTGACAGCCATGTGGGGGGAAGTGCTCTGGACGGCCGGAACTTCTCCCTTTGCTGGATCATGGTTCAGGACAAGAACATGCTCGTCAGGGTGACGCGGTAGCAGGGTCAAGGGGGAGTCGTCCGCATAGCGATACTCTACGTTTGCATGGGCAAGGGAATTGGAGGTAAACCCTGAGCTACGCTCGAGAGACGAGAGAGAGACCAAGAGATAGTGTGGGGGTTCGGTAGACATGTGTCTCCTGTGTTTGCTTGTTTACGCGCGTACTCATCGCATCGTGTCCTGCATGCAGAAACTATCACCCCGAGCACAGACTTGGGTCTCTGAAGTCTGTCATGTGCTCCTTATTCTCGTCACTGTCTTTTTCTTTGCCATATCATGCGCCGCGTTGTTGTCACAAGCGGTCAGAACTGCTCACGACAGATCCTGGAACGGCAATTGGAATGCTGTGATCATCGCAGCGACGTACTTTCTTGTAGTAAGACATGCACATTGCGTCTCATAACTCATACCGGCCTCATTCGTTGTTCCAAGTGCATCCTTTCCATCGCACTCTGCGTAAAACGCCGAATCGCAGTGCGTCGCAGACTGCAGAGGATTTCCAAGACACACCATTCAATCGTTCGGGGTGACGTTCCCAAGGTGCGCTATATCTGGTGTACACTCAGGACGTGGTCCCTGACCGTCTGAAAGCCTGTCCATGAATACATTTCTCAAGAATTCGCTCGGTCTTGTTTGGTGTCATATGAATCGCAGCCGCACAACACCGTTCACAGTGGATGGGGTCGACCAGGTAAGTATGAGACCAGGTTCTTCTGATCATATGCATCTACACATGCGACAGGCACTAGACTCTACGGCATCCGTTTTCGTCGCGCTCTTCTTGATACAATCGCGGATATTGGTGAGGAAATAAAACAACCTTCTCGGATCATGTCGTCTCAATCTGCTCAGATGCCCGAGCACGTCTCGTTATACCCAGTCATCCAATCTTGAAGCCCCATGCGCGCATGCTACACCATTTCAGGTTTCTTCTACCGCTCTTGCCAAAGGACGAGGATGGCCTTTCGGAATTGCACTATTATGACTCGGCCATACAACTCGCGCGAACGGCGGACAGGGAACCGACGCAAGAAGAATATCAGCGGGGAGTCGATGCCGCTACTTCCATCCTCCATGTGTGGGTGCATCCCAGTGTTCCTTCTGAGACGGCGTGCTGACCGTCGCACGCAGTTTGAACGAGTGTAGGTCGGAGATGCTGGAAGAGTCCACCATGCACGTCAACGAGCCGCTGCAAAGCACGAGGTCGGAAACTTCAAGCTGAAGACGGAGTCCTCCGTGACCTTGACCCACTTCATATCCGTCGACATCTTCATCGTCGTACCTATCGATCATATGCATCATTGAGTTCACGCAACTCACACAACAGTAGTGGTATATTCATAGGAAACCTACCACATTTAATACCATAGTTTACGCGCAGTTATTCCAGGTGTATTCATCTGCTACCTAATCGAAACATCCCCACGCATTCATCAGTGCGCGAGTATCGCACGCAGCACTACATATGGCGTTATTCTTTCATATCAGAAATCCTGCATTTCTAGCGACGAGTTCTACCTTGTAACTCAGCGTGTCACTTGCTCCATGGACAAGGTTTTCGGCGATGGATTACCCCCATTTATTCTGTACACCATCATTGCTCAAGTAACAAGGGCAACGTGGACCAGTTGTAAGATGGAAGTCATCATCATTGATTGGTATCAGTGGCCGTTTATGAAGCAACCAAGGTTTCAGGAGACCTCAACACTTGTCGCAATGCTAACTTATGAACCACATGTCTGTTTGAGGACGTCTTTCGTCATCGTAGCGTGTCTCAAAGGATGTGTTACTCCGAGAGTTGACTGAATCAAAAATAGCCAACTCTATTAGTCAATGCCAAAATCTACCGAAGGCAAACCACTACTATATCTAGAACAAGAAAACCTGCATAGTGTCAGTGGGTGGAACATTGTCAATTAAACGATGGTAAAGTACCTGGTCCTCTAGTTTGCTAACCGTTCGGGGAGCAGGATAGTTGAGCTCTGCAAGATGTTTTCTAGAAAGTCTGTCAACACGACAGTATATTCGAACGTCAACTCCACTCACTTCATGGCGGTCATCATCGGCGGAGGACCTGGGTGATAATAATCATCAGCTACTAATAATATATATCGAACCGAAGAGTTGACTGACCGCACATAAGAACCTTGATATCGTGATTGGGCGTAGGCATGTGGTGTTGAATGTGGTCCTTGGAAACAAAACCTACGCCACCAGTCCAACCTTGAGGAGGATTGTTGAGCACATAGTAGACGTTGAAACGATCAGAGTGGGTGGCAGCAAGGGTATCAAGCTCCTTTTTGAGAAGGATGTCCTCGAAATTAACATTGGCATAGATGAGGGTGAGCTTCGTCTTGTCATCAGGGTTCTTCAATGCAGCGTGGATGATCTGCAGCATGGGCGTAATACCAGTACCACCGGCGATCATGCCGATCTCGCGAGACAGAATTGGGGCATATTTGAAGGCACCTTTCGGACCACGGATGCGAACCTTATCCCCAATTTTGAGAAGAGAGAAGTAGCGGGAGATGTTGCCCTTTTCATATGACTGTGATAGGAATGGTGGGTGAAATGGGGTTTTGGGCGAGAACGGGGACTTACCTTGATAAGAAGGTCGAAATGACCGAGGTCATCGTCGCTGCTGGTGGGAGTGTAGCTACGGGTGATAGTCTTGCCATCGATTTCTGCTGAAACGGCGATGTGCTGGCCAATGGGGAGGCCAAGAACATCGTCTGGGCGAGGCAAAGCAAACCGGTAGCTATGGGGCCGGGGTTGGTCATGGAGAGTGAGAATGTAAGAGAAAATTGAACACACATGGCGGTATTGGGCGAGACTACTATCTTCTGTTTGAGTGAAAAGTGTTGCCAGACCTTGGGGTCGAGTACTGGCTTCTTTTCTATATTAATGACGTGTGAGCAGAGAAGATGAAAGAGTCGTTGAGACCACGAACGCACTCGACGGAGACCCGAACTTTATGAAAATGAACGCGGTGCTAGCTACGGCGAGTGCCAGAGCAATGAGCTGGTTGGTGATTCCGAATGACATTTGAGTTGTAGTGGTGGTATGGGACTTTGGTTCTAATCCTATGAGTATGATTCTTGAGATGTCGTAGCCAGCGTCCCTTAGTTTTTCTCTAACCCAATGAAAGGTAAGTATAAGGACGGACAAAGTCGAAAGGAAGGAGAGAATGAAGAGGGCTTGCTGGCGGTTCATTTCAAGTTATGTAAGTGGTATGTGTCTACTAAGTTACTAGCATGTCTGCCTTGTCTGCCTACTTACAACTGCCTGCCTACTTACGACTGTCTGCCACTTACTAGCATGTCTGCCTTGTCTGCCTTGCAATTGTCTACTTACTAGCCTACTTACAACTGTCTGCTACTACATAGCAACGAACAGCGCTGGCGTTGCGCCGGTACCGACTCACGTGGCTTGTGACCTACGTCTTCCTCTCATCCAGGAATCACCGAGATCTTCCTGTCATTCTTGATCAATCTTATCGCCTGCAGGCAAGGTCGCGCGCTGGTCGTGTAATTCATATCTTCACTCCTATCATCCAATCTACGAAAAATCACCCGTCTTCACCGAAATTGGTCCAGCCGTCATCCATGGCACCCAAAAGATGTCCACCCACAGCCCTCCGCATTGACACTCCAGCGCACAGTTCCCTTATAGTCCTCGCAGCCGAAAACGCTACCTCTCCATCCGCCTCCTCTTCTTCCGCTTCCGACTCCGCATCAAGCCCTCACCTCCTCCCACCTAAAAAACCAAGGTCCCTCAGAAACATGAAAAATCTCTCAATTAATCTTCCATCTGCCCAGTCTTCCTCCAATTCCCTCCCTTCCCCTCTTTCAGATCCTCACACTGTAACTAACGCTGACCCCCACCAAGACCTCTACAAGTCCATTCGTCCCAGGCGCCCTTCCGTTCTTTCCTTGCCAAATCCTGCTCTGTCAACTACCCTTCATCGTACCGATGAAGATGGCTCTCCCACAGTCCCATATGCAAATGGTCCCATCCAAATCCTTCCCGGGATCTGGCTTGGTTCTCAGGACAATGCCCGAGATTGGTCAGGCCTCCTGGAACGCCGTATCAGAGCGATCCTCAACGTTGCCAAGGAAGTCACATCACCTTTTGATTCCTCCCCTGCCCAACCCCTTCGACCCTGTGTATCTACCCCCAATCTTCCTTCTAACCCAATCCACTCCAGTTCCACATATTACCCTCCCCATATTCCCTCTAGCCGTCCGGGTATGCACTACCTGAAGTTACCTTGGTCACATGGTCAGGAAGATCTCGTCCACAAAGGTTTTCCCACAGCCATGGCCTTTGTGGATGCTGCGCTTGAGCGTCATGAAGGTGTCCTCATTCAGTGCGTAGTTCTGTAGACATATTTCACCTTTACCCCTCATGTCATGTTCAGTTGCCAATGTGGTATTTCTCGCTCTGCTACGCTTGTCATAGCTCTTGTCATGCGTGCAGCTGCCATGTGTTTACCTAACGTTCCCCCTGAGGTGTGGCAGCTGAAAGGCATGCAAGCTGCATACTCATTTGTAAAAGAGAAAAGTAAACACGTTGGCCCCAATATGTCGTAAGCAAGCCTCGGTTCTTGCCACATTGATGTCAATTTCAACGCGTTTTTAATTCCAGTCTCATTTGCGAATTATTGGAATATGAAAAGGCATTGAAAGGCGGCGGTCCCTCGCCCGCTGAATCAGACAAGTCTTCTTTCATCAGTGAAGAAGAAAAGGAGTGGGGCCGCCGACGTAACGCCTATGGCAATGACGAAATGGATGACAGAGACGATGTTATCCAACAGGAGGCAAAAGACCTCGATCGCGCTATGGAAGAACGTATAATCGCAAGGAAGCATTCTGGATCATCTGTCGCCTCATCATCAGGCGTGGGCATGGGTCCAGCATGGCGCAGCCGATACGGGCGCAAGCGAACAGGCTCAGTTGCCAGCATCCATACTACCGGCAGCGTCCTAAGCGAGAACCTGGTAGAAGCAGATGAGGAGCAGGGCCTATTAGGAGTTGGAGGGGGCTTTGACGAAGCCACTGAACCCCGAAGAAGTCCGTGTTTGTCATTGTCCAGTGAATCACCTGGTGCAAGCGAACCTAGTGCTCAATCTCCGTCTTGCAAAGCTCCACTCCGTCGCCCACCCTCACGAAGCAAATCGCTTGATATCGTGCCTTCCGCACCTGCAACGAAACTTACGTTCAATGCTTATCCGCCACTCGCTACCGCAGTCCAATTGAATGTCAACTTCCCGGGCAAGGGGAAGCGGCGACCGCCACCGCTAGGCATACTACCCCCAGTACCTCCCTCCCCAGTCACACCTATTGCTGTGCAAGATAATGAAGAAACGCCTCGTACCCGACGCCGGACGCCGGCTCGCAAACCAGCGCCACCTCCACTCAAACTTCGCGGAAATACCACTCAATTTGCGTTCCCTCCAAATGCTGCCTTGCCACGACAACTTATCACCGCCATACCCTCTCAGACTTTGTTCGTCTTTCCTCCTTCTCCCTCGCAAGTCGCGAGCGCAATGCGTACGCCATCCACTATGACTGTAACATCCAATAATGTGCAGAATACTGCTTACCCGTTCCCATCACAACGCACCCCTCGTGTATCCACATCACGCTCCCAGGGTCGTACGAGGTCTTTCATCGGTATTGGGGCTTCGGTGGCACCTACAACAGCCTACTCTCGTGTCGATGCACGAGGTTGGGTTGGGCTGGAGTAAACGACAGTTCCGTTACCTGCCAACTGATGCTGGTGTATATGCTTGCATTCATGAATGAGTAGGCCAAAGGCATAAGTAACACGTGTTGTATCAATTGTTTGTTTTTTTACGTCTGTTGTTCGCATTTCGTTTCTTTGTTTTCAATTTTGTGTTCATTGCCCCAGTTTGGACTTCAGCTTTTTTATTACAACTTTCGCACTTGTGTAACCATAGTATGCAACCGGCCTTCCTGATGATTTATGATCAAAAATATCTGCTCAGCCGAACAATTTCCCGAAACTGCTCTTCATGGCGCCGCCCAGAATCTGCCCGCTTATGCCTCCAAAGCCCATATTCCACCCAGAAGATGCAATTCTGTCGGCAAATCTTTGTTTTGCATCCCTGTCTCTGAAAATGATGGTGTTTTGAACATCAGGCAATGATAAATGAGAAAAACACTAACGCATAGGTGAATCCAACCGCATTCGTGATATTGAAGACAAGCGCTACCGCCACGATGGGAATAAAACTTGTCAAGTATTAAGTAACAGGACAAGCGAAACGCTTCTTTTGACCTACGAGAGGTTGAAGCGGACGATGGACACCACGAGGAGGAGTAACCAGAGGACTGGGAACACATAAACAGCTATCTGCAAAGTCGTGTGCAGGGTGACAAGCTAGAACGGCAAGAACGCTGACGCACCCAAAACATCCTGTCCACACCTAGTCAGCTAATCGACCTTTGCCAAGGAAATAAGACACACTTGGCATCCACTGGGTTCGCCGGTCTGGATGGCTAACGAGGACGAATGAGACAGTTAGGTTAGCAAGAGAACTCGTATATAGTTCCGTACGTCTCTGCTCTCGAATACCCAATAGCTCTCTCCGTCATCGTCTACCTGGTTCCAGAAACGCAGGCCAACGAGAGTACGTCCAGCAACGTTCTGTGCACACCTTAGACGTCGGTTAGATGAGGCTCGTGAAAGCTTACCCTACAATTCCAAAAGTCCATCGAAAGTAGGACGACGACCAACACGGTCTGCCAGCAGCGGATGAGGAGCCAAAAACACAGTTAAAAAGTCTGTGACTCACGGAAAGCACATAGTTATTTGTCAACAGTCCACATAAGATGTATACGGCAATGGCGGATACTCTGAAGAAATAGAGGCAAAACAAGGCCGCAGGATGTGCGGACTGATGGCAGTGGATAATCGATCAGAAGAGT